>Ga0326728_10008937_pt1 | contig 24462 bp, 30 predicted proteins | sample MB3enrmetagenome_FD_207602 | JGI IMG/M metagenome (GOLD analysis project Ga0326728, IMG submission 207602) | Lab enriched peat soil microbial communities from McLean, Ithaca, NY, United States - MB31MN | ecosystem: Environmental > Terrestrial > Soil > Wetlands > Peat | place: USA: New York... | reverse complement strand
GCGAGACGCCAACGATGGCGCGCAAGGGGTTTGCGGTACAGTACGAGACGCCTTCAGGGCTCATTGAGCTCCGGGTGGTGGCCACGTCGGAGTGGCGGAATAGGCAGACGCGCTAGCTTGAGGGGCCGGTTCCGTTCGTGTGGTCTCAGATAGTCTCGCTGAGTTTCCCCTAGTCACCGCGCATTTCCGGTAGGGCTATCTGTAGTCTCGTGTGGCCTCGAATAGGGGTCAGTTGCGCACATCCGTTGACAACCGTTGACAAGGCGCGCCGCGGGCGTACGGTGAGCACATGCCAACCGAATCGATGGGCGTTTACTACACGAAAACCGAAGAGAAGGATCCGGTCTTCCACGTCTTCCGCAATTGCGCGCGGGGCCAGGAGATCAAGGCAACGGATCGGGTGGACGTTTTGACCGATCGTCACTACTGCGACGTGTGCGCTGTGATGCAAATTCGGCAGCTGCATCAGGGCGGCGTGCACCCCTGATCCGTATCCTTTCGCGGTCCGACGTCGCGCCCCAAATCCCCCGGAGCTCGGGACGGGCGAGCGCGTAAGCCCGGCACTCCGCCAGGACGGGGCACAGCTCACAGATCCCCTTGGGCGTCTCGAGGTCGCCGCCCTGGCTGGGAAACCACAGGTCCGTCACCTGTCCGCGACAGAGGCCTTGTGCCATCCACGCCGGCCGCCGCTGGCTGAAGAACTCCTCGAGGTCCGGCGGTTCGGTTGCCCACGGCAGCGAGGCGGAGCGATCGAGGACGGCCATCGGAGCCGAACGCTACCGAGCTGGGGACGCCTCGCGGTGGACCGGTATGGTTCTCCTACACTAAGGAACACTTGACGCACGAAGCGCGTTGACCTACACTACGGGCAACAAGGACGAGTGAAAGGGACCGAGCGGTGCCAGAGACAGAGACAGAAAAGAAGGGACCGATCGAGGTCTGGCTGAGCCAATCAAACCTCGAGGTCAAATGCATGGTCGTCCGCGAGGATGAATCGATCTACGAGATACCGGTCGACGCCTTGACCGTTCGTGGTGCTGAGCGAGAGATCACCGGGTGGCTCATCAGCCAGGGCTACGAGCCCGCTGGGCGCTGGGACATCGCGGGTCGGAACGAGGACACCGGCGACGAATACGAGGTCTCGCGCAAGTTCAGACCGGCGAAGAAGTAGTAGTCCGGGGAGTGCCGCCGATTCTGCTCAACCCCGCCCCGTTCGGCGCCGATAACCACTGAAGACAAGACGGCCCGTCGCTCGCGGGCTCCCGGGGCGGCGGGCTGCTTCGCGTCAGTACGGTGAGGCTACGGCATCGGGGCATCGGGACTCTCAAAGCGCCTGACGAGCTCCTGCTCGATTGCGTCGTTGAGAGCCGCGATGGAACGCGTCACACTGCCTGTCAAGCGTTCGTCTCCCGTTTCACTTTGGGCGATGTTGGTGAGACCGGCAATAGCCCATGCAACAAAGTACGGCGCTCCAATTGGATCGGCCGTGGCGGCCCAGAGGATCGCGTCCTTTGCGGTTGCAAGCTCAGCGACGAACGCGTCGGAACGATCCTGGACCGCCTGGGCGACCCATTCGTTAGCTTGCGTCTGCAGATCGTCGCTCACTTCAGCCTCCCTGTCTTACGCGCCCACTTCTTCACGGCCTCTGTCTCCCACACTCGTATGCCGCTCAAGATCGCCACTGGCGCCGGAAAGGAGGCGTCCGCCTTCGCTATCTGGTCGACTCGCTGGCGCGAGATCCCGAGCAGGGTTGCGATCTCCGCCGCCGACATGAGGTGGTTCACGTCCCTCACGGTAGCTCTTGACATGCTGCAAGGTTACGTTTAGTCTTGCACCTTGTCAAGAGTGCCCCGGCCGGGGATGATCCGGCCGGGGCTGCCGAACCACCTAACTGACAGGAGGCCCAGCAATGAATGAACCTACCGTGCCCGCATCCGAGGAGACGGCACCTTCTTTGTCCGAGCTTCAGGCCGAGGTCCTGAAGCTCAGGCGGGAGCTCGGATCGGCCGAGGACCCTGCTCTCGTCGCAGCGGATCAGGGGTTCGAGGAGACCCCGGAGCGTCGTCGCGTCAGCGACCTCCTCGAGCAGTTGAAACCGACCACAGAGCCACACGTGTGGTTCGAACTGGACGCGGCCATCAATGCCCTCGTCTGCGCTGTGGACGACTGGGTCCTCGATCGAATGGTCATCGGGCTCTGGTCCGGCGACAGGGTGGATCACTGGAGGGCGACGCGCCAGACTCCTCTCGACCCGATCGAGCACGCCTTCGAGCAGGAGCGCCGGGAAGTCGAGTACATGGCGGCGCACGGCCTGACGGCGACCGACCAGGTCGGTGCGTGATGGCCCTGTCGCCCGAAGCGGCCGCAGAGGTCCGCAGGATCATCGAGGAGATGGAGAGGCTGATCAAGCTCTTGCCAGCCGCTATCGAGCAAATGGAGCGGGAGGCGGCAGCTCGCGCGAAGTAACCTCACGCCCAAGGCACGGACGGCCCGTCACTTCGGTGGCGGGCCGCTTCGCGTAGGGACCGTCAGTTCACGGTCGGCGCGGTATCACTACCCTTAGCTGACATGTCTCTTCCTCGCCTATCGCCAGCCATGGAGCAGTACCTGAACACTGATCCAATGTTCAGTGAGGAGGGTCGCGAGAAGATCAAGGCGTTGCCTCCTCCAGAGTTATTCTCCTTTTTCATCGCAGAACTGAAGGCACTTGCCGGGATAGTCGGGGTGCTGGCGAGAGCGGTGGACACTCTTGCGGAAAACGCAGGGCTGAGCGGAACTGTGCTTTATGCAGTTCCGCGCAATGGAATTCTTGACGCCGATCAGGTTCAAGGTGGCGATGTTCCCGGAGGCGAGAGCTGAACTGATAGTGCTTGCCGCGGTGCGCCACCTAGCTACTTCCGCGCCACCGACCCCTTCGTGCCAGCCACGGCCAGAGCGTGGATGTTGCCCGGGCTGAGAGCTGAGCTGATGGTGGCGGCCCCAGCTATCCATTTCTGAGCCGCCAGGAGCATCTGCTCCCCCGCGTCCTGCATGGTTTCTGCAGCCGTGTTCGTCTTGTCGGCAGCCGTCTTCTGATCGTCTGCCGCCGTCTTCAGGCTGTCGGCCGTGACGGCGTACTTCTTGGCCGCCGAAGAGATGTCGTTGAGCTGCGCGTGCTGCGCCCCCACCCAGTTGGTCCCCGTCGAACTGGTCCCCATGACGCTCGCGATGGCGCTCGGGGACATCCCGAGGACCTGCGCCCGCTGGGCGAAGTTGGCGGCCGTGACGCCGAGTGCTGCTTGGCTGGCGAACCGGGCACTGATGGTGCGACTGGCCTCGTAGGACTGGATCGCCTTCGAGTAGGCGTTCTGGTTGCCGAGTGAGTAGAGGGCTCCCAGTCCCGTGCCGACGATGGCTCCGGGCACCGCCCCGATCGGGCCGCCGAGGGAGAAGCCGAGCCCCGCCCCGGTCTCCAATCCTCGAAGCGCGTCGGTGGCCGTTCGGACGTGCTGGGCCGAGCGCAGTTTCTTTTTAATCCAAGGGTCCACAAACTGATTCGTGGCCCAGACCGTGGCGGCAGTGAGGCCGAGACGGCCCAGCATGGCCCTGGCGTTGATTGCGCTCGCGACACCCAGATCGGTCACGTCGGTCGCCGCGGTCTCGCCCTCTCCGACAGGCGTTCCGACAGGCGTCAGGCCTGGACCGCGGCCCATCAGCGAGGCCGCTGCCTCTTCCAAGCTACCGGCGGACAGCTTCAGCGCCGCTGCCGCCCCGGTGAGCGCCGTTCCGCTCGTGGCCGCAGAGGTACCGGTCAGCAGGTACTTGCCGATGTTGATCGTGCCCCCGATGAGCTTCTCGCCGACAGAGATGGTCTTCACGATCGCAGCGCCCGCGACAATCGACCCGGCGGCCGCGCCCAGGGCCTCGAGCGCCCACTTGTTCTTGCCGAACCACGAGCCGATCTTGAGCAGCGTGGCCAGGAAGCTGTCGAGGGCGGGCGTCACGTCCTTGCCAATGGCGATGGTGAGGTTCTGAAGTTGGGCCTCGAAGCGGTGCCAGACGACGATGGGCTCGGCGTAGGCGACCGAAAGCTTCTGAGCGTAGGACTTGGCAGTCTCCCCGGCCGGGATCGTCGCGTATCGATTGGCGAGCACTCCCGGCTCGTTCACAAGTTGCATGATGGCCGCACCCGTGCGGCCACCGCCGAACATGGCGCCTATCAGCTCGGCGCTCACCGTCGCCGCAGCCTGCGTGCCCGTCATGCCGGCGTTGAAGCCGAGGCCTTGGAGCTGGGCGGAGGACAGCGACTTGAGACCGGTGATACCCCGGGTCTGAAGGAGCGAGATGAGGCCGGCGTTGGTGTAGCCCAGGGACTTGAGGAAGTCGGCCGCCCCCGACACGCCCGAGTACTTGCCCGAGGCGGCGCCGTAGATGCCGCCGCCGATGAAACTGGCCCCCGTCATCGCCTTGGTCTGCAGGTTGGCGAGGTAGTTCACCAGCGCGGTGAAGCCGCCGGTGCGCAGCAGGCCGCCCATGGTCGTGGCGTTGCCCCCCACGAGCTCGGCCGCCTCGACGGCCTTCTGACTCGGGCTGCCGAGCATCCCGATCGCCGTCTTGAGCCGCGTCGACGCGCTCTGAGCGCTCATGGCGGGCGTCAGCACGTCCAGGGCGGCGCCTATGTCGTTGAGCGACAGGCCGTAGGTCTTCGCCACCGGCAAGAGGCCCGTGCCCATGGCCGCGACCAACTGCGCCGGCGTGATGTCGCCGCGCCCGGCCGCACCGAGGACCCATTCGTTGATGGCCCTGCCGCCGGCTGTCGAGTAGGAGAGCGCCGGTGTCCCGCGCGTGAGCGACAAGCCGTTCGACACAATGGCGCCGTAGAGGCGTGCGACCGTGTCCGGGTCGCCACCAGTGAGCACGGCGAGGTTCCCGGCCTGGGTGACCATCTCCTCCATGGACTGGGTGGTCATCTTGATCTTCGGGTTGGCCGAGGCGATCCGGTACATCATGTCGCCGACGCTGACCGCCGCCATGCCCGTAGCGTCGCTGACGGCGATGGCCATCTTCGTGAAGGCCGGGAGCTGGGACTTGGACACACCGGCGCTGATGGCCAACTGGGTCATCTGCTGCTGGAAGCTCATGTACTTCTTGACGCCCTCGTAGATGACGACGGCGCCCAGCACACTGGCGTACTTGAGGATCTTGGTCGAGGTGGCGACGGCAGAGGTCCATGCCGTCTTCGTCTCTGCTGCGGCGGCTGTCGCCGAGCCGGCCATCTTGGCGTTGGCAGCGCTCACGCCGATGGCGGCTCCCTCGGCGGCGTCCGTGATGGCACCAGAGGCCTCTACGGTGGCGGCAGCCTGAGCCTTGACGGCATCGGCGGCTACGGCCGAGGAGTCGACGACGGTGGCCGAGGATTCCTTGGAGGCGGCCGCGATGGCGTCCTGGCTCGCGTCGGCAAGCTCGGCGGCGCGCGCCTGCTCATCGTTGAAGGCCTGCAGGGCGTCGGTGGCGGCGGCAAGGCCGGCGCGGAAGGCCGGGCCGTTGAGGAGGGTGAGTCTGGCGCCTACGGGCTCGATCAGGTCGGACATCTCACCTCGCTACGAAGTGGCGACCGGCACCGCGGAGACCACCAGCGGAGCTCCGCGGCGCGGGTCGCAGTGGGAAGGGCGCAGGTCGGCCATTAGGACAAGGCATCCGTAGGCTCCCAAGAGAAGAGCCGGCCAGCCTTGGCCGAGCGGACACAGGGCCGCTCTTGCTTTGACGCCCCATTGAGGATCAGCCGAGCTTCTGGCCACCAAAGGAGGTCCCCAGCGCCCAGTTACGGGTCAGTTCGTGGTAGGCCGCATCGCCATCGACCAAAGGCATTCTCCCGATTGCGTCGCTGATGCCAGGCGTTACACCGGGTATCGCTGCGTCCTCCGCGATGTCTTTCACCGTGCGAGGGCCAGTCTCGGCAAAGCAGGGGCTCCGGTGGCGGCCTTCGAGGAGGGCGCGGCCGAGGTCGGTGGTCTCATTGATCGCAGGTGCCGCCGCAGGCGTGGCTGGGGCGGCCGGCGTGCCGATGTGCACCCTGAGCGCCTCTATGGCTCCGCGGTTGCCGGCACGACTCTCGCGGGCCAGGCGAGCGATCTCGCTTCGCTCGCTCGCGGCGAGGTCGCGGCCTGCGGCTCGGGCGCGGGCCTCGCATCGCGGCATGACGACGGCGAGGATGTCGGCGACATCCCTATCGAATTGAGTGGACATGATGCGATCCTTTCTCAGCGGAGGCGGGCATTGAGCGAGCCGAGGAAGTTGTCGACCATCGGACCTACGGAGTCGACGATGCGCAGGGCGCCGAGCGAGATGCCGTCAATCGAGGCCTCCCCGTAGAGTGGGAGGCGCACTCGTCGAGGCGTCGCCGTGTGGTAACCCATCGTGGCGGCAGTCTGGCGGGCCTTCGCTTTCAGGATCGTGTCGCGGGCCCATACGTCCCCTCCGTGCTCGAGGAGGGCCTTGAGATCCGCGAGGAACTTGTCGTACTCCGGCCTGAGCGATTGGATCGCGGCGACGGACTCATCGGCAAAGCGCTCGGCTTTCGCCACGCGGAGCTCGGACTCGAGTGCCTCCGTCGCCGTCTTCCTGGCTTCGATCTTGAGCTTGGCGAACTCGGACTCGTGCTCGGCGGCCGCCAAAGCGGCGGCGGTCACGGTGCTGTCGTCAGCCACGGCTCTACGGCGCAGGTCCTCGGCTGCGAGGCGTGCGAGGCGACTGGCCTCGGTGGCGTCTTGCCAAGAGGCTTTTACCGCGGCGAGGTCGGCCTCGACTTCCTCAACGGTTCTAGTCATTGCACTCCCTAGGAGTAATAGCTCGGGTCCAGCCACACGGTGACCGTCTGGCGGATGGTCAAGTCGGCGGCTTGGTAGACCACGTCCAGGTCGCCCGCCGCGGCGAAAAAGGTGAAGCTCCCCGCGACGTCGGTGGTCACCGGGTTGGCCGCGGCGGTGCCATTGGCTTTGTCCGTGTAGATGTTCGCCGGCGTCGTCGTCCCCACGGCGTAGACGTTGACCGGGATCTCTGGCAGCCCCGTGTAGCCCCGGAGCCGCCCTGCTTGTACTGTCACGCCCGTCTCCTCGCTTCTCGATCGATCTCGGCTCGCTCGAATCGCAGCTCGCCGCCGGGCGTCCGGAGCGCCCGGAGCGAGCCCCGCTCGGCTCGGCGTTGGACGGCACGCTGCCCAATGCCGAGCTTTTTGGCGGCTTGTGCGCTCGAGTAGGTCACTGCAAACGAGGGAACTACGGACGAACGCCCGCAGTCAACGAAACGAACATCTTGGCGAACGTCCGTTTGACGTTTTGCCAGCGTGGCAGCCTGAAACTTTCTGCCCAGCTCAAACACTTCTTGAACCTCGCGGCGAACATTCTCAGGAGTGGGCAGTCCGGCGACGCGCCGAGCGGTGAGGAGGTCGAGCAAGCCCGGCCCGATCACGGCGCAGGTCGCTGGCGAGAGGAGGACGCCGGAGTGGACTTTCATCAGCTGAATGGCGACTTCTGTGTCGCCCCCGGGGTGCTGCCGTCGGTGCGGCCGAAGGTGACACCCGTTCCCTCGAGGCCCTGATTCCAGTTGGGCATCGCGTATCCGCCACGGTCCTGCGACGGTTCCGGGCCGCCGAGCTCCTGGACGGTGAGGCGGCGCGGTCCCTCTTCTCCCGTAGTCCACGGGGTGTGCATGCCCGGCCGGAGGCCTCCGCCGACGCCGGCGCACAGATAGCGGGCCGCGTCCGCGATGTGATCCTCGGCCTTGGTGTCGACGTCCTCGACTCGCACCGGGTCATAGGGCAAGGTCGGCAACGTTCTTACGAGGTTCGGGCAAGTGCCCTCGACGACGTGGAACTTCGGGCAGGTGTCGCCTCGCCATTCGTCGCGCTCGCGCAAGGCGGCGTGGAACTGGCAGATAGGGCCTTCGGCGAGGTAGGAGTGCAAAGTCTGCCAGCCGCTCAACCTCTCGTTGTCCGCCGGGAGGGCCGGCAATCCCTCGCTGTGGTACATCTCGAGCACCGAGGGCGCCGTGGCGTGAACCTTCGCCTGGGTCGATGGGTCAATGAAATGCAGGACGTACTGCTCTTTCGCCTTGCGCTCGGCGTCGATGATGCGCCGGGCCTGCTCGGCGGGCGAGAGGTTGCGCTCGTACATCTCGCGGTATGCCCAGAGGCGCCCGTCCTGGTCGACAGCCGCCCAGAGGACAGCCCAGGGTGCCGAGAATCCGTAGTCAATGCCTGCGAAGCGCCTGTACTCGGCTGGGATGTGTACGTCCTTGCGGGGCCCGATGATGTGGCGGTCCGCTGACCACTCCTGAAAGACCTGGCCGGCAAAAGCGCTGAAGTCGCCGTCCAACATGGCCTTGCGGCGGGCCGGGTCCTCGATGCCCTCGAGGCGACGTAGGTACTTGCGGTCGATGTGGGGATTGTCACGCACGCTCGCCCGGATGAAGCGTGTCGTGAGGCCCTGTTCGTCGGTCACGACCTTGCGACCGTCGTCGGTGGCGTCGACGAAGTGGGTCTTGACGTATGTGTGGCTCGGGCCCCCGGGGTTCGCCGTGGCCCTGATGCCGATCACGGGAACGGCGGGGTTACTGCTTCGCAGGGTCTCGCGCAGGATCGGTAAGGCTTCCGGCACGAGCAGGCCCAACTCGTCGATCACGATCGCCTGCCACTCCGTGCCTTGGTACTGCGCCGTGTCGACGAGCGAATCGACGTAGCCACATTTGAGCAAGCTGCCGTTCGTGAAGCGCAGCTCGAGGTCTGTGCCGTTCCATCGCGCCCCGAGCTTGCGGGCGTAACCACGTTTGGCGAGCTCGGCGATGACGGTGTTCTTCAGCTGTGGGAAGGACCGCCGGATGATGAGGGCGCGGAGGCCGGGGTATTGCGCACAAAGGCGGATGCCGTCCATGACTGCGCAGGCCGTCTTGCCGCCACCGCGGCTGCCTCCGAAAAGGACCTCGTCCTCACGGGAATCGTGGAAGAGCTGCTGCCGTGCTGTCGGCCGCCAGCGCAGTTTCCCGAACACATCGACAGCTGCCGGCGTGATCGTCTCGTGCAACGACCGGGCGAGGGCCTTGTCTGCGGTCGGTTCAGTCATCTTCCGTCACCTCCATGAGTGCGGCATCGAGCGCGGCCACCACGTCTTGCGACCGCTCAGCGAGCCCACAAACGGTTAGAGCGCGTTGGATGGCCGCAAGTACCAGCGGGGCCTGTTGCGCAAGTGCAGCGACGTTCAGGGCGGCCTGACTACGGATTTGGCGCAGCTCTGCCGCCGCTCGAGGCCCGATGCCGAGTTGGGCGCCGAGTTCCGAGGCTGCTCTTGCGGCCGCCGTGGCTGCCTCGAGGAGGCGGGGCGACATGTTGCCGGCCTCGATGGCTTCGTGGGCCAGCTCTTCACGGGCCACGGCTCTGACGTACAAGGCGAGCGGACTGGCCGACTCGGGATCGTCGGCGAGGCTGGGCACTAGCTCGAGGAGCTCGGCACGGACGATTTCGGCTCGGGCTCCGACCTGGCGGAACGAGTAAGCCCCGTGACGCAGGGAGAGCGTGTTACCGGGAGCGAAGTCGGGATACCGCTCGGAATGGGTCATGGCTTGCCTGCTGAGTTGAGGCTTCGTTGGATCAGGCCCGAGCGGAAGTCACTGGGCCGCCAGACGCAGGCCTCGATGCCGGCCCGAGCGAAAGCGGCGAGCCACTCTTCCTGCTCAGGGCTGGTCTTCCCGAGCTCGCTCTTGAGCTCGACCGCGAGGACACGATCGCCGCGCACGAGAATGAGATCCGGGAAGCCGCTACCATCGGCGGCGACCGCTGTCCGCCACTCGCCGCGGCGGTTGAGGCCGGGCCGGAAGTGAGCACGGCGCCAGCGCAGGATGCCGGCGAGCTGCAAAACCTGGGATTGGAAGTCGGCTTCGGGCACGGCGCGGTCGAGCTTCTCAGCGGTGCTGAGGCGCCTAGTCATGGCGTATCCGTTGACAGGCGTTGACTTTTCGGCCTCGGAAATGGGCCGTGACCTGGGCTTACTACTAGCTCAGTAGACAAGTGGCGTCGCGCACGCGCGGGGATTTGCGGAAAACGAGACGGGATCGACCCAGGCGCGGCGAGAGAATCCCGCGGGGTGCAAGGGGTGCAATGGGTGCGCAAATCCCTCCTAATACGTACGCGCGCGTGTGGGAGAGGTAGTGAAACGTGCACCCTCTGCACCCTCTGCACCCTCCTCACGTCTCGCTCCGATCGGTCACGAGAGCCAGTCCCTGCCATCCCCGGTTGCCGCGCCGGGTCGATTCCGACACCCGCATCGGGTAGTTGGCCCGCAGGTGGTCGTTGAACCGCTCGGCACTGACCGGCAGCCGGCCCGAGGTCTTGCACCATCCGCGGTAGGTCGCGTACACGAGCGGCCGCGGTGTCCAGTAGGAGGGTTCGAGGAGGCATGCCTCGGCGACGAAGCCGCGGACGGTGTCGAGCTTGTCCCGGTAGACCTCGGCGGCCTTGGACACGCTCTCGGGCCGCTCGAAGCGGCCACGGACCATGAGCCGGCGCAGGGCCTCCACGGCCCGCACCAGGAGCCCGGAGAGCTCCGCCGGCGTCGTAAGCCTGGCAGCCAGGAACGGGTCGGCCTCCGCCTCGGTGAAGCGACGCTCCATGGGGATGATCAGCCACCGGTCGAACCAGGCCTCGCTCTGGTCGCTCGAGATGGGGGCCTCGTTCGCCGAGAAGACGGGCAACGCGAACGGGGTGAACTTGAAGGGGTGGCCGAACTTCCGCTCCGCGAAGACCTCGTCTCCGCCCGTGATGATCTTGAACTGGTCGGACCGCCGGACCTCGCGGGCGTCGAGGTCGCCGCACACGTTGGCGAGCTTGCCGAGCAGCTCTGCCGGCGCAAAACGGTTCTCGGCCAGCACTTGCAGGGGCATGGCCGCAACGTTCTCCGCACCGAGGAAGGCCGTGAGCAGTCGGAGCAGGATCGACTTCCCGTTCCGTCCGGGCCCGAGCAGCAGGACGGCAACTCGGTACGGGTTCGCCGGATAGGTGGCGTAGCCGATGACCTCAAGCACGAGATCGAGCGCGTCGGGGGGCACGACCTCCGACAGGAACCGGTCGACGACCGGGCATGTGGCCTCCGGGTTCCAATCGACGGGCAGCTGGACGGTGGACACCATGTCGGGCGAGTGCGGCCCGAGCTCCGAGGTCTTCAGGTTCAAGATCCCGTTGCGGACGTTCAACAAGTCGGCGGGCGGCCGCTCACCGATCCGAGGAAAATCGGAGCGGAGGTAGGTGATGACCTCCTCCAAGTGCCGCTTGCGAAACCGTTCGGCGAGCAGCTCGCGCACGCGGGCCCGCACGAAGGTGTCGCCATCGGGCCGGTACACGCCCGAGCGATAGCGGTAGAGGCGCCCGTCGATGCCCAGTTGCAGCGCGGTCCCTTGGGCGATGACCTTGGCGAGAGCCGGCACGAGCAGGCCGCTCGAGTCGAAGAAGGCCGCGGGGTCCGCGTGAACGTCATCGAGACCTTGTTGATCGCGTCCAACTTGGTCACCCAAATCGCGTCCAACTTGGTCACCCATGGGCCCGGATCCGTTCGTGTCCGGCACGACTACCGGCACGGTCGGGACTGGGGCGGTCATCGCACGCCGCCCCGGAGCTGGCGTGCCGCGGCTGCGAAGTCGCCCCCGGCGTTCAGCAGGCACCAGGCACCGAACTTCGAGTAGCTCTCGTCGGCGAGGAACGGCGGCGCCGAGCTCGTGAACACGTGCAGGTGGTCGGTCCCGGTCGCGTTCGTGGTCGCAGAGATCCCCTCGGACTTCCCGGGCCTCCGCCAATATCCCGTCTGCCCCTTGCTGCCCGCGAAGCGCCAGCCGGCCGGCTCAAGGATTTCCCGCCACGACAGCACAGCCGCCAGGCGGTCGCCCGGGCGGTCGCCATCGAGGTGGACGGCGGATCGCGGCGGGCTGGGCCGCGGTGGCGGCGGTCGCAGGAGCGAGGTGAGCCACGGCGGCATGTGTGCGGCGGGGATCTCGGCGTCGACCCACTCGTAAACGCGCCCCGTCTCAGGATGTATCGATGGCGGGAGGATCGTGTAACCCCGGCCAGCGAGCTTGACGTCGAGTCCGAGCCCGAGCTTCCCAGCGCCGTTGCTGAGCGCGCCGGGCGGTCGGAGAAAGTAGAGATGGCGGCCGAGCTCGTGTCCGCCCGTCGCGACCGTCAACGTCGCGGGTAGGTGGCTGTGCGCCTCCTCGAGCTCGGCAAGGGTCAGGTGACCATTCGCCCGTGGGTCGACGTCGACCACGATGAGCGAGTCGGGCACTCGAGCCCCGATGTTCGCAGCCGGGTAGCGCCTGGCCCAGCGGCCGACCTGCTCGAGGTCGGTCGTGCCGTCAAGATGTCCGTGGCCGCCCTCACTCGTCGGGATCAGCGGGACCTTTCCCTTGCAAGGGAAGACCGGCCAGCCGTGAGCGGCGTAGTCGGGGCCGTTGTCAGCGAAGACGTGGCTCACCATGATGAGCACGCGCAGCCGTCGGGCCCGACATCGCAGGGCAGCAGGTCGTAGAGGCGGTGGTACGCAAGCTCGTAAGCCACGGATGTTCGAAGCCACTCTGGCCCCGGCGCCGATCGAGGACGGCCCCACCCGACGAGGCGCGAGAAGTCGCGCTTCATGCTCGGTGTGCCGGGGCGTCCGTACCAAACGCGGTTTGCGCACTTCGGCCCTGGCACTTGGTGAGCCAAGCGCGCCTCGGCCTCGAGCTCGGCGAGGCGAGGTTCCGCGGCGACCAAGTCGGCCCAAGTCAGGGGTGCCTGTCCCTTGCGCTCACAGGAGGCGCAGCGCTTCGACCATGCCCTCGTCGTCTTGCCGCAGTCGACGCACGGGACCGCCGCGAGACGCTTGGCGGGCCGGCTCATGATATTGGCACCTCGTCGCCAAGATGGGGCCCGGGACTACTCGGCCCCTCCTCGAGGAGCAAAACACGTCGGCAGCTAGCCGTGATCACTCGGAGCTTGCGGCCGACGCGTATCACCTTGACCGGGCAGTCCCCCCGCCGGATCAACTGGTAGAGAGTCCACGGCACGACGCCGAGTTCAGGGGCGGTGTCCATGACGCTGTTTGTCGCCTGGTCCCAGTCGAAGGGCATCAGAGGGCCTCCGACTTTCGCTCGGATGTGAACGGGCGCAGGTACTTCGCCAAGTCCTTGAGCCCGAGCACGATCGCCAGGCGGTAGAGGCTGTCGATCGTCAGGCCACCTTTGCCGCTTTCGATCCGGGACAACTGCCCAGGGTCGATCTCCGCTCTCCGTGCTGTCTCGCGCAACCCATACCCATTCGCTTGCCTGACTGAGCGAAGTGGGTTCGGTTTCGGTGTTGAGTTCCTCTGCACAGTTACAGATGCTACGCCCTCGGTGCGACTCAGTCAACGACCATACAGAGAAGCTCTTGACTGGTGTTGAGTTTCGGTCTACGATGTGGGTGTGCCAAGGAAAACAGTCAGAGATGGACGGCAATTCACGGCGAACCAGCTCGTCGCGATGAACATCACGACGATGCGGAAACGCCGGGGCTGGACCCAGGAGGACTTCGCCGAGCGGCTCGAGCCCGTGCTCGGTGATCGTTGGTCAATCGCTGTCGTTTCGGCTGCCGAGCGATCGGTGACAGGCAAGCGAGTCCGAGAATTCACGGCGGACGAACTTGTGGCACTGGCGCGGACTTTCGAGGTGCCGATCGGCTCGCTGTTCCTCATGACCGCCGATGAACCGTCCATCAGACTGAAGGTGCCTGACCACAGGGAAGGGCTTTCGAGCGACGAGATCCTGAAGTTGGCCGTGGGGACGCGCGACGAGGAGATCCAGCGGAGCGCCCGCGCGTGGGCCGGTAAGGCCTACGAGCTAGTCCTGGAGTCTCTCGCCATGGTCGAGTCGCCAGACGTAGCCCGGGCGCGGCGCACAGTTGCCCGAGCCGAGGAGCTCAAGGCGGCTGAGGCAGCAGAGGAAACGCCGAGCGAGCGCGGCGCCACCGCCGCTTCACCGTTCGTTCAGACTGAGGAGGACACGAAATGAAAGGCAGCATCAGGCAGCGCGGCAAGGCGTTCACGGCCTATTGGGAGACGCGAGACGCTGCGACCGGGAAGCGGGTCCAGCACTCCCGCGGTGGCTTCGTCCGCGCGGAGCCCGGACGTCCGGCCAAGGGCGACAGCGCGCGAGAGTTCCTCAATAGCATCATCGGCACGGTCCAAGACGGCTCGTGGCAAAAGGAACGGTCCTTGACCGTTCGCGAGTTGCTCGAGACCCATTACCTGCCGGCACGGCGCTCGGAGGGACTGCGGCCGGGGACGCTCGACCTGTACGAGAACATCGTCGCCGGGTGGATCCTCCCGCACCTCGGAGGTCTCCAGGTCCGGGCGCTCACGCCGAAGAAGGTGGGGGAGTGGATCGCCACCCTGCAGACGACGGGCGGTCGCACCGGCAAGCCCCTGTCGCCGAGAGCGGCTCAGATGGCCGTCGGGCAGCTGAAGGCTTCAACGCGCTGGGCGTTGGAGAACCGACTACTCGACCGCGACCCGCTGGCCGGAGTACGGCGCCCGAAGGGCGGGGCCTCGAGGGCGAAGAAGGTGTGGAACCCGGAGCAGGCCACGGCGTTCCTGCGCTCGATCGCAGGCGATCGCATGGAGGCGGCCTGGTGGCTCTTCTTGGCTCTCGGATTGCGCCGCGGCGAGCTCTGCGGATTGAGGTGGTCGGCGGTCGACCTCGAGACCGGCGTCCTGAGCGTGGTCGAGACGCGGGTGGTCGTCGACGGGCACGCCCAGGCGTCCGAGCCGAAGACCGAGAGCGGCCGGCGGGCGATCCGCCTCGATGCGGATGGACTCGCTCAGATCAAGGCGCACCGCAAGCGCCAGCTCGAGGAGCGCATGGCTGCTGGCGAGGCATGGCAGGACAGCGGCTTCGTCTTCACGAACGAGCTCGGCGAACCGATCAAGCCGGACTGGCTCTCGCGGCGCTTCGTCGAACTGGCTAGCGCGGCTGGACTGCCCCCGCTCACCGTGCACGGCACCAGGCACACGAGCGCGTCGATCATGCTCTCGAACGGCGTCGATGCCGCCACGGCCGCAGGTGTCCTCGGCCACGCTTCGCCGGTGATCACGCTCGGCATCTACCGTCACCTGTTCGAGGGGGAGACGGCAAGGGCCGTCGAGCTTACGAGTAGAGTTCTCCGCGGTGACGCCGTCGACAGCATCCGTTGACAAACGGTTGACAAGGGGAGCGGCAGCACCGACAGGAGGGCTCAGGGCAGGTCTCTGAGCAGGGAGTTTAGGCCACGTCGGAGTGGCGGAATAGGCAGACGCGCTAGCTTGAGGGGCTAGTGCCCGCAAGGGCGTGGGGGTTCAAGTCCCCCCTCCGACACCAGATAAAAGTCCAGTTCAAAGGCCATTTCGGCAGCGTGCCGGAATGGCCTACTTTTTTACCCCATCCGATTATCGCGCGTTTATCGCGCGTCGCGCTTCTGGAGGCCTCGGAGGATGACGTCGAGACCGGCGGCGATGGCCCGGTCCCGGTCCCTCGCGGCGTGCTGGTATCGGCGACTGGCGGCGGGGTTGGCATGCCCGAGGCGGGCCATCAGCTCGCGCTCGGTGGCGCCGGTCCAAGCGGCAAGGGTGCCAGCCGCGTGGCGAAGGTCATGGAGGTGCAGCTCGTCGTGTCCCACCTGCTGCCGAGCCCGACGCCAGTGCTTGTAGAAAGTCGTGGTCGGGAGCGGGCCACCACCCTCGGCAGGGAAGAGGAGCGAGTCCGGGTCCTCACCGATGCCGTCGAGGTGCTCGGCGAGAGAGTCGAGGACGAGCTGGGGGAGAGCAACTACTCGCCGGCCGGCCTCCGTCTTGGGCTCGGTCAGGATGCGGCGCCCGCGGTCGAGGCTCACCATCTGTTCCTCGACGGTGACTGTGCCGACGACCAGGTCGACGTGGCGGCGCCGAAGGGCGAGGAGTTCGCCAAGGCGCAAACCGCCGAAGCCGGCGAGGAGGACCAGCACGTTCCATCGCGCCCCGATCGAGTCCGCCAGTTCAAGCACCAGCTCTGGCCCAACGATCGGACGTTCGACGGAGCGCTCCATCCCGGCGCCTCGCACCCGGCAGGGATTGGCCTGGATGAGACCGTCGGCCACGGCGGTCGCGAGGATCGCCCGCAGTAGCCGGTAGGACTTCGCCGCGCTCATGGCGCTGGAGTCGCTCGACACCTTGGCGTGCCAGCGGCGGACAGCCTCGGGGGTGATGGCGCTCAGCTGGCGACGGGAGAACGTGGGCTCGATGTGAGCCCGCAGGAGAACTCCGTACAGTTCGAGCGTCTTCGGCGCCAGCGGCCGGCCCTTCACGCGGCGGGTGTCGAGCCAGCGGCGGCTGTAGTGGGCGAACAGCTCGTCACCGGATCGGGGGTCGATGGCGACGCCAGTCAGCTTGTCGTGGGCGATCTGGATGGCCCAGGCGTGGGCCGCTTTGCGGGTGGTGAACGACTTGTTCACTACTCGACCGTCGATCCGGGTCCGGACATCGTAGAAGGTCCGGGGGTCGTCCAAGCCCTTGGCCCACCCATCAGCTGCTTGGCGTCCTTCCCGAGTGTCCGGGAAGCGTTCGGTCACCCGCCTCGGAGTGTCGATGCCTCGGGGCAGGCCGCTGACGCGCCGGACGAGCTGGGCCATGGAGGGGAACACTAGCTCCCACGCGCGATTGAGCGGTGCTGGCCAACCTTCCTGCTGGACGGTCTCAGGTCGTTCAGGGGAGCGTGTGTTCCATCGGAATCCGCGCCTGCACACACTCGGTCCACAGCACGTTCTTACAACCTCAGTTCGATATTGACAGTGTCACGAGGGTCAGGTCGCATACGTGGTTGCTTGCTCTCGGGCTGTTGGTGACCCGGCAGTCCACGATCAGCTCGTTGAGCTTGGGAAGCTGGCCGACACGTATTGAGCGAACTACAGCAATGTATTATGGCTGGTAGATAAGTTATACGTACCCTGGCAAACGGTCCCGCACGTCAGCGTCCGCGCGATGGGCGCGCGATGGGCGAGGCTTCGAATCACCGTCGGCGTGGCTCAACAGTGGCGTCGCCGATCAACCTGTCGACAAACAACGACAGCGAGCTCACCGGCACACGCCTGCAGCGGCCGATGTTGACCGACTGGAGCTCACCACTGGCCATCAGCTCGTAGATGGTCGTTCGTCCGACCGACAGTCGGCGGGCGGCCTCTTCGGGCGTCACGAGCAGCTGGTCGTCGGTGATGCAGGACTCGTTCATGAGGGCCTCCGCACGGACGGTCACAGTGCTGGCCCGTCGGCCGTCACCAGAAGGGCTGGGTCAGGGGTCATCTCGACAACCGCTGGGTGAGTCGCGAAGTACCTTCCCGCCGGGAGCCGGCTTGAAGAAAAGTCCCTGCGCGAGGGCGACGATTCGGGTGCGGCCCACGCGCGCGTGGGCGCGCAGCCCGAGTCGGGGATGCGGATCGCCTGGCGCCACCCCTTACCTTCGCTTTGGCATACCCGCTCGACGACGTCACTCGTCTGGCCGCAGCCGAGGAAGTGACAGATGCCGTCGTCGAGATGCAGTTGCAAAGAGGGGGAGCGGTCGAAACGGCCGTGGGAGGAGAGCCGAGCCACGTCGTCAAGGCTGTGGCGGGCGCGGGCGGCCTCGATGGTGGCGAGGTGCCGGGTCGTTCGCGATGACAACGACGTCGGATGATCGTTATGGGTGGAGCGGAGTCGAATCATGGCGCAATGGTGCGCTGACCGACTCACAGCAACACTCACAGGACTACTCACAGCAGTGTTTGCAGACGAGCTCGCGAAACGGTTTCTTCGGTTCGACAGCTCACAGCAACACTCACAGCAACACTCACAGGCCCAGGTCACAGCCCTGAGAGTAGAGCGGCTCGGTCAGAGTATCGCGGCGCGCATGATCGGGTTGTCAGTGGAGGCCGGGGCTCAGGAAACCGCGCAAATTTCTCCTCCTGTGAGTGTTGCTGTGAGTAGTCCTGTGAGTCCCCGGGCGCAACATCATCGTCGTCCCGCAAGAAAGGAGCGACGAAAATGCGCAACGAGGAACCAACCCGCACTGATCCGCCGCCGCGCTTCACCGGTGATCTCGCAGACGACGTCGGCGCGTCGCTCGGGTGGCTCTGGACCCACCCCGAGCGGTGGCACGAGGACCCGGTCGAGGACCGCTTCGGGGCACGGCGCGGGGTCTCGCGTGAGTCCGAGCTCGCGGAGGGCTTCGCCGACGCGCGCCTCGTGCTCCTGGGCGACCTGGTCCACGTCGAGCTCCGTCGGCTCTGCGGCCGGCCGTGCTGAGCGCGCACAAGCTCGGCCCAAAGGGCGTCGAGTACTACGTCTCCTACGCCGGGCGCGGCGCGGAGGGCTACTGGCTCGGGAAAGCCGCCGCGTCACTGGGGCTCGTCGGTGCGGTCGACCCGGCGGCGTTCCGCGCCCTCGCGAAGGGCGAGCACCCCGACGGAGGTCGGCTGTTGGAACGAGTCGCTACCGACCACACACCAGGCTGGGACTTCACGCTGTCGGCGCCGAAGTCGGTCTCGCTCGCCTGGGCGCTCGCCGACGAACCGCTGCGGGCGGCACTTATTGAGGCGCACCGCGGGGCGGTTAAGGCGACCTTCTCGTTCCTCGAGGACGAGGGCGGCCGGGCACGGCGCGGGTTCGGAGGCCGCGACGGGCACGTTAATGCGGGGCTCGCCGTCGCCTGCTTTGTCCACCCCGCCTCGCGCGAGCTCGATCCGCAGCTCCACACACATGGGATCGTCTGCAATGTCGTAGAAGGAAGCGACGGGCGATGGACCGCTCTCGACTCCCGCATGATCTACCTGCACCGACGCGCGGCGGCCTCGATCTATCGCGCGGAGCTTCGCGAGCGAGTCGCGGAGCTCGGTGGCCAATGGCTTACGCCGGACCGGCGGGGCCTGTCCGAGCTCGATGGCTTCAGCCGCGAGGTGCTGCGCAGCTTCTCGCAGCGAAGGAACGCGATCGAGGCGGAGCTCGAGCGCACCGGGCGATCGGGGCCAAGGGCGAGCGAGGCGGCGTGTCTGAAGACGAGACGCGACAAGCTAGACGTCGAGCTCGTGGAGCTGCGCGACACCTGGGCCGAACGTGCCCGGGCGCTCGGGGTGACCCGTGAAAGTGTCACCGCGCTCTTGGACGGGACCGACCGGCGCGTCGCGCCGACTGCCGCCGAGGTGGCCGCAGCTCAAAGCGAGCTCGTCGGGGCGGCGGGGCTCACCCGCACCCAGGCCGCGTTCACCCGCGACGACGTGATCGTCGCTTGGGCCGAGCGATGCACCCAGGGCGCTCGCCGCGCCGAGCTCGAAGGACTCGCCGACGACACCCTCGCCGATCCCGCCGTGGTCCCCCTCGTCGTCGCGGATGAGACCGGACGGCCGCTCACAACCGACCGTCCTCGTGACAGCCATACGATCGTCCGCCTCGTGCGCGCTCCGGCTTCTGGGATCGCGACGCTCACCTGTGCGCTTCGCTACTCGACCACCGAGATGTTGAACACCGAGCGCCGCCTCCTCGCCCTCGGGCGTGCGGGGCTGGGGAGGGCCTCCGGGGTTGCAGACGCGGTGCGCCTCGAGGCGGTGCTCGCCGAGCGCCGAGACCTTTCTTTCGAACAGGCGGCGATGGTGCGTTCGCTGTGCAGCTCGGGAAACGGGGTCGAAGTCGTCATCGGCGTGCCCGGCTCGGGCAAGACCTTCGCCCTCGACGCGGCCCGGCGGGCCTGGCAGTCGTCCGGCTACCGCGTCTATGGAGCCGCGCTCGCGGCGGAGGCCGCCGCCCAGCTCGAAGCGGGATCGGGGATCTCCTCGGTGACCATCGACCGCCTGCTTTACGAGCTCAGCGCGCTGCAGCACCTGTCGCAATACAGCCTCGATCCCCGCAGCATCGTGGTCGTCGACGAGGCGAGCATGGTCGACACCCGCCGTCTCGTGCGGCTGTTGGAGATCGCCCAGCGCGCGGGAGCGAAAGTTGTGCTCACAGGTGACGACCGCCAGCTCCCCTCGGTCGAGGCGGGCGGCGGCTTTGGTGCCCTTGGCCGCGAGCTCGGCGCGACCCGGCTCGGCTCAAATGCGCGGCAGGTGGCCGAGTGGGAACGCGCAGCGCTCGATGCGCTTCGCGAGGGCCGTGCCGGTGAGGCGGCCGCGGCCTACTCCCATCACGGCCGGGTCCGTCGCTCGACCAACCCGTCCGAATTGATCGGCGATATGGTCGAGCGGTGGTGGGCGGCGCGCGAGTCCGGCGATGACGCCGTCCTCTACGCCTACGCCCGCGACGCGGTCCGGGTGCTGAACGGCCTTGCCCGCCGCCATGTCGAGGTGGCGGGTCGGCTGTCGGGTCCCGAGCTCGTCGTCGAGGAGTTCGCGCCCGCCGACCTTGCGCCGCGTACCTACCGGGTCGGTGACGAGCTGTGCTGTTTGCGGAACAGGACGCGCCTCGGAGCCGGGCGCGACCCGTCCGGCAAGGGCGTGCGCAACGGCACCCGCGGCATAGTCCAGGCGATCGACTGCGAGTCGCGAGAGGTCACACTTGCGACGAGCGACGGCCGCAGCGTGCGGTTGCCCGCCGACTACGTGAAGCGCGCCACCGACTACGGCTACGCCTGGACGCTGCACAAAGGACAGGGCCAGACGGTCGGCCACGCTCAGCGGAGCGACGCGGGCGAAGTGGCGCGACGCCGGGGTCGCGCCTTCGTCTTCGGCGCGGAAGGCCTCAGCGCCGAGGCGGCACTCGTGGCGGCGAGTCGTGCGACGGACTCGACGGAGCTGTTCGTGCTCACCGAGCCGGACGAGACGGGGAGCACGGGCGACGGGGACGAGGAGCTCGGCCGGGCGTGGAGCCGCAGCGAGCAGCAGCGACTCGCCCTCGACGAGCTCGAGACCGCAGCTGAGATCGCCCGTCTCGCCGGAGAGTCTCGGGAGGCGCTCGGCAACGAGCGAGACACGCTCGTTTCGTTGGTCGGCACCGGTCCCGCTGTGGACCTGATGACGCGCCAGGCCGATGCCTCCCGTGAGCTTGGCATCTCCCTCGTGCAGCGCGACGAGGCGCATGAGGAAGCGGGAGTGTTCGCGACGATGAGTGCCACGAGCAAAGGCATCGAGCGCCGCAACCTGCAAGGTAGCTATACAGCCGCGCGACGCCGCCTTGTACGCGCGGAGCGCGACGTGACCAGAGCGGCCGAGCTGAGCAAGGCGGCCGACGCCGCGCTCTCAGCGCAGCAGTCGGTGCGCGCCCTTCTGGGAACTGACGTGCGTAGTGCCCTCGACCGCCTCGAGATCGTCGATTCCGCGCTCGCTACGCTGCGCCGCCGCGAGATCGCGATGTGGAGCGCCCAGCCACCCGAGTACGTTGTCGCCTTACTTGGACCCCGCCCGAGCGATCAAGGCCGCGCGCAACGGTGGCAGCAGGGCACCGTCGAGATCGAGGACTGGCGACGCTCCGTCGGCGTAACCGATGGCGCAGACTCGCCGAACGCGTGGACGCGTGCGCTCGGCCCGCCCAGCGAGGGTTGGGAGGGCCTAAGGCGCCGGCGCGTCGTCGCGAACCTCGTGGCGGTGCGACGCGACCTCGGTCTCGACGATACCGATAGTGCTCGGGCCGTGAACGGCGGTCCTTTGCTCGACCAGGCGACGACCGCGGTGCTCGCACGAGGTAGAAGTGGCGAGTCACAGTCTCCTCCTCGGTCGCGGGATGTTGCGCAGCTCGGCCGTGGAAGGTGAGGTCCACTCGCGTGCCTCGTAGGTGACTTACCGACCTGGTGCAAGGGGAGCAAGCCAATCGGGCTCTTCGGATATCAGAGGAATGCGGCCACCCGGCCACGTCCGTACCCGCGATGGTTGCCTGCCATTGAGCGGCACCTTGAGGATACGAATTTCGGCCGTTCGGCCGTGATTCTGGGCTACCCATCACCCACGCATAACGCCGACTCGGTACCGGTTGTACGCAGGCGGCGAGGCGAGCAGATCGTCGAGCTCTGGGCGGAACCCGACGTGGCCTGAGCCGCATGACCTCCGGTCTTCGCCGTTCGGGACCGCTCGCGGCCAACTGTCGTGATCGATCGGGGTCAGGCCTGAGTGCGAAGTCGCTTGCTCATGACAAAGCCGGCGTGCGCGCCTCGGGCCAACTCCGCAGCTGACCGCACCGCTTTCCGGTCGGCGCTGGGCAGCTCGATAAACAGCTGCGGCACACCTTTGTACGAGGATTGATGAGTTGGTAGGCCACTTCCAAGGCTTGCGAGAACGGCGGCGGCCTCGGTCTCGAAGGAAGTCGCATCATGTACCCACTGGAGCAGGAGGAGCGGAGTCCAGCCGCAGTGCACGTAAAACTCGGCAGCCTCGTTGGTGCCGAGCGTGATCTCGTCAACACCGAGTCCTGCAGCGCCAGCCTCGAACCGCTCGAGGAGGGCGCGGCCGAGACCAACGCCGCGCTGTGTAGCGCTGACCGCGAGCACGCGAAGCGTTGCCTGAGTGGCCGAGCTCCGGAACCCGAGAGCACCGCCGAGAAGCTCACCCCTCCTGACAGCGACGAGGCAAAGGCCGTTGTCGTTCTCAAAGTTGTCGTAGAGATCCACAGCGCCAACCCCGTCGGACGCAAGCGGCGGATCGAACTGCGACCGGACGACGTCGATCGCCTGGGCCAACTCGCCGGCAGACGCAACTGGGCGGATAGTCGTCTCGCTCATCGCCCAATCATGCCTCTGCAACCGTTGCGCGAACGCGCCACGGGCGCGGCAAGCGTCCCGGTCCGGAAGGTGCGCACTCCGCCAGCGGCTTCGTCACTGTGGACAGATCGCCCAATACGGTGCGCATGGGTAGGTCGGCGTCGCCCACACGGATCGACGGGTACGGGTGCGACAGCCACGCCCATAAGGGCATCCCCAAGCCTCGCGTAGGCGCGCCCGCAAACGCCGGATGGATGGGGCGCGTTGCGGTCCACTGCCCATCGAACGCTCACTTTCGCGAGCGTTGCAACCCGCTCATTCCGAGATATCCCCAGTCGTGGTGAGAAACGAGACGGGACCTTCTGCTGGTCTAGCTGGACACCGTGTCAGGGAATCTGGCCGGACAGGCGTTAGGACACGTGTGGCAGACAGCGCGCGGACACGTGGCCGATCATCGGAAGATCATTGCCTTGAAGTGGTCCGAGCCGGACGTCGTCAACGCGCTGCTCGTGAACGTCGCCAAGCGGTTCGGAGTCCGGGTACCGTAACGACTGCGCTCCGCGAAACACGGTGCGATCGTGAGTATCGCACCGCTCGAATGTCCGCACCTGGCATCGTCGCCAGCCTCCTCCTCCTGGCACCTGTGCATACCGTGTGCTGCCCGCGCCCCTTGTCTTGACGAGCGTCCATGCCTACATCTGGCCTCTCTCACGAGCCGCCAGGCGACCGTGCTCCGGCCGCGCCTCATACGCGCCTTAAACGCCAGTGAACCACATAGAGGGCGCGAGGTCCTCGGGTTTCGATCTGCGTAGCCGCTGCTTCGATGTCGCGGAGAAGAAAGCTCGCATGGCAGTATCGGTTGCTGCCCGTGCCTTCGACGCTGCGAACTGAGCGGCTCTTGCTGCGGCCCTGGCGACTTGGCGACAGCGATACCTTCGCCGCGCTCAACGCCGATACACGCGTGATGGAGTGGTTCCCCGCGACAACTGACCCGAGACGAGTCAGATGGCATCCCCCTCTGGTCGGTGGTCGGGCAGAGCTTGACAGTCTTGCCGTTGAGCGTCGCCGCGGTTTTGTACGGGATGGCGCCGATGCACGTCGTCTCAGTCGGGCCGCCGTTGTGGGCCGGGGGGCCCAAGCCGGTTCGCACGATGGGTGACGTCGCAAGTCCCATTCTTCAGGCATGTCCCGTTGGTCCCGACGTACACCGGACCATCCAGGGATCTCAAGCGAGTTTCTGGACCCTGCAGCTTCCCAGGCAACTTGACATCATCTGCACCTGGGAGTAGAAATGCGGCGAATCGATTCGACAGGAACCTTTGGCTAGGTTGTCGCCCTGCAGTCGAATCGATTCGACAGCAAGGCCAAAAAAAGGGGACCAGGTGCCGAGCACGACCAGCGCCGAGGTGGTGAAGCGGGCCGGTGTTTCCCCAGCCACAGACTCTTACGTTCTCAATGGCAATCGCACGATATCGCAAGGCGGCCAGCTGCGGGTGAGGCGCGCCGTCGAAGAACTCGACTACAAGCCCCACGCCGGCGCTCGGTCCCTTCGGGCGGGCAAGACAGACATGGTCGCGCTAGTCGTGCCCTTGTATGACTGGTCCTCCGAGCCAGTGTTGATGCCTTTTGTCTACGGCGTGGTCCAAGCAGCCCGCCAGCACAGTTGGAACGTCGTGCTCGTGACAAGCGACGGAGGGTCGGACGTCAACTCGGTGGTGCGGGGAAAGATGGTCGACGGCGTCGTGCTCATGGAGGTCCGGGCAGGCGACGAGCGCC
>Ga0326728_10008936_pt1 | contig 24464 bp, 20 predicted proteins | sample MB3enrmetagenome_FD_207602 | JGI IMG/M metagenome (GOLD analysis project Ga0326728, IMG submission 207602) | Lab enriched peat soil microbial communities from McLean, Ithaca, NY, United States - MB31MN | ecosystem: Environmental > Terrestrial > Soil > Wetlands > Peat | place: USA: New York... | reverse complement strand
GTTACGGGCGAAAATCGTGGATCTGCTGATTCTAAAGGGTTTAAAGTCCTTTGTTTTCAATGTCATAGAAATATGCTTGTAAGTGCTGATTCTAATGGACTTAAAGTCCTTTGTTGTCTATCACTTTCGGGGCATGCACAAGAATGGTGCAAGTTTGAGGAGCGGAGCGGGGGTGTTTGGAACCACTCGTGGTGAACGCTCGGGGCAAGCCACGGATACACACGGATGAACACGGATAGAGAGAAATAGAGATCGAGGAATTGAAGTGGGATCAGGCCGGGATTGGGGGCGACCAACACGGAGCAGGATAGCCGATGGGTACTCTATTGTCAAGTCTAAAGTGAGTATTCGAAATGATTCCCACAGTTCGAAGCGGAGAAAACGGAACCAGTCGAGGCGGAGAAAAGCCTCACCCTCAAGTCAAGGGCTACGCCACCCGCCGGAGTCCGATGGACTCCACCGGAGTCCAGAAATCGGACCGCCGCACTCCACAGGGGGAGCACTGCGGCGATGGCTTACGTTAGGCGGTAGTCGCCGCCGCCGAGGAATTCGAGGAGGCTGAGGTCTCTGAGGAGTTGGAGTTGCTGGCGGATTTTGTCGCGGACGTGGCGGTTGTTGGGATGCAAGCGGGCTAGTTTCCTTTCGAGCGCGTAGACTTCCGCCAGCGCGAATTCTTCTCTGCCGAGGCCGCGCACGGCGTTCAGGACATCGAGGGTCCAGCCGCGTGCTTCGGCTTTCAGATTTTTCAGCGGGCGGACTCGCTCGTAGCGACTTCTCACCTCGCGCGGAGGAACCGGTATGCCGCCTGCAATCACGGTGATTCTTGCGTCCGCCGGAATCGCATCCAAAAGAATGTTGCAGCCGACCCAACCCGCGCGTCTTGCGTGCGGCCCGAGGGGTTTTCTCTTTTCGATGGCCGACAGAGGGAATCCGAAATGCGGGATGATAATTAGATGCACGACTTTCCAGCGGTCAGAGTCGTAATGCATCGCAAAGAGGTTCGGGGCGCTGCTCTCTCTGATTTGGCGGACCATCACACTATAAGCGGCGTCGACAATGCGCGCGGAAAACTCGCGGGATTGGGCCTTTAGCTGATACGGCGAGCCGCAGTCCGGGCACTTGTAGTCGATTACGGGAGTATTCGGTGGAACGGCGTTTAGTCGCGGGGACGCGCAATTGGGACAATACAGGTTCCTCAGGCCCCAGGATTCCGAGGCGACCCGGGCGCGCTGGGACGCGCTCTTATACCGCTCTAGGCCGATTGTGGGCAGTGTCAGGTCCAACTGGGTATTAGATCATGTTCGGGGAAGCGGGAGAAGGGCACAAGCCCGCAGCGATTCACAACAATCGCTATTGACGCGATCAGCAAATCTTCTAGAATCCTCGGCATGAGCCTGACTATCTCTGCCATACCGTTTCGCCAGCGCAACACGAGCATGTACATTGCAGCCGTTCCAATTGGCGCCCTAGACGGTTTTTCAGTCGACATTTGGAACCCCAAGAGCGTGACCGGTCGCCGTGGTTATCAGAGAAAACCCGAAGAGAATCGGGTCAAGAGCATCGCAAAATACTTTGAGAGGCGCGGTGCGATCATGCCGGTAGCTGGCCTGTTGAATGTCAGAGAGAAGGGCCGCCTTAAGTTTCGGGACAACAGGCTGACGATCCCTGACGGTACCGATGTCTGGGTGGTTGACATGCAGCATCGATTAAAGGGGCTGGTGAGGGCAAAAGAGGAGGGGGTCCTACGCGGTGATTCTTTCCGCTTCCCGGTGGTGATAACGGAGGGGCTGGGCCAAGTCGACGAGGCAGTCCAATTCTACATTATCAATACGAAGGCAAAAAGAATGGACGTAGCCCTGACGAGAAGACTCTTAATCGAGAACAACAAGGTTAAGGACATTGCGGACGTGAAGCCATGGGAGATTTCAGCTGTCCGAATCACCATAGAACTCAACAAATCTCTCGTTGGAAACCCTTGGCACGGCAGGATCCGCCAGCCAAATGAGGAGCGGCTTGAGGAACATATCGCGAACGAGAAGTCGTTCGTTAGCTCCCTCCGGCAGCTCTTGATAACGGGCAGGCACAAGCAGCCCCGAAAGGCAGCGAAAAAGCTGGCAAGCTACTGGTCAGCGATCCGGGAGAATGTTCCCGAGCCATTTGATGATCCGAAGCGGTATCTTCTTCAGAAGACCCCGGGGATGTTTGCCTTCAATTTCTTTATCGGCCCTGCCATTTTGTCCAGTCCCTCCGACCGTCACTTTGTTAAGCGCCTGGCCGGTCTCAAGAGGTTGGGGCCCAGCTTTTGGCGACGCTCAAACAAGAGAGGCGCGCGGCGGTTTGGCACGGGCATGGCTGGTTATTCCAACCTTGCGGAATACCTTAAGACAGAAGTGCTCTGATGGCGGAATTGCACGAATCGCTGGTACGCTCCTTCAGACGGCGGGTCGTCAGGGGGAGCATGCGAGAGACAAAGTCGCCTATGCCCACCTACCGACCCGATATTTTTGCGGAGAGGCTCTCGAGGAGTGGCAAGGTTCTGGAACAGGTTGCGGTCGAGGCCGAAATCCATTCGACCCTATTTTCTGAACATACGTCTCACCAGCTACTAGTGATGGACGAATTCATGAGGTTGCAGAAGTCAAAGCGGATTCGCGTGCGCGGCTTCCTCCTAGTGCCGAAGGCGAAGAGTGCCCGGGCGCATGCTAGTAGCGTCCTAGACTCGCTGTTTCCCCAAGGGACGTCCATTAGAATCGTCGAAGGCACCTGATACGTCCGGCCGGTGACTCTGTGCAAAGTTGCCTGTCGTTCACGTTCACTCTAGACAAGATAAATTTCGGTCTCAGTTCTAATGATGAGGAGGACGTCGGAATCCGAGCGGCCGGACGCGCGGAATTGTCTGCGGGCGTCGTCGAGGGAGTCGGCGAGGACAGAGAAGATTACGCGGCGGTCCGTTTGGCCGATGAAATAGAAGCGGCGCTCTTGCTGGACGAGTTGGAGCCGGTCCGACATTTCCGCGTTGCGGGCTTGCGCGCGCATTTGTGTGCGAGAGAGTGCGCATTTGGATCGATCCATAGGATCGGAAAAGAGATCAAGGGAAAAGTGGCTGCAGGAGACAGAAATTTCGACCTGTACCAATTCGGGAAGGATGCGACGGAGGGTGAGGCTCACCGATTCCAGGGAAAGCTCGCAGCCGAGGGCATGGCGGCGGAGTCGAAATGCAGCGAGGAGGGTTGTGCCGCCGCCGAGGAACGGATCGAGGACGAGGTCGCCTTCGTTGGAGGAGGCGAGGAGAATGCGTTCGAGGAGAGCGACGGGCTTCTGCGCCGGATGCTTGCCGAAGCGCTTCTCCCAGGGTTCCGGGGGTCTGATCTCCCACACGCTTTTCATCTGCTTGCCGCCGGCGTGGCGCCGCATAAGTGCGTAATTGAAGGTGTGACGGCTGCGCTTGCTCTTTGCGGCCCAGATGAGCGTCTCGGTGGCGTGGGTGAAATAGCGGCAGGAGAGATTCGGCGGCGGATTGGGTTTGACCCAGGTGATGTCGTTGAGCAGCTTGAATTCGAGTTGCTGCATGGCGAAGCCGACGGAATGAATGACGTGGCTGGTGCCGCTGACCCAAATCGTGCCGTCCGGCTTCAGGACGCGCTGGCAGGCGGCGAGCCAGGCGCGATTGAATTCGTGATTGGCTTCCGCGCCGCGGGAGCGGTCCCATTCGCCTTTGTTGACGCTGACCATGCGGCCCGCGTGGCAGGTGATGCCGTTATTCGAAAGAAAGTAAGGCGGGTCGGCGAAGATGAGGTCCACGGAATCCGCGGGGATGCTGCGTAGGATTTCGATGCAATCGCCCTGGAAGATCTTGATGTCGTGCTTCTTATCCTCGAAGACGGGAGCGGGAAGCGGTTCACCCCCGTACGGGAGTGAACAGCGGGCGTTCACCGCAAGCGGCGGGGCGGCGGCTTCCAGCCGGGCGTTGCCGTGTCCATGCGCAGGAGATGGGGAGGACTTGGGCATTTGATTGGGCGATCCGCCTTCCCGACCGGGTCGGGACTCGCAAGGAGCGCTCGTCGCCTAAGCCCATGCGGACTACGGCGGCGGACAAGCCCGCCTACGCGAAACGCGCGCTACGGTTCACGCCGAGCGTTCTCCCCGAGGCGTTCTCCGCAAGCGGCGGGCGAGTCGGATCGTTGATCGGAAGGGCAACAGTGTCAAGAGAGGGATCAGCGGCGAGCGGAGGCCTGCAATCTCAGACTTGAAATTGGGAATCTCAGATGGGAGAACGGGAGGGAATCAACGTCAAGAACCGCGCCCTTAAAAGCGAAGGGTGCGGCACTCGGCTCAAATAAAGTTAAAGCGGCGTCAAGCCGCCGCACTCCAAAAGGAGAGCGTGTCGCGGGTCCGCTCGCCACCAACCACTCATCACTCGCCACTACGGGCGGGTCACGTCTGCGCGGGGATGGGGGAGTTATAGGCGACGCCGTGGCGCGAGAGGCCGATGGCGGGGAGCGACTGCTGATAAATCACTTCGCCGGGGACGAACACGTTTGCGCCTTCGCGCGAGTACGGCACGGCGACGGAGAGAGCGGTGCCGGCCGGATAGGCGCGGCGGCTGCGGAAGCAGAGGCCCGTGGGCGACACGTTTTCGCAGATGACGATTTCTTCGCGCTCACCGGCATCGCCCGGCGCAGCGGACAAGCGAATGCAGGCTTGCAGGATGGCGCGGACGCGCCCCTTGTCGCGCGGGTGCGAAAACGCCTCTGCATGCGGCTTCCCTGCCGCGGCGGATTTCGGCGGAGCTTCCTGGGCCGCGGGCTGCCAGAGCGTTGCGGCGTTGCAAGAGCGGCACGCGCGGGCGACGATCTGGTGGAGATCGAATTCGCGCAGCTCGCGTTCATCGAGATAGGCGAGTTCGCGGGTGCGGCAATGCACGCATTCCATCAGGAGCCGCGCCATGGCGAGATGCGCAGCGGAGAGCGGCGGGATCGTGACGTCCCACAGTTTGGCGCCGGGATCGGCGAGCGCGACGCCGTAGGCGAATCCTTCCGGGTGTCCGCCGAGCTCGGCGACGACGCGGGCATCGGCTTCGCGTATTTCCTCGGCAGCGGGGGCGTAGCCGTCCGCGACGGCGGGCAGGCGCAGGCGAAGCGTCTGGCCGACGGCGAGTTGCCGGCGGAGCACGAGTTCGGCGCCGCCGCGACTCACGAGCTGCGTGCGCGCGGGCTCGGCGAATTCCTGGCCGGATTGGTCGACGCCGATCGCTTCGAGGCGAAGCGTCAAGGTGACGCGATCGCTGCTGCGAGTGTTGGTGGCTGACATGAGACCTCTCTCAGCGAAAGTCTTAGCGGGCGTCCTGCCGGCCGTCTCACGGAATCCCGGGCGCCCACGGTGGAAGGGAGCTATATGTCCAGCGCAAAATCCAGCCGTCTTTGCTCGAGACAGCGACGTTCAGACGTGTTGCAGCGCCGGCGGTGACGGCGCGACGCGTCGCGAGGCTGCGAGGACTTCGATCTCGGGAAACGAAGTACAGGGCATGGACGCGACCTGCGGCCGCTGCACTCCCTGGCGCATTGCCTGGTAGAACATCTCCAAAGCTTCTTGCGTGTCCGGAGGGCAGATGACGGTAGCCGTGAGCAGGCCGCTGCGAACCCAGGCCTGGCCGGTGCGAGGCACGCCGTCAATGCCGATGTACGGCACGCTGAGCCAGCGCTTGCGATCCGCTTCGGAAGTCTGCTGCTGCTCGAAAGCGCGGCGCGCGCCGAGAGCCATGAGGTCGTTCTGCCCGGCGACGAGATCGATGCGCGCTCTTTGCGATGTGGTCAGGCGCAGCCAGGAAGTGACAGCTCTGTTGGCGCTGGCTTCGGTCCACTGGCCCTTGAGCGTGGTGATCTGGGTATTATCGGGCTTGGTCTCGTTCATGCCCACGATGCGGTGTTGCGCGGCCGAGCTTTCGGAAGTGCCCGTGATGTACAGGACCGAGCCGCCCTTCGGAAGGAGCGCGGCGATCTGCCGGCCCTGGATGCGCCCGATTTCCTTGTGGTCCTTGCTGACGTTGAAGATCGGCACTTTGTAGTTGAGGCGCAATTCAGAAATATACGGCGCGGCGCGATTGACGACGGCCCAGGCGATTCCGGCGGAAACCGCCGCGCGCGCGACTTGCGGGAGCGCGGTGCCGCTGACGGGTTCCAGCGCGATCGCATCGGGGCGATTCTGCGGGGCCGCCTGGATGGCCTTCAGCAATTGCTGGCTTTGAGTGATGGAATCGTTTTCAGCGAAGACGATCTCCACCTCCATGCCGAGGCGCTTCGCGGCATCGCGGGCGGCGGCGGCCTGCTCGAGCTGATAGTCGTTATCTTCGGTGATCAATGAAACAAGAACTCGGAGCGGCTTCATAGGGGGCTCCTGGATGGATCGCACAACAGTCCACGACCAAGATATACCCGGCAGGGGCAAGGTTCACGGGTAACGTGGGGCGTGATGCCCTGAGAGGAAATAGCCCATTGGTACGGGTCGGCGGCAGGCGTCGGGCGATGGCCATTCAGAGGCTCGTGGCGATCTAGGGGACGATTTAGGGGGCAAAGGCGAGGCTACAGGCGGGGCTGCGGCGGCTTCAGGATACTCCACGCGACGGCCCCGGTGCGCTTGAGGTGGCGCCGGTAAACTTTATCTTTGTCGGCGACATAGAGCCACTGCATGTCCGGGCCGCCGAAGGCGAGACTCGCGAGCCAGCCGGGCTGCGGCGAGTTGATGATGAGATTCACGCGGCCGGGCTGATCGCATACCTGCACGCCGACCTTCGTCGCGACGTAGAGAAAGCCCTGCGTGTCCAGCGTCATGCCGTCGCCGTTGCTGGCGGAGGAATCGTCGGACGTTTCGAGGCGATAGAAAGGCACCGCGTCGGCGAGCGAGCCATCGGGCTGAATCTGAAATGACCAGACCCACTTGTTCAGCGTGTCCGAAACGAGCAGCAGCGATTCATCGGGAGACGTCCGGACGCCGTTGGGGTAGGCGAGATGGGTGTCCACGATGCGCTTGTTGCCTTTGGCGTCGATAAACCACACGCGGTGATTATCGGAATCGGTGAAATAGATTTCGCCGCGCGAAGTGACGCAGAGGTCGTTCGGGTCCACATCTTCGGCGAGAACGGTTTCCGTGCCGTCGGGCGTGTAGGCGACGATGCGCCGCGTGCGCGGCTGCCCGGCGTAAAGGCGCCCGTCGGGGCCGAAGACCATGCCGCCGGCGCCGTTTGCGTTTTCCTTCCAGAGCGAGACTTTGCCGTCGAGATCGATCTTGTAGATGCGATTGTTGGCGGCGTCGGTGAAGAAAACGTTGCCGAGCTTGTCCGCGGCGAGGCCGTCGCTGAAATGGTATCCCTGGCCGACGAGTTCCCAATCCTTGCCGGGCTCGAGAATGTCGTGGACGCCGGACTGGTGATCGGACGCGGGCGTGGCGACCGGCTTCGGATAATCCTTCCAGAGCCAGCGCAAGGCGTCCGGGAAAATCGCGCCGCCCTGCTTGCTGTTGTGGGCTCCCGTGCCCGTGACGAACGTGCTCTCGTAGCCCGCGTATTGCAGCGCGGAGTAAATCTCTTGATTGGCGAGGAACCAGTTGCCGGCATAAATGTTCTGATCCGTGCTGCCGTCCTGGAGAAATACGCGGAGAGGCTTCGGCTCGGTCTTGCGAATGAGCGTGGCGATTTCGTCACCGCCGCGCAGATTCGTGAAGCTGCCGATGAAACTCATCACGCGATGAAAAGAATCCGGGCGATTCCAAGCCGCGTTGAACGCGGCGATTCCGCCGGAGCTCAGGCCGGCGATGGCGCGATCGTTCGGGTCGGCGGAAATGTTGTAGTGCTTGGCGACCTCCGGGAGTATTTCCTCGAGGAGGAACCGCGCGTAGCGGTCGCCGAGCGCGTCGTATTCGTAGCTGCGATCGTAACGATTCTGCTGGTTGGGCGAGAGCGCGTTGAGCACGCCGGGATTGATGAAGACGCCGATCGTCACCGGGATGTCGCCCTTTTGAATGAGATTGTCGAGGACAATGGTGGCGCGCCACTCGCCGTTCTCATCCACGTAGCTGCCGCCGTCCTGGAAGACCATCAGGCATGCTGGCTTGTCCGCGCGATACTGCGCGGGAACGTAGACCCAATAATCGCGCACCGTGCCGGGATAAATCTGGCTGGTCCAAGTGTATTTGGTGACGGTGCCTTGCGGAACGTTAGCTTGGCGCTGGGAATCCGGTCCGAGCGTGTAATCCTGCGCGTGCAGCACGGCGACCGGCGCGCAGGCCCCCGCGATCAGCGCCAGCAAAAGGGAAATCCTGCGAATGGGGAGCGCGGCCACCGGGAGATAGTACAGGAAGACCCGCCGCGGGCGTCAAGTCGAAACGCGTTCGCCTGAGCGCGGCGCGCACCCGCAACTTCGGGAGCCGGTGTCTACCGGCTCCTGAAGCGGGTGCCAGCCTCGATCACCTCCCCAATATGAAGGTAACCGTGATCGTCGTCTCGACCTCGACGGGCTCGCCGTCGAGCAGGGTCGGCTTGTAGCGCCATTGCTGCACAGCGTCAACCGCGGCGCGCACGAGCAGCGGACTTCCTGTCACGACGCGCAATTCGAGGATGCGGCCGTCCGTGCTGATGATGGCGTGCAGCACGACGTCGCCCTGAATGCCCGCCCGACGCGCCAAATCCGGATAAATGGCATCCTGGCGCGAGATGAGCCTTGCCGCCTCGACTTGGCCACCCGTCTTTATGCGCCTGTGAGAAGTGTCCGGCGCGGGCGGAGCGGGCGGGCCAGCAGGGCCGACAGGATCGAGGCTCAGTGGGCCGGGTGCGGGACCGACGATAGCTGGTCCGAGGGGACCGACGTCATCGGGGCTTGCCGACATGGAGTCGCGGAAATCGATCACATGCCTTCCCGGCGGAGTTGGTCCGCTCATGGAGAGGGAGGTTGGCAGATGGATTTGCGTGCCGCCACCTTGTGCGGGCTGACTCACCGCGTGGACCGGGGGCGCTTGCTCGGGCGGGGGCACGAGATACGGCACGAGGGGAATCTGTGATAGCACGGAGGTTGGCAGAGCGTGCGTGTAAACCAGTGGCATCAGAATCACCGCCAGAACGCCCGCAGTCTGCAACGCCACGGACAACATGACCGTCCAGCGGCGATTCGTCTTCTGCTTCGATCCGACCGATTCCAACAAATCGCTGAACATGGTCCACCTCCAGCACGGCCGGGCCCGTCGCGCGTGCTTGCGCAGGCAGGGCGGGCGCGCCGTCGCGCGATGAAGTTCAGCGAATGGCCATCGCAGAACACTTGCTAAATAGTTAGACACCGAAAGAGCGCGATTGTGCCCGGTTGCAATTTCGATTGCGGGAAACAGGCGTTCGCCCGCGCATGGACTGTCCGAGGGGATAGTGCGTCAGTTTCCGAGTACGCCGTCAACCGCCCACGATCGGCGGCAGGTGCCCACGGAGCGTTCAACCTCCCGCAGGCGTGCTTCTCTCTCGGAGGATTTAAGTGAGAGTTACGGCGTTTGGCTGGGACCCTTAGACAGGCATCTCATCAGCTGTGCCTCATCCAGCAGCAGCGTTCCGACGTGACCGGTCGGCAACAATTCTAGATTGCGCTCCGCTTTCATTTCAAAAGAACGACGCAATGCTTCACTGATACAACTGAATTCACTCGTGTAAGGTGCGAGGACATTCTTGGCCAGGCCTAAAAAAGGCCCGAAAGATGCTTGGCCTGTGAGAGCCTCAATGTCCTGCAAGTCACCGCTAGCACCCAGCTCGTTAAGCCCACCGCGGAACAAAATGTCAGCGGCCGGACCCGCTGCTAAAACCACGCACTTGGTTTCCACACTCGCATGCTTCCAACCGTAAAGAGCTTGAAGGAACATCCCCTGTTGACTTCGGTCAGGCAGAAATCCTACGGCGATCCCCAACCCTCGGGCGTTCAGATGGTGTGCCGCGATAATGTGACCAGCTTCGTGCTCGGCGGCGGGTACCATTATTGATTCCACATACTCGCCAGGAATAATGATGATCTCCTGCTCGTATCCGTTCATCGGGAGCCAGAATCTTAGAGATTTCACGCGCTATACTTTACCAGTTCCCTCTGCCTCCGTGGTCTGAGCGAGAATAAGTGAGCTGTGGAAACTGGTGACGGAAACTGGTGGCAGACGGGACGTTTTCTGATAATTGGAAATTCATGAGAAAATCAGAAACGAAGAGAACATCCCATCTGCCCCCGAGTCGTCAGCAACAGAAGCTCGTTCACGGCATACGAGGGGGAATCCCCATCGACCGCATGGAGCAGATTCAAGCGGGCTTGCCTCGCTCAATCGAGCTTCGACACCTAAATCCGTGTCTCGTGGACCCAATTGTCGCGCTGGGCTCTCGCCACATGAAGGTCCACGCGCACGTTCGGCTTTCTCAAGGCTGGCACCTGCTTAACGAGGCGCGCAGTGCGTTGATTGAAGCGGAAGCTTGCAAGGTGTTCTATGAGGAATATGAACCAAATCCCGTCGAGGCAATCTACCGTTGCCGATTTTATCTCGATGATGCGGCCCTGCGGCTGCATTCGAGCTGCGAGCATCTACTTAATTGCGTCACTTTCTATTGGGGCCTGAGCGTCACCAGATCACGGGAGTCCCTGCTCGCCAGAGTTATCGCGGCAGCGAAGAATTCGAGCCTGCCACAGCTAAGCGGGGACGTCACGACCAGTCTGCGGGGGCTGACAACAGATTGGGTAGAGTGCAAGAAATATCGCGACGATTGGGTTCACAATGAGCGACCGGGTATAGACGGCCTAAGTTGGGAGGTTTCCTTTAATAAATGGAAGGGGGAGGACTTACCGCCAGAGATTCTCCACACCCTCAAGCAATCAGGCTTTCCTGATCCAGGCTCAGGAAGTTCCGTCAGCCTTGGAACAGGCCGCAAGATTGGTGACCTTCAACGCGTCGTCCGAAATGCCTATTGTCAACTTTTCGGTGTCTACGAGCGCTTGGTGCCATTGCTCAGTTAGCCGATACGCCTGTCCTTAGGCCAAGATCTGTCAAACCGGCCCCGACGCCCTATTCCTCGTACGGCCCGAGGCACCTCTCGCCGTTGAAATGGATGTGAGTCAAAAACTGGTGACAAAAATGGTCACGACAAAACTGGTGGCAGACGGGACGTTCTCTGATAATTGGAAATTCATGAGAAAATCAGATACGAAGAGAACATCCCGTCTGTCCGGGAGTTTCGTCGTCCCCGAGTTTCCCGAGTTTCAAGCGAAGTGAAAGCGAGCCTGAGCTTTCAACTGCCGATCATCGCATGCGCGACTTCAGCTTGATCATCTCGCCATCCACGGCGAACCTGCCGTATCCGTGATGGTGGATGGTCTTCGGGTTCTTTTGCGCCGGATCGATCCAGGCCTTGAGCACTTCAAGGATGAAGAGATTGTATTTCCCGACGAGGCGCGCATCGGCCACTTTGCATTCGAGATTGGCGAAACACTCGGCCACCAGGGGCGGCGCCACGCGCTCGGCCGGCGCGGGCGTCAAACCGAATCTCTTGAACTTCTCCACGTCCCGGCCCGAGCAGTTACCGATTTCCACGACTTTGGGCGCCAGTTCCAGCGCCGGCACGGCGATCACGCATTCTTTCGTCGCCCACAATGCGGCAAAGCTGTGATTGGCGCTGCTGACGATACAGGCAACCATCGGCGGTTCAAATTCCACCATCATGTGCCAGGACATCGTCATGACGTTGACGCGGCCCTTGCGGGCGGTCGTTAGCAAGACCACCGGGCCCGGCTCAAGCAACTGGTAAACTTTCGGCAGAGGTAGATCTTTCATCACGGCAGGCTCGTTTGAAACCGGGAAATGGCGATTATCGCAGAAATCGACGCCAATCGCCCGACGAACTGATGCCAAACCCTCCCGATCTAGACACCGCAATCGCGCGATTGTGCTCGGTCGCAATTTCGATTGCGGGAAACGGGCGCTCGCGGGTGGATGGACCGTCCGAGTAAGTAGTGAGTCGGTTTCCGAGGTACAGCGTGATCCGGGTAGAGTCCGCAGGTTCACAGGGAGAACCATCCGCGCCGTCAAAGGCAAAGACTCGGCTCAGTATTCACCGGTCTCCTGCGCAATCAGCAGAATTGCGCTTGCGGTCGCATTGAGGGCATATAGGGCTAGATGTGGCGCTGGCTGCTTCACTGCTGTTCCAGCACCGTGCGCCGTGCTCAGTTTGTTCCGCAAGATCGCAATGATCATCAGAGGCTGCTCAAAACACGAGTCGAGATTTGTTTTGGGAAATACGATGCTGATCAGCTGCTTCGCGGTGTCCTTTTGGCTATAGGTCCAGCCCTTACGGTCGCAGATCACTTTGAGTACGCTCTCGAACGCGCTGCCGCATTTCGTGAGACAGTCCCCGATGTCGCCCTTGCGATAGTCTTCCAGGGCGGAAAGGTACTCGCTGTTTGCCGCCCGGAAGTGAGGCTGCTGAAGCAGCATCAAAACCGGCGCTATGGCATTGGCATGCAAAGCTTCGTTGTCCTTCATGATGACCTGCGGATATGCGCGTATGTAGATCTTAAGCCCACGGCCTTCAGTGACCGTCTCTTTGACAAAATGGGTCACGTGGTACGGCAGATTGTCGACCCGCAAGAGTTCATTCAACTCATCGACCACGACATGTTCCGGAATGCCAACTAGAAGGTAACAATCCACCTTGAAGATGTCCTCCAGGAAATCGAGGAATTCTTCCCCCGGACAACTCAGAACATAAGCGATTGCCTCGCTAGCGTTCGGCCCGTGGCCCGACTGCGAAAGTTGCAGACGGCCAGTGCGAAACAGCAGTCTCCGATAGATCTCCTGCCAAAATTCGGCTCTGTAATCGCCTCCCCGGGTAATCATCCGCAACCCATTCGGGCCAGAAAGGGCTCCAGAATCGGGACGGGAGTTGCCGAACATCTCGTTGCACCACATTAACACGCGGTTGCGTGTCGTCTGGGGGATATCATGCCGCGGCTTGGATGCTGTCTCGGGCCGCTTTGAGAAGACATCGAAAAGTTGCTTAAAGATGGACACGGAGTGTTACGCTAGAGAGACAACAAGATTTTATCGTTCCAAAAATCGAAGATCCAGAATCGGTCAAATGGCCCGCCGTTCCTCTTCAGCAAGGCGTGAAGATCGCGGGCGCTGGCATTAACCATCTCCGTGAAGCGTTGCTCCCCGGGCGGATACTGCTTGCGATAGTACATCAGCAGGTCTACGGGCGCGCTCGATGTAACATACGTCTTCCTCGCCTTGCCGGAGAGTAGGGATGCGAAGGGGATGTCCTGTGAGAACGCGCCCCCGGTCGGCTCATCAGTCTTGAGCGCGATCGCATAGCTGCGCGCCACGCCCTGATCAGTAATCTCGCCCAACTCGAAATAGTACGGTGAGCCATCGATTGAGCAAAGAACGTCGGGTTCAGGAGGGTCAACACTCCGATCCGAGCCGGCCTCGATCCGGATCGAGGCAACCCTGGCGAACGCACGAAAGACCTGAAGCTCACCCATTTCCTTCTTCACGCTGGCCGGAAGACTGTCGTATTTCGCACGGCGAGACCTCAATTCCTCGTCGAGCTGTCGTTCCTCGGGTGTTCGGCTGTGTTCTATTTCCGCGCGCAATTGGCGACGCCTCTGCATGTAATGGTCCCGTGAGTACATAGAATCGTGCTCTGATTCGTCCATTGTCTAACGCACCGGTCTTCAAGGTCAATTCCTCAACAGTTGGGCCGACACCTGCCGTCTGTGAAAAATCATTCGCGAGCGGTGTTTGAGCCGCGCTCCAAAGGCCGTCTCGGCCGGGCACCGTTGCCATCTCGGAAGCAACCGTCCCGAGGCATCTCCTGGCTGGAGTGCGACCATCCGTCCCGCTGGTCGCAAAGCGGGCATTGATCTACTTGCGCCGATTGCAACGTGTTGTTCGCCGCATCCCTCTGACTTACACTCAACTCCTGCCCTCGTGAGGGGGACCTACTTTGAAATTCATACTCGGAATGATTGTGGGAGTGGTGCTGGTGGTCGGCGGAGTGGGCGCCTATTTCTTCACCGGCATCGCGCCCGCGGCTGCTACTGACCCGCCCATGCCATTCGAGAAGCTCACGCGCTGCCTGAATCAGTGAAGAAAGATCTCGCGCCTTCCCCGGCGGCCGCGAAATAAATTAGGGCTCGCGGCGGCCCGTGAAGTGGCACCGTGAGTAAAGCGCCCGACACAGCGCCGGAGTTTCCTCTTTCCGAGCCTATGCGAATGAGTGAGAATGGCTGCGGACTGCGGGCGCCGGGCGTAACATTAGATCAGTAGAACTAGGGGTAAACTCATCGCATGAAGCTGGTGGTCATAGGGTGCGGATACGTCGGGCTGGTGACGGGCGGATGTCTGGCCGCGGCCGGACACGAAGTCGTCGCCACCGATAACGACGCGTCGAAGATTGCAGCGCTGCAAGCGGGGCGAATCCCCATCTACGAGCCGCACCTCGATGAGGTCGTGGCTGCCGCACGGCGCGCCGGACGCCTGCGCTTTACCACCGACGCGGGCGACGCCATCCGGTCCGGCGACGTCATTTTCATCTGCGTGGGCACGCCGCCGCGCGAGACAGGCGAAGCCGACCTTTCGGCGATCGACAACGTCGCCCGGCTGATCGCCGCGGAAGCCCGCTCGCCGAAACTGGTGGTGGAGAAAAGCACGGTCCCGGCGCAAACGGGACAAAAGCTGAAGCGCGCGCTGAACGTCTATGGGCGCAGCTCCGGATTGCACTTCGATGTCGCATCGAACCCCGAATTTTTGCGCGAAGGCACGGCGGTCGGCGACTTCTTTCACCCCGACCGCGTCGTCGTCGGCGTCGAAGGCGTGGAAGCCGACCGGCAGCTCCGCGAGGTTTACGAGCCGATCGTCGAGGGGCGCTTCGAGTGCGTGCTGCATCCGGATGGGTGCCCGCAAAGCGCCAAGCCGGAGTTTCTGGTGACGACGATCCCCAGCGCGGAGCTGATCAAGCACGCCTCGAATTCCTTTCTCGCGCTGAAGATTTCCTACGCGAACGTGATTTCGGATCTGTGCGAACGGCTGGGCGGAAATGTCGAAGAGGTGACGCGGGCGATGGGGCTCGATCCGCGCATCGGGCCGCAATTCCTGAAGGCGGGCCTCGGGTTCGGAGGCTTTTGCCTGCCGAAGGACATTCAGGCGTTCATTCACCTCGCCGAACAGGTCGGCGTGGATCTCAGCCTGCTGAAGGAAGCGGAGCGCATCAACCGGCAAAGAATCGAGCGCATGATGGAAAAGGTCCGGCATCACCTCTGGGTGGTCAAGGACAAGCAGATCGCGTTGCTGGGCCTGGCGTTCAAGCCGTTCACGGACGATATTCGCCTCGCGCCCGCGCTGGAAGTGATCCGGCGTTTGCAGGTGGAGGGCGCCAAGTTGCGCGCCACCGATCCCCAGGCGATCGAACGCGCGCGCGCCGTTTTTCCCGATCTCATTTACAACTCGGACCCCTATGAAATCGCGCGCGGCGCGGACGCGCTGCTGGTGCTGACGGAATGGCCGCAGTTCAAGCAGTTGGACTGGAGCCGCATCCACCGGGAAATGGCGCGCCCGCTCGTCCTGGACACGCGCAACATGCTCGATCCCCTCACGATGAGGCTGCAAGGTTTTGAATACGACTCGTTCGGACGGCCCGAAGCAAACGTTTCCATAACCGCCGAAAGCAGCCGGTAAGCGCCCGCGGCCTTTGGAGTGCGGCGGCTAGACGCCGCTTTGCTTTCTCTTTCGGCCTCTAGCTTCGACTGAACCTACAGCCTTCCCCGCGTGATTCCGGACCAATTCTTGACGATGAAAGAAGAAGACATGAACCAACCACGCTCGAACTCCCCATAAACGGAGCGCGCTTCGTGGGGCGCCGCGCAGCCCAACAAACGAGGGTTCACTCGCTATTTTGAGTTAGATAGAACGAAACAAGAGTAATAATCAGAAGCACAAGAAGTGTGATCGCCGCGAACCCGGACGTGCGCATCACATCTCGTTTCGCACGGATGAAATTGGGGTCGTCTGTCCGGATGGCCCCGAACCTTATCCACCAGCGAATCGCCATCACAGGCCTAGTAATTGCGAAAGCCCACAACCTCATGAGCAAGCTCCCTAATAACCCGAAAAGGAAGACCTCCCCGCCGGTAGCTGCTACCTCAGCCTTCAGATCCGTGGCCTCGCTGCAGGCCTGGTTCACCCGATCCATGAGGTCTGCGGCCGCCTCAGCCGCGCGATGGTCGATGGAGATGGAACAGTAGGGGCAATTCTCCGCCGTCGTGTTTATTGTTTCTTTGCAGTTCGGGCAACGAAATACCCTGGCCCGCTCCGCCATTAGAGTGAACGTCAGGTTTTTTGCCATAGGTCTAGCAGCCACCCGCTTGCCGCGCTGGCTAATTCATCAGTGAGTTTAACCGGCAATTCTGATTCTGACTCAACGCTCGCGTATCCTAACGCCCCTCTATTATCGCCGCAAGAAATTTGGGACGGGCGGGTGCAGCTCTTGACTTGAAGGAGGCCCGTCCCCCTTCGCAGGCGCGTGTCAGCACACTCAATATTGAAATAGTGCGAAGAAGGCGGAGACCCGTCTTCCCGTGCTCGGGATGTGCCATCATCCGCCGCGGCGGACTGCGGCGCGGCAAGCATGCTCCCAGCACGGCGGATCTTTGAGCGCCCCTACAGAGGAAGCATCTGTCGCAAATTCTGCTGAGAGCGAGTTCAGCGGACGGCGGCGAACTGGGCACGGAAGTAGGCGAGGGTCTTCTCGAGGCCTTCGGCCAGACTCACTTGGGGCTCCCAACCGAGGATGCGGCGCGCCTTGGTAATGTCGGGGCAGCGCTGCTTGGGATCGTCCTGGGGCAGCGGCTTGAAAACGATCGGCACGCTCGCGCCGGTGAGGTCGCGGATGCGCTCGGCGAACTCGAGGATCGTGATTTCGTGGGGATTGCCGATGTTGGTGGGCTCGTGCTCGTCGGACATCATCAGGCGATAGATGCCTTCGATGAGATCGGAGACGTAGCAAAAGCTGCGCGTCTGCCTGCCCTCGCCATAAACCGTGATGGGCTGGCCGGAGAGCGCCTGGTAGACGAAATTCGGAAGCGCGCGCCCGTCGTTCAGACGCATGCGCGGGCCGTAGGTGTTGAAGATGCGGACAATGTGCGTGTCCACGCCGTGGGCGCGGTGATACGCCATGACCATCGCCTCGGCAAAGCGCTTGGCCTCGTCGTAGACGCCGCGCGGGCCGATCGGATTCACGTTGCCCCAGTAGGATTCGGGCTGCGGGCTGACGGCTGGATCGCCGTAACATTCCGACGTCGAAGACAGAAAGTATTTGGCCTTCTTCGCGAGCGCGAGGCCCAGTGTGTTGTGCGTGCCGAGCGCGCCGACCTTCAGCGTCTGGATGGGAAGCTTCAGATAATCCACCGGACTCGCGGGCGACGCGAAATGGAGGACATAGTCCACGGCGCCGTCCACGGCGATGTAGTTCGAGACGTCTTGTTGCTTCGAGCGGAAGCGCGGATGCCCCTCCAGGTGTTGCAGGTTCGCGGGCGTGCCGGTCACGAAATTATCGATGGACAGAACTTCCCAACCCTGCGCGATCATGTAGTCGCACAGATGCGAACCGAGAAAGCCCGCGCCGCCGGTGATCACTGCGCGCATCGTTTGCTCCTAAAGGAATTCTCGCGGAGTGCCGCTCCGCGCGCGTCCCGTGAACCTCGCGTTTTCAATGAAAACTGAATTGCGCCGCCCATCACGAGGCCGTGCCCCACGCAAGTATGGGGCTGCCCCGCGCAAGTTCGCAAGCGCGGCGTAGGAGTTGTGTTAGGGTTGTCCACGCCGATGCGGCGTTCCCGTTCGGGCCTCGCGGCCAACCAAACGATCGGCAGCAAATCCGGCAGCGAGTTTGTTGACCTGCCGAAGCCCAGCGCGTTAGCATCCTTCCTCGGACGATGTCTACCAGGCATCCTCGTTGGATGGCAATTCGCTGCTGCCCCTACTGCCGCAGTTTCGATGTGCGGCGTTCCCACCGGCGCGGGGCGATTGAAGTGTTGTTGCTGCCGCTCTTACTGATGCGGCCGTTTCGCTGCGAAGACTGCGGGCAACGCCATTACAATTTTGTATTCGTGGCCGTCCTCCCTTCTTACGCAGTTCCGCCGAAAGTAAAATCGGAATGAGCTTCCATTGGCCGCCGCTCTACGAGCCATACCCCGAACCGGAACCGCCGCCGCCACCCCCTCGAAAACCAAAATCAGTCTGGCGCAGACGGCTGATCCTTTGGGGGATTCCCGGCTTGATGGTTATTGCGGCGGCCGTGGTGTTCTTCGGCGTGGGGCGATGGCTGGTGGTCGAGGACCCGCTTGAGCCCGCGCACGCGATTGTGGTGCTGAGCGGCCGCATGCCGATGCGGGCGATGGAGGCGGCGCGCCTCTATCGCCAAAACTATTCCGCCGAGGTCTGGGTGTCTCAACCGGCCAGCCCGGCGGAGGAGCTCGCCAAGCTCAACATCTATTATGTCGGCGAAGAGTTCTACAACCAAAAGGTGCTCCTGGCGGAGGGCGTTCCGACCGACGCGATCCGCGTCCTGGAAAAGCCTTCCGCGAATACCGAACAGGAAGTCGAAGAAATCGTTCAGGATTTGCGCCGCGACGGGGCAGACAGCGTCATCATCGTTACCTCGAAGGCGCACACGCGGCGCGTGCGCGCGATCTGGAATCGCAAAGCGGGCGCGGATTTGAGACTGACCGTGCGCTACGTTGAGGATGATCCCTTCGACAGCGCGCATTGGTGGCGGCATAGCGAAGACGCCCTGGATGTAGCTCGAGAAGTTCTCGGTCTGCTGAATGCCTGGGCCGGTTTTCCCCTGAGTCATGGCTGAGTGAAACCAGGGTTGAAAGTGCGAGAGTCGCACTCTCTCGGTTGCTCGCAAATAATTGCAAAATAAAGACTTATGGCTTCAGCGCACTCCTCGCCACCGGCGGATTCAGGACGGCTATTTGAGGCAGTACGGATGGGGGGTGCGCTCGGTACGCATGAGCTATTGGATTGGGAAGAGGCGCGGCTCAGAATGCGAGTTGAGGATTATAGCCATGGTCCCGGCAGTCGTGCTCCTAATCTCGGTACTGACGATGTGCCAGTTCGGCCTCTACTACTGGCGCGCGTTGCTGGCAGGCGTCGCGGCGGAACCCATTTCCGATCGCGTGCGTGTTGCCGCGCGGCTCGAGGAACAGGAACCTTCCGCAACGGATTTTGCCCAAATCCTCAGCCTGATTGAACTCACGCCCGGCTTTGGCGGATCAAACGGGCTGGCTCCCGTGCGCGCTTACTTCACCGTCGTTTCGTTTCTTGGCCGGGCGATCCTGCCGCTTTCCCCCTGGGCGGAACGCGAGAAGCTCGTCTGCACGCGGTACGCTGCGGCGCTGCTGGACCGCCGGCTGGAACGCGTGGCTGCGTTTGCCGCGGCTTCGCGCTCGATCTAATCCCTCGAGCCAATCCATTGCCGCAGTCCTGCTGCGCGAAGCGCGCAGCAGTTGAGCAATCTCTTCGATTCAGGCAGAATTTCCGGGCACGACGAGGAGACGAACGGAAATGGCTCCGAGCCCGCTCCGGAGACACATCACTGAATTGCGCGTCATTCAAATGATGCTGCTCGCCACCGTCATTTTGTTCTGCGTATTCGTCAAGAGTTTACAGCCCACGAACGCGATGACCAGGCCCGTCAACACCGCCCTGATTCTGATCGGAGTACTGGACGGCGCGGCGGCGCTCGTCCTGCGCGGAAAATATTTCGGGCCTGCCGAATCCGCGGTGCGCGAAAACCCTGCGGACATGAAAGCGGTCTTGCGTTGGAGAAAATTGACGATCGCCTGCTTGATTCTGGCGTATTCGCTCGGAGTGTATGGATTCGCGCTCGCCATGATCGGCGCCCAGCGCATTGAATTTCTGGCGTTCTTTGCCGTCTCTATCGTCCTGCTGCTGTTCTGGACGCCGCGGCTCGATCTTCCCGCCGGGCTTTGAGGGCGGCCTCGACGGCTGGCCGCGATTTGCCGGGGTTTGTGCAATTTTAGAAAAGGTCTCGCGGATATCAGTAGGCCCAGCGCACCAACATGGCGCCGGTGGTGTAACCCGCGCCGACAGCAACCAGCAGGACCAAATCACCTTTGCGCAGGCGCCCCTGTTCGATGGCATCGCGCAGGCCGAGCGGAATCGTCGCCGCCGTCGTGTTGCCGTACCGATCGATGGTGATCATGACCTTTGAGTCTTCGACGCCGAGGCGATCCTGCATGGCGCGAATGATACGCAGGTTGGCCTGGTGCGGCACGATGAGGGCGAGATCCTTGCCCGAGTAGCCGTTGCGCTCGAGGAGGCGGCAGGCAGTCTCGGCCATGTGACGCACGGCATATTTGAATACCTGCGGCCCTTCCTGATGGACGTAGTGCATGCGTTTCTCGACCGTCTCATGCGAAGCAGGGTTGAGGGAGCCGCCCGCGGGCATGTAGAGAAACTGGCCGCCTGAGCCGTCAATGTCGTGCATGAAATCCAGAATACCCTCGCGATCATTCTCCGCCGGCTCGATGAGCACGGCCCCCGCGCCGTCGCCGAATAGAACGCAGGTCGCCCGGTCCGCGTAGTCGATAATCGAACTCATGACGTCGCTGCCGATGACCAGAACTTTGCGGTGCGTCCCGGCGGCGACGAACTGGGCGCCCACCGTCGTCGCGTAGACGAACCCTGAACATGCTCCCGAAAGATCGAAGCCCCAGGCCTTCTTTGCGCCGAGGCGGTCCTGCACGAGGCAGGCCGTGGCGGGAAACATCATGTCCGGGGTAACGCTGGCCACCACGATCAGATCAATTTCTTCCGGCGAAACACCCTTCTGCGCCAGCAGTTTCTTCGCCGCCTCGGTGGCCATGTGCGAAGCGGCCATCCCTTTGTCCACGATGTGGCGTTCCCGGATGCCCGTGCGCTCGCGAATCCACTGGTCCGTCGTGTCCACAATCTTTTCGAGGTCGGCGTTCGTCTGCGTGTGCGGCGGAAGGTATCCGGCCACACCGGTAATCTTGGCGGCAAGGCGATGGGGCATCGAGGTCTCCGTGAACTGCAGGGCGCATGGGGGCGTCAAAGAAACGCGATTCTACGAAATCCGCGGTGGCCTGACAAGCGTGGCGGGCGCGGGAATCGTTATTGCGTGGCTCGTACAGGGGCCGCGACGGGCATGGGCGCCGCATCCAGCAGGGGAGCCGGAAGCTGGCGGAGCCGCTCGAGGAACAGCCGCACGAGGACCGGATCGAACTGCATGCCGGCGCAACGATCGAGTTCCGCCATGGCTTCCTCCGGAGAGCGGCCTTTCTTGTACGTGCGGTCGGAGGTGATGGTGTCGTAGCCGTCGGCGATGGCGAGAATGCGCGCGCCCTGAGGAATCTGCTCGCCCGCGAGGCCGTCGGGATAGCCGGAGCCATCGAAATGCTCGTGATGGTGGCCAACCATCTGCCGCACGCGATCGAGCGATCGAAGCGGCTCGAGGAGTTTCGCGCCGAAACTCACATGCCGCTTCATGGACTCCCACTCGTCAGGATCGAGCGGACCACTCTTGTTCAGGATCTTTTCCGGCACGCCGACTTTGCCGACGTCGTGAAGAACGCCCGCGAGACGGATTTCTTCGATTTCGGGTTCCGCCAAGCCGAGTGTTTCGGCGAGCAGCGCCGCATAGGCGGCGACCTTCAGCGAGTGCCCCTCCGTGAAATGATCCTTCGCGTCGATCGCTAACGCGAGCGAAGTCACGGTATCCAGGACGGCGGGTGAAAGTGCGGCGATTCCCTCGGGGACTGTGCCGGAAATTGCGAGCCCGCTGCTGCCGCCGTCGGCGGAATCGCCGCCGGAATCCGGAGAAAGAGCCTCGCCCACAGGCAGGGCCTGCGAAAACTGGTTGAGCCGGAGGGCAATTTCCTCGAACGCCTCGGGCCCGGTGGTAAACATCCGCTTGAGGGTGACGCCGAGATACGCTTCGAGGACCTCTCTCTTCCACTCCAGCGTTTCATCCGGTTCGCAGCGATCCGCCGTGGATACCGTGTCCCCGCCCTGGTGCTTGGAAAGGTACATCGAAGCATCCGCGACCTGGACGATTTCCTGCGGCGTCGAGCCGTGCATGGGAAACGATGCCAGCCCGAAGCTCGCGGTGATGCTCCGCTCGCGCAGCACCGGATCGCTGTCGATCCAGGCGCGCAACTTCACGGCCATCTGGCGGCCCTGCTCGGCGTTCGTTTCCGGCATCAACACCACGAATTCATCTCCGCCGTAGCGCGCAACGACATCCGAGCGGCGGCAATTCTGATCGAGGATCCGCGCCACGCGCTGCAGGACGAGATCCCCCTCGAGGTGGCCGTGAATATCGTTGACGGACTTGAACCGGTCCAGGTCCAACAGCATCACCGAGAATGTCCGGCCGGCGCGCGTCGCCCGCTTCCATTCCGCCGAGAGCGCTTCCATGAAAAAGCGGTGTGTCTTAACGCCGGTGAGGCCGTCCGTGATCGCCTGTTCCTGGGTCTTCTGGAACGTGAAGGCGCTATGCAGGGCGCCGGAGATCAGGTCCGCGAGCGTCCGGAGGAAGCTGCGCTCCTCCTCGGAGAATTCGCAATGGTCGCTCGATTCCACATAGAGCACTCCGTGCAGTTGATCGGCGTAGACCAGCGGAAAGGCGATCGAGGTCGCCGTATCTTCCAGCACGGGTTTTCCGAGCGAGCCGGGAGAGGTCACGTCGGAAGTGAACAGCATCTGTCCCGTGCGCGCAACTTGACCGACCAAGCTCCCCTCGAACGGCAGCCGGCGGCCGACGGCTCCGCCGCGCCGGCCCGACTCCGCCTGAATCACAATCTCCTTGGTCTCGTAGTCGAGCAGGCCGATTCCGATGTGCTCGTAAGTGAGGCTATCCTTCAGCTCGCCGGCCATCTTCGAGAGCATCTCGTCCGGATTGAGCGTCGTGATGATGTTCCGCGAGATGCGGTTCAGCAGCGTGAGCCGCCGCGACTTCAGCCGCTCCTCGCGGAACAACCGCGCGTTCTCGATCGCGATGGCGGCTTCGCTGGCGAGAACGCGCATCATTTCCTGGTGGTCGGCGTCGAACACGCGGTCCTGCGGGCTGTGCGCCACCATCACCGCGATGGCGCGGTCGTAGAGCACGAGCGGCACGCCGCAGAAGCAGCCGGATTTGCGCAGCGGCTGCAGCCCCATGCGCTTGACCTCTTCGGAAAAATTCTCGCGGATGAGAACGGGCTGGCGCGTGCGCAGCATGTATTCCGAGAGATGGTTCCCGGCGGGGCGTGTGCGCTTGGGCATGCGGGTGCCTTCGGCGATTTCGAGCTCGTAGCGCATCTCGTTTCGCGCTTCGTCGTAGAATGCGATGAAGAAATCGTCCACGCTCAGCAGACGCTGCATCTCCTCGTAAATTTTCTCGAAGAGCGACTCGGGCTCGAGCGTCGAGCTGAGCGAGCGGCCGATCGCGTTCAGCACGTGCAATTCCTGCGAGCGCCGCGCGGTCTGCTGCACCAGGAAACTGTTTTCGACGGCCGTCCCAATCTGGTGGCCCAGCGCCATCAGCAGCCGCAACTCCGCGGACGTGAAGCGCCGCGTGTCCGGCGTTCCCAGCAGCAGCACGCCGAACGCATGCTCTTTCGCTTGCAGGCTGATGCCCACCACCGTGCGGAGGCCATGACGCACCGCAATCTGGCCGAAGCGGCGGAACGCATCGTCGCGCTCCAGCACGGCCCAGGAGGCGTCGCGCCCCGGATCGCGAAACACCACCAGCCCCCCCAGCCGCGAAACGAGCGCCACAAGCTGGCTGTCCAGGTTTTCCTCCTGCGCCGCCGCGCAGAACGACGCGTCGAGGCCGGCCGTGATCACCGCAGTGGGTCCGCCGGGCTCGCCGTGATGCAAAAAGAACGCGCCGGAAGGGATGCGCGCCACGCTCAGCACGCGCTCGAGCGCCTGGCTGAGCATCTTTTGAATCTCACCCCCCGCGAAGCTCGAAGTCGCCAGATTCAGGCTCGACAGCGCCAGCATGTTGTGCTCGATGCGCCGCTTTTCTTCCTCGTAGAGAATCATCACCATCAAGACCGCGGCGAACAGCTCCGGGATGAGTTCGAGAGAGCCGATCGTGCTTGCGCCCGCAATCCGCGCCGTCAGCAACGCCGCCACCCTCACCGCGGCCCAGGTCACAAACGCGAGCGCCATCAACAGATCCCCGAGCGTCTCCTGGCGCCGGCTCTCCCGCGAGTACACCCAGCCGACTCCGCACAAGATCAGCGCCACGCCATAACTCGGAGAGATGCTTATCGATTTCAAATAATAGGCGGTGACCCAAACCGCAAACGTTGCGCCCATCCCGATCAACAGGCGAATCCAGGGTTGCTTCTGACTGTAGACTTGCGCGGAACACA
>Ga0326728_10008935_pt1 | contig 24464 bp, 20 predicted proteins | sample MB3enrmetagenome_FD_207602 | JGI IMG/M metagenome (GOLD analysis project Ga0326728, IMG submission 207602) | Lab enriched peat soil microbial communities from McLean, Ithaca, NY, United States - MB31MN | ecosystem: Environmental > Terrestrial > Soil > Wetlands > Peat | place: USA: New York... | reverse complement strand
GTATCGATATTCAGCTTCTTCAGCTTCTTGAGAACGTCTTCGAGCGGCAATTGCGCCAGCACGGGGGTAAATACGCCGACTCTCACGCGGGATCTCCTTCGAGTCTGGTAAGACCAAAGACAGAATATCACGGGCCTCGGGCGCTCCCCGTCCGGTTTCGGAGGCGGCGCGTGTGGAGGGTTACGAGCGGGGAATTGGGAGCGTTCCTGCGCCTACGCTTCAGCCGGGTCGAAATACTGCTGGGCCAGGTCGGGTTTTTCGCGAATAGCCTTGCGCCAGTAGGCCTGCGCCTCTTCTTCCTGGCCCATCGTCATGAGGGCGTGGCCCAGGTTCAGGAGTGCCTCGGCGAACAGGGGATCCTCCACCAGGGCCCGCTGGTAAAAGCGCGTGGCGTCCTGCATGTTGCCTTTCTTTTGGCAGATGAGGCCGGCGTTGTAGAACAGCTCGGGGCTGTGGTCGCCCAGGTCGATGAGCCTGCGGTGCAGATCGTAAGCCTCCTCGTAATTGCGCTCTTCGAGAGCCAGCGCGGCCAGTCCCCGCAAGGCATCCGCGGAGTCAGGGCGCATCAGCAGCGCTTCCTGAAAGAGCTGCCGCGCGCGCTCCGGGTTGCCCGAGCGCACGTGCGCGATGCCCGCGTTCAGAAAGGCTTCGGGCCAATCCAGGCGCTTGGCCAGGCATTTCTCGAAGACATGCGCCGACGCGACGTACTCACCGCGCACGAGCAGCAGATAGCCCAGCCGGAACACCGCGTCGCACCACTCGGAGGCGTCTTCCGGCACCTGTGAGTAGAGCTTCTCGGCCCGCTCGCGCTCGCCCAGCTGTTCCAGCACCAGCGCGAGATTCCACAGCACGCCAGGCTGGCGCGGGTCCAACTCCAGGGCCTTCTCGTAGCAGAGCCGCGCGGCCGGAAGGTCGCTCAGTTCCTGCCAGGTTACTCCCAGGTTCAAGTGAGCCTGGGCGGAATCGGGCTTGAGAGTGGTCGCCTGCTGGTACGCTTGGGCCGCCTTGCGGTGGTTCCCGAGTTTCTGGTGAGCCACTCCCAGGTTGAACCAGTTCTCGAAGCGGCCGGGAGCAATCTCGGTGAGTGTGCGGCAATAGCGCACCGCAGTCGTATAATCGGCATCCACGAACGCCAGGGCCGCGAGCGCTTCCAGGGCCACGGCCGATTCGGGCTTCAGCTCGGCCAGCATGGCGATGTAGTGCCGCACCGACTCCAGATCCTTCCGCTCGAGGAACATGGCCACCAGGTTGGCAAGCGCCTCCTCGGAGCGCGGGTTGCAAGCCAGAACCTTGCGATATTGCTCGACCGCCTCGGCGTGCCGCCCGATCTGCTGCAAGGCCACGGCCTTTCCAAAAAGGGCCTGCTCCTGTTCGGGGAAGGCCGCCAGGTACTTCTCAAGAGGAGCCAGCGCCTGAGCCGGACTGCCATTGTGGATCAGCGAAATCCCCAGGCCTAACTGAACATCCGAGCGCGTGGAGTCCGCCTCGGCCGCCTTGCGGAACGATTCCACGGCGGCCTTCCAGTTCTTCAGATTGCCCTGGCACACGCCCAGATTGAAGCGGGCGGTGCGGTGCGAGGGTTCGCGCTCCGCCAGTTGGGCGTAGGTGGCCGCGGCCGCCTCGAAATCGCGCATTTCGTACTGCAAGTGCCCCAGCGCGGAGTACAGCGCGCCATCCCGCTCGCCCGACTCGATCCATTTGCTGAGCATCTGGACGGCGGCATCAATCTTGCCCTCCATCTTGAGGGAAGCCGCTTTGGAGATCATGCGCGCCGTGCGCTTGCGGTTCTTGACCTCATCGATGGAAGTCACGCCCGGTGGGAGGGCTATCTTGTTCGGCTCGGCCGGGCTCAGCACTTCCATGCTTCCATCCTTCCCTGCCCCCCATGAGGCGCCCGCATGGGGCCGCCGGCAAAGCGCCGCCTGGGCAGCACGGCCGCCGGGAGAGGCCCCAAGGCCGCCGTCTCGTAGATGCTCGCGGCACCGCGCGAAATGTAGGCGCAGACGCGGCCCCAGATATCCTGGTTCTTGGTGAGGCGCATCCAGTAGAGCCGCGCGGATTCGCCTGCCTCGCTGAAGAAACCCACTCCTCCCGCAACCAGCGATTCGTCCGTCCAGGTGTCCACTTCCTGGTCTTCGATCGAAGTGATCAGGTGGTGGCCCCGCACCACGACCGCCACGTGGTAAGGCATATCGTTGTGAACCATGACATTGAGAGGAATCTCGACGCGGTGCCCCGGCTTGCCCGCCACCACCGCGTAATGCTCGATGGCGATCATGGGCCGCAGACCCGGCTTCACCACCTTGACCTTCGTGGCGTAATAGTTCTGCCGGTCCTGGGCGCGCACTACCCACCCCATGCTCTTGGTTTCGATCTGCCCAAAGAACTCGAACCGGTAATCCGTGAAACCGAGGGAGGGCCGGTAAAGCACCAATGGCCCCGGCTTTACGTATCCTTGCGGGTAGTGCGCCCAGCCCGCCGGCGAGCCGTTGGCGGCGTCCTGCCAGCTCCCCGCGTCATCGCGGAACGACTCGCGGAACTCGATCGCGGCGCGCTGGACCATGGCGTTGCGCACCCATTCCACCGGGCCGCCGGCCGGAACGCGCGCGGCTTCAAGAGCCGGCGACGGCCGGGATTCCTCCGGTTGAGCATCCCCAACCATGGCGGACTCCGGTCTTGTGGACCGCAGGGTACCCGAACCGAACCAGGCCGAAACCGCCATTACCAGGGCCGCGGCCAACGCTTTGATCGCACGGCTGGTGGCGGCGCTGACCTTGCGATGCTGCACCGGAGCAGCCGCGGCCGGCGGAACCCTCCCGGCCTTTGCCGCAGCCAGATCCTGAAGGTCCACAAGCGCCGCCGGCACCGCAAACGGCGGCAGCGACGGGCAGACCGCCGGGTCCGGCTCCAGGTTTCCCCAAGCGGCTCCGGCCTTATTGCGGCAGTGCAGTTCGACCGGCAGAAAACCCGCCTCGGGCATGGGCGGCAGAGGCGCTTCGACAGGCGGAGCATCGTCGGCCCCCGGTTCCACAATGATGGGCAAGAACCGGTAAGGGACGTCTGGCGCCGCGATCGGTAGCGGCGCACGGCGGAACTCCGGATATAATCCGACCTCGGCCGGCTCGGCGGGGGGCGATTCCCGGAATTCAGCCGCCACCGGCAACTGGCTGGCTACGATGGCCAATTGAAACGAACCCAGGAATACCGGATCTCGAGGCCGCGCTTTTCCCCACATGAACGATGCGGCTGTCGGGCGCGAGCCTCCTGGAGCGCGCGTTTCCGCCGGCAGGACCTTCAGCCGCAATGGACGGGTTATCGTGCCGCAACCGGCGCCGCTCATGGTTATTCCCGATTCGGATACTAGGAGTACTGTGAGAATTATAGAACTAACATTCTTGGAAAAACCACGATTATTATTCCGCATATTGCCCATATCTGAAGTTAGTAAGTGGGCGTTGCCTGACGGCTAACTTCCCTTCCCGGAAGGCCGGTAGCCGCCGGTTGGAAGGCTGTGCGAGACTGATTTCTTGAATCGAACCGGCTTGGCATTCGCGCTGGCAGTCTGGTGCTTTCGCTGCGCCGGACAGCCCTTGGGTACGGGCGACGTGTGGAACTGGCGTCGTGCCGCGGACCCGCGCATCAGCCCCGATGGCAGCCGCGTGGTTTATGCCGAGCGCTGGAACGATCGCCAGCGGGACGCCGCCTGCGCCAACCTGTGGTTGGTTTCCACCGGCGGCCGGAACCTGCGCCGTCTCGCTGAAGGGGCCTGGCGCGATAGCCGGCCGCGCTGGTCGCCGGATGGCTCCCGCCTCGCGTATATCTCGGATCGCGAGGGCCGTCCCCAGATTCGCCTATGGCGCGACGACGGGGACACCACGCTCGCCACGCCCGGGCAGGAGCCCCTGGAACTGGCCTGGTCGCCGGATGGCGCATCCCTCGCCTTTACCGCGCGCGTTGAGGCCGTACCCGCTCCGGCAGCCTGGGCGCCGCCGGCCATCCTGCCGCGCCTGGCCGGCCGCGACCGCAGCTATGTCCGTATCTTCGTGCTTCCCACCAGCGGAGGGACCGCGCGGCCGATCTCCCCAGAATCGGTCGATTGCCGCGGCGAGCCGGCCTGGATGCCCGACGGCCGCGTTCTCGCCTCCACCGCGGAAGGCGATCTCGTGGCCCTCCGCCTCTCTGATGGCGCCGTCTCGCGCCTCGCCGGAGGCGGGCGCAATGAGTGCCCGCGGCCGTCTCCCGATGGCGCCCGCATCGCCTGGCTGTCCACCCAGGCTAAGCCGCAGAACTATGTGGTGCGCAAGCTCTGGGTGATGAACGCCGATGGCAGCCGCGCCCGCCCTCTCAGCGGCTCGCTCGACCGCGACGCCCAGTCCCCTCAGTGGAGTTCCGATTCGCGCACGGTCTACTTCCTGGCGGACGATCGCGGCGCCACCCGCGTCTACGCCGCGCGCAGCGACGGCACGGTCCGGCAAATCACCGCGGGCGAGCGGCTGCGCGGCTTTTCGCTCGCCGACGACGGCACCGCCGTAACCGTCCGTTCCACGGCCGGCGAGCCGGAAGCGGTGGTGGCTTTCAGCGTCTACCGCGCCTCAGAGGCCGTCACGCTCGCGCGCCCCGCGCAGCCGCTGCTGGCCGGACGCCAGACCGGCGCCGTCGAGGCCATGGCCTACGATTCCGGCGGCCAGACCATCCAGGCCTGGCTGGTAAGACCACCCCGCTTCGATGCCGCGAGGAAGTACCCGCTGCTAATCGATATCCGCGACGGCCCGCGCCGCATGTATGGCTCCGGGTTCAACCTGCGCGCCCAGATCTTCGCGGCGCACGGCTACGTCGTGCTCTGCGCCAACCCGCGCGGCACCCCGGGGTACGGCGAAGCTTTCGGCAACCTGTTGCCCACCGGCGTTCCCGGCGATCCGTACGACGACCTGATGCGCGGCGTGGATGCCGCCCTCGCCAAGGGCTACATCGATCCCCGGCGGCTCATGTTGGTCGGCAGCCTGGTGGCGGCCTGGGCGATCGGCCATACGGACCGCTTCGCCGCGGCCGTGGTGCGCCACCCCATTCCGGGCTGGTTCACTGGCCTCGGCGACAGCCCCGATGAGTTCCTCAAGCACTCGCCCCTGTCTTTTGCGCAAAACTTCCGCACTCCGACTCTGGTGCTGGCGCGAGAGACTGACGCCGGGGCCGGCGAGCTGTATTCCGCGCTCCAGTCGCGCCACGTGGATTCCGCCCTGGTGCGCCTGCCCGACGCTCCCCGTCCGAGTGAGCGTATCCTGGAACTGGAAACCACCCTCGCTTGGCTGGGGAGATGAACACGGGCGTTGCGCTCCAGCGCGCGTGAATGCCTGTTCCCCGGATGCTAAAATAGTCGCTCATCCCATGCCTAAGTCTGTCGCTGAACTTCAAGCCATTGCCAAACGCGCGCGGCGGGCCATTATCGAAATGACCGGCGCTGCCAAGTCCGGCCATCCCGGCGGGTCGCTCTCGGCCGTCGAGATTCTGGTCGAGCTGTATTTCGATCACCTGCGCATTGATCCAACCAATCCCAAATGGGCCGATCGCGACCGCTTCATCCTCTCCAAGGGCCACGCCGCGCCCGTGCTCTACGCGGTGATGGCGGAGGCCGGTTTCCCGGATACCCCCGCCGGCCAGTTGAACACCTTGCGCAAGCTCGGTTCGGTCTTCCAGGGCCATCCCGATATGCGGTTCATCGGCAGCCTGGAAGCCTCCACCGGGTCGCTGGGCGAGGGCCTGTCGCTGGCGCTCGGCTTGGGACTGGCGGCGCGCCTCGATGGCCGCCCGTCGCGCGCCTACGTTCTGCTGGGAGACGGCGAGATCCAGGAGGGCCAGATCTGGGAAGCGGCCATGTTCGGCGCTTTTCATAAGCTCGATAACGTGGTGGCCATCGTGGATTACAACGGGATTCAGCTCGATGGTTTCGTGAAGGACATTATGGAAGTCGCCCCGCTGGCCGAGAAGTGGCGGGCGTTCGGCTGGAAGGCGCTCGAGATCGATGGCCACGATATTCCCTCCATCCGCAAGGCGCTGGAGGAGGCCGAGGCCACCAAGGGCCAGCCCACCTGCATCGTCGCCCACACCATCAAGGGCAAAGGCGTTTCCTTCATGGAGAACAATCCCAAGTTCCACGGCACGGCGCCTACGCCGGCCGAAGTAGAACGGGCCTTACAGGAGATCGGATAAGTCATGTCATCGAACACCGGGGTTGCCAAGATCAAGTTTGAAGTGAAGCTGGGAGCGGCCACGCGCGAGGCCTTCGGGCGGGAGCTGGCGGAGCTCGGCCGCGAAAACCAGGACATCGTGGTCTGCGACGCGGATCTTTCGAAATCCACCATGACCACCTATTTCGCCAAGGAATTTCCGGAGCGTTTCTTCTCCTGCGGGATCGCTGAATCGAACATGGTGGGGATCGCCGCCGGGCTGGCGTTGGCGGGGAAGATCCCGTTCGTCTCCAGCTTCTCGGCCTTCGTGATGACCAAGGGCTTCGAGCAGCTTCGCGTCTGCGCGGCCTATCCGAAAGTCAATGTGAAAGTGGTGGGGACGCACAGCGGCATCTCGATCGGCGAAGACGGCCCCTCGCAGATGAGCGTCGAGGACACCGCCCTGGCCTGCGCGCTGCCGGGTTTCGTGGTGATCTCGCCGGCCGATGAAGTTTCCACCAAAGCGCTGATCCGCGCGGCCGCGGCGCATGTCGGGCCGGTCTTCGTGCGCACCGGCCGTCCCAAGGCGCCGGTGATCTACGATGCCCGCCAGAGCTTTGAGATCGGCAAGGCTATCCAGCTGGTGGCCGGCTCCGACTTGACGATCATCACTAACGGCTTGCTGGTGGCCCAGGCGATCCTCGCCGCGCAAGCGCTGGAGTCCGAAGGCATCGCGGCGCGCGTGGTGGACATGCACACGGTGAAACCGATCGATCGCGATGCTATCGCGCGCGCGGCGGCCGAAACCGGGGCTATCGTGGTGGCCGAGGAGCACCTGGTCGATATGGGTCTGGGCGTGCGCGTGGCGCAAGTGGTTGCCGAAACGCGCCCGTGCCCCATGGAGTTCGTGGGCATCCAGGACACGTACGCGGAATCGGGCCAAGGCGATGAACTGCTCGCGAAATACGGGCTGATGGCCGCCAACATCGCCGCGGCGGCCTGCAAGGCGGTCGCGCGGAAAGGGTAGCATAAGATCCGGGGCCGCCGCCGCGCGGTCGCGCCAACCAACATGCCAGATCCCGGTTGCCTAGCCGAAACCTACCTCGAGCAGAGTCCTGCGTGCCACTGGATCGTGGGGGCGGACGGGGTCTTCCGCGAAATCTACGGTAACCCGGCCGCCATTTTCGGCAAGAGTGCCGAGGAGCTGGCGGGCAGGCCGGTCGCCGAGGTCCTGGATTCGGAATCAGCCGTTTTGTGGAAGAGCCGCTTCGCACGGGCGCTGGCGGGCGATCTCGTGCTGCTCCGCGAGCGGCATTCGGGCGCCACCTGGTACATGGGCGTCTTTCCCATCCGCGTGGAGGGCCACATTCTGTTCGCGGGCGGGCTGGCCAGCGAAGTCACTCCCTTCAGCACGGCCGAGCAGGAATTGCGCTACACCGTTCTGGGCGCGCTCAAGGCACAGGAGTACGAGCGGTCCGTGGCGGCGCGCTTCCTGCACGACGTGGTGGGCCAGAATCTTACCGCCATGGGCCTGCAACTCGACCTCGTGCGCATGGACCTGGAGAGCCAGAGGCCGGATACTTGCCGCCGCATCGCCGAGATGCAAAATGTGCTCGATTCCATGATGGTAGAGGTGCGCGAGTACAGCCACGAGCTGAACCCCTCGGCCGTGGAGCGCGCCGGGCTGCGGCCCGCCCTGGACCGCCTGGCGGCGCGCATTCGCAAACGGTTCGCCGGCAGCATCCGGTTGAATGTGGACCCTTCCCTGAAGCTCGATCCGGGGACCGCCTCGGCGATGTACCATATCGCACAGGAAGCCGTCCTGAACTCCGTGCAACATTCCAGTTGCTCGACCATCGAAATCGCGGTAAAGTCCACACGTAACGGTCCTTCGCTCGAGGTCCGCGATAATGGGAGGGGGTTCGATCCGGACGACATCCTGGGGGGGCACCGCGGCCTGGGGCTGATGAGCATGGAGCACTATGCCGCCGAAGCAGGATTGGACCTTTCGGTTCTTAGCGATCAGGCGACGGGCACAGTGGTCCGCGCCGCCGCGCCGCGAGCGGCCTGAGAGTCGGTTATGTCATTCGATATCGTCCTGGTGGACGATCACAAACTGGTGCGGGACGGGATCAAGACCATCCTGGAGCGCGGAGCCGAGTTCCGCATTGTAGGTGAAGCCGACAACGGTCAGGACGCCGTGGTGCTGTGCAAGAAGTGCCGCCCGGATCTCGTGCTGATGGATATCGGGCTGCCCGGCATGAACGGCATCGAGGCCACCACCGAACTGCTGCGCTACTGTCCCGCCATCAAGGTAGTGATCCTCTCCATGTACGACGACGAGAATTCCGTGGTGAGCGCCATACGTTCCGGGGCGCGCGCCTTCGTGTTGAAGAAGGCGTCCTCCGGCGAACTGCTGGACGCTCTGCGCACGGTGGCCCGCGGCGGCTCGTACCTGAGCTCGCAGGTCTCCGACCGGCTGCTGGCCCGCATCCAGCGCGGCGACCTGGATACCCACTCGCGCAGCCCGCTCGAGATGCTCTCGCCGCGCGAACTTCAGGTGCTGCGCCTGGTGGCCGAAGGAAAGACCAGCAAGGACATCGCGGCGCTGCTCGACCTGGGCCTGCAGACCGTGCGCAGCTACCGCAAGACCATGATGAAGAAGCTGGGCGTCAACAACGTGGCCGGCCTGACCCAACTGGCGCTGGCGGCCGGCATCACGCACTGGAACAAGCCGGATGCAAACCCCCTGGGGTGATCTCCCCGTTTGCGACGCGCACGTGCACTTCTTCGGCCGGCGTTTCTTCGACTGGCTGGGCGCGCAGTGTAACCGGAACGCCTCCGGGGTCGCGGCGACCGCTGGATGGGACCTGCCGCCCGAAGACCCCGCCGATATGGCGCGCGTGTGGTGCGCCGAACTCGACCGGCACGGCGTGAAGCGCGCCGCGCTGATTGCCAGCTTCCCCGGAGACGATCCCTCCGTGGCCGCCGCGCTGACCGCTTGCCCGGGGCGTTTCTACGGCTACTTCATGCTCGACCCGCTCCAGGACGAAGCCGCCGCCCGCGCGCGAGCCGCCTTCGCCGCCGGTCTTCACGCCGTCTGCCTCTTCCCCGCCATGCATCGCTATGCGGTGAACGATCCGCGCATCCGACCGGTCTTCGAGGAAGCTGCCGCGGCCCGCGCCGCGGTCTTTGTGCACAGCGGCGTCCTAACCGTGGGAGTGCGCCGGAAGCTGGGGCTGCCCTCGCCGTTCGATATGCGCTATTCGAATCCCATCGACCTACACCCCGTGGCCATCGGTTACCCGGACGCGCGCTTCCTCATTCCGCACTTCGGAGCGGGCTACCTGCGGGAAGCGCTCATGCTGGCCGACCTGTGCCCCAACGTGTACCTCGACACCTCCAGCAGCAACGCCTGGATGCGCTATGAGGGGATCGATTTGAAGGCGGTATTCGGCCGGGCCCTCGGCGCTATCGGCGCCGGCCGGCTTCTGTTCGGCACCGATTCCTCCTTCTTCCCGCGCGGCTGGAATTCCGCGATCTTCGAACGGCAGGCGCTGGCCCTGGCGGACCTCGGCATCGGTACCCAGGATGCGCGCCTGATCCTGGGGGAAAACCTCGAACGGGTTTTTTCTTGAGAACCTTTTTCTTGAGAACTCTGGCGGCGCGCGGCCCACTACTATTTCGAATCGATATCGCATGGAGCTGGGTATGGGGTTCCGGGGCATCAAAGCGCCCCGGCACCCTCTGTTTCCACACCTCGCGCCGGTGCCCGCGCGCCAGGCCCAGGGCGTCTGCTCCGCCCTGGCCGGCACTTTCGCCGAACTGACGGAAGCCGCGCGGGCCGGCATTCGTGCGCGCCGCGCCGTTTTCACTCTCCATTCCGGCGCGGCCTCTTTCTTGACCCTTGCGGAGCGCGACGAGTTGTGGCGCCTCTTCGAAGTGCCGGTATTCGCGCTGCTTCTGGATAGCGCCGGCCGCCTGGTGGGCTATGAATGCGAAGTGCAGAACGGCCTGCACCTGCGCCGCGCGCTGGAAGCCGATGCCGGCGTGGTGATCTCCGCGACTTGTGAATGCGGTAGGCCGGGGAACCGGCTCATGCCCGCGCCGCGCATTCCGTCGCGAAGCGAGCTCGGGGTTTCCGGACTCCCGGTCGTCTTATCGGGCACTGCCTGATCTGAACGTCCGCCTCACGCGGTTTCCGGCCCCTTGATAGGCAACGAGCGGATCTCGCCGCGGCGCCATCGGTAGAGGCGAAAAAGCAGCGCCGCATAGTCGATGGCCACTTTGATACTCGCCTTGCTGGCACCAGCCCGGCGAGTCCCGAAGTCGAAATGAACTTCCGCGAGGCTCCGGACCTTCCCTCGCACCAGGATTTCCAGAAGAATCTTGAACCCGGCGGTCTGCAAGTCCAGGTCGCCAATACACGACCGGCGCACGAGGAAAAAACCGGACATCGGGTCGTGAGCCCGCGCCGAGGCCCGCTGAAGAGGAAGGGTAATCCAGATCGCCAGCTTGGAAATTAAGCGCCGCAAGGGGTTCCACTCGCCAATGCTTCCCCCGGTAACATACCGGCTGCCGACTGCCAGATCGGCCCCTTGGGCCACTTGATGCCAGAGCCGCGACAGTAATTCCGGCGGGTGCTGCAGATCGGCATCCATGACGCCGAGTATCTCGGCATCGCTGTGCCGCCAACCGTGAATCACGGCTCCCGCCAACCCGCGCCGCCCTTCCCGCACCACGATTCGCACGCGCGGATCCGCATCCGCGATCTCCCCAACGATGGCCTCGATTCCGTCCCGGCTGTCGTCGTCCACGACAATGAGGTTATACTCGATGTTCAAGGCGTCCAGCGTGGCGCGAACCCGCCGCAGGAGAACACCGATGTTGCCGGCCTCGCGCAGCGTCGGAACAACGAGAGCGAGTCTCAGTGGCGCAGTCGGCAGGTTCTCAACGAACCCAGGAAGGGATTCGGTTGCAGCAGCCGGTGCCGGGATATTGGCCAGCTCGCCGGAACATTCTAGGTTAAGCATTTGAAGGGCCCAAGGAATCTGCTGTTGCTGGCGCTGCTCACTGCGGCCGCGGTTCTCGTGGAGGGGTACCATCCGGCGGTGGAGGACGACAACGTGTACCTCCCCGCCATCAAGATGAACTTGCACCCGGAGCTATATTCCGGCGATTCCGCCTTTTTCAGGCTCCAAATGCAAGCCACGGCCTTCGATAAACTCATAGCCTGGTCCGTCCGGCTGACGCACGCGCCTCTGGATTGGACGGTGCTGTTCTGGCATGTAGGTACGATCTTCTTGGTGCTCTGGGGCTGCTGGCGGATCACCCGCCGCTGCTTCGACGACCCTCTCGCGCAGTGGGCCGGGGTCGCGCTGGTGGCGGCTCTGCTCAGCCTACCCGTGGCCGGAACGGCGCTTCTGCTTGTCGATCAACAACTTCACCCCAGGGCGTTGGCGACCGCGGCGATTCTCGCGGCCGTGGCGGCCACGCTCGATCGCAAACGGATTCTGCCACCCTTGTTCTTAGCCGTAGCCCTAATTGTCCATCCGGTGATGGCTCTTTTTGGTATCTCTTTCTGCCTGTTTCTGGCCTTCGCGCGGGCCTCGACGGACACAGCCGGGAAAAACACGGCCTTCGCCAGCATCGCCGCGCCAGGATTGCGGGCGATCGCTTTTGCCTGGCTGCCGCTGGGGTGGGTCTTTGAAGCGCCTCCGCATGCCTGGCGGCACGCGCTGGCCGGTCCAAACTATCTCTTTCTGACCCGCTGGGAGTGGTATGAATGGCTGGGAGTGTTCGCACCTCTGCCGATCCTGTGGTGGTTCGGCGGAATCGCGCTGCGGGATCGGATGCCGGTCGCCGCGAAGCTTTCCCGGAGCTTGATTTATTTTGCCGCCTTCCAATTGGTGGCGGCCGTGGCGATGTTATCGATCCCCGCTCTCGCACGGATCAGGCCCCTTCAGCCGATGCGCTACCTGCACCTGTTCTACTTTCTCTTCGTCTTGTTGGGCGGCGGACTCTTGGGACAGAAGTTATTGCGCGGGCATGCCTGGCGCTGGCTATTGCTGCTCGTTCCGCTGAGCGCGGGAATGTACTTCGGCCAGCGCGAGAGTTTCCCCGGCACGGAACACCTGGAGCAGCCCGGTGGCGCTTCGCTGAATAGCTGGGTGCAGGCTTTTCGCTGGATTCGGAACAACACGCCCAAGGATGCGCTCTTCGCCTTGGATCCCTTCTACATGCAACTGCGCGGCGAAGATTACCATGGCTTCCGCGCCCTAGCCGAACGCAGTGCGCTGGCCGACATGCTGAAAGACCGCATCATGGCGGCCCAGGTTCCGCGGCTTGCGCCCGTCTGGGAGGAACAGACCGACGCCGAAAAGGGCTGGGCGCGTTTCCAGAAGGCGGACTTCGAACAGCTGAAGACCCGCTTCGGCGTGAGCTGGGTGGTGCTCGCCAGCGCCGGCTCGTCGAAAGGGATGAATTGTCCTTACCGCAACCGGGAAGTGCTGGTCTGCCGGGTCGAATAGGCGGCTTTACCGCGGATTCCCGGGAATCTCGTCGGGATGAAAGACCAGATCGCGATCCAGAACCATTTCCACGTGGGTGCCGGGGCGCAGCACCACGTCCTGATTGCGTGATAACAGTACGCCGGCCAGTGCGCCGATCCCGCCTCCCACGGCGGCTCCCGGCAATCCTCTGGTAATAGCGCCGATCGTGGCTCCCATGCCCGTTCCCATCATTACCGTGCGAGCGTCGGCGGCCTTGCCGTTCCCGGGCACTTTTCCTTCTTCTCCCGGCGGCCGGGCATGAAAATCGCGCGCCACGCCGTTGGGCAGAATCAGCGAGTCGAAGCGGAGGTACAGCTCGCCCTTTCCAGAGACCTTGCCGGCAGGCTTGGTATGAGTGATCGTCCCTTGGACATCGCTGCCACGCGGAATAACCACGCGTCCCTCCACGGCCACTGGAGCCGCCGTGCGCAGATAGACGCGGTCGCCGTCCTTGGCGTGCTTTGTGCTTACGTCGTTCACGAGCTGGAGCAGAACGCGTGTCCCGGTTGGAACGGTGACATCGGGCGCTATGCCCGGCGCCGGCCGCGTGGCCAGCCTCGGCCTCGGCATGTCGGGCGCCGCTTGAAACGGACCCGGCGCCTGCCGCGGCTCAACGGGACGCGTCGCCGGTGCATCCGGGGCGCCTTCCCGCCGGAACACGAGAGTGCCTTCCACCTGCCCGCTGGCGCGCGCGATTTGCCGTGTGATGGTCAAGGTGTCGCGATCGCGCGAAAGCTGCCATCGGTCCATCACTGTGTAGTCCGCCGGACCCGAGACCAGGGTGCCGATCAGCAATGCGGCGCCCTCCCACTTGGCAGTCGAGTTTCTGGTCTCCTCGCCGATGCGCTTCCGTGTTTCGCTGCCATCGAGCGCGTAAGACCACTGGGCCGTCCCCGTCGAGCACAAGATACCGGCCTCGCTTTGCGAGATACTCAACGACGTCTCCGTTCCTCCCAGCGCGTCAACGCGGCTTACCGCGGGGTCCAGCACCCATTTCCCCGAGAAATCCCGATCCTGATCGAGGGCATAACCGAAAATTGCCAAGCTGAAAACAATGAACAACGCGCGGCCTATGGAGGACGTGTTCATGGTCCGAAGGTATCACAGCCCGGCATGTGCTGACGCGAGACGCCAGCGTCTTAACCGCCGCAAGGCTGCCACTTACCCAAAAAAAGCGGCCAAGAGGCCTATGAAAAATTACAGTTCGATGTAGAATTGGAACCGGTAGATCCAGGGTAGAGTCCCTTTACGAGCGCAGGTCGGGTACTCATATTTCGCGGACGGGAGGCTCCAGTGACTCTTCTGAATGACGCGCATCTGTCCCGCTGGTGGCGAAGCGTTTTAGCCCTGTTATGCGGCAGCGCCCTGCTATTCTCCACTACCAGTTGCCATACACAGAAAATAACGAAGATCGACGTCGCACAGGCTCCCTCGGCAGCCCACGACCGGCTCGTCGGCGTTACTACGAGAGAAGGGAAAGACATCCGCTTCGATGACTCGAGCGGCGCGATAGCGGCAGAGACAGTCACGGCCAAAGTGAATCGCTCTGATTACACAATTCCCCTTTCCCAGGTTCAGCGTCTTTGGGTCGAGCGTCGTGGGATCAGTGCTGTCCGAACCATCGGCCTCGCCGCCGGCATCACTCTGGCGGCCGTGGGAGTGATTGCCATTATCGTCGCTCTCACCAAGGAATCGTGTCCCTTCATCTACTCCTGGGATGGCAAGCATTACGTCTTCGACGCCGAGCCGTACGGCGGCGCCATCGCCCGCGTCCTCGAGCGCGACGACTATTCCGAGCTCGAACACCTCAAGCCCCATCGCGGCGAGTACCGTCTGCTCATCACGAACGAGGTTGATGAGACCCAGCACACCAATCTCCTGGAATTGTGGGTGGTGGACCACGCCCCCGGAACGCGCATCGTGTCCGACGACCAGGGACGTCTATACAGCTTCCAGAAACTAGAGCGCCTTCAGTCTGCCCGCGACCGCGCCGGAAACGACATCACCGCGTGGCTGGAGGCCACGGACCGGCGCATCTGGGAGCCCGAAGCGAAGCTCGCTGCCGACGGCAGCCCAAGAGAAGAGATCGTCCTGTCCTTCCCCAAGCCCGAGGGGGCCGTCACGGCAAACCTCGTGGTCAATGCGGCTACCAGTCTTTGGGGTTCTTACATGATCAAGCGGATGGTGCAACTCCGTGGACGAGACGCAACCCTCTGGCTTGCCTCGCTTGGCAACAACCCGGTCGAGATCGCCGCGCTGGGAGCCTGGTACAACCGGGATGAGCTCTACAACCTGAAAATCGAGGTTCAGGAGGACTCCGGCTGGCGCCCCCGCGGCGCCGCCATTGGTGGTGGACCCTTCATTTCGGAAGATCGCGTTATCCCTTTGGATATTCGCCGCGTGAGCGGCGATCGCCTTCGCCTCCGCCTGCGCCCTCCTTTGGGCTTCTGGGCGTTAAATTCGTTCGCCGTGTCGTATGAACACACCCGCTCACCCGTTCCGCAAGTTGTGAAGCTCCACGCCGCGCGAACATCATCCGGCTCGGATGTGCTTGCCGCGCTATCGGCCAACGACGGGTTGTACTATTCCATGCCCGACATGCGCGAGAGCGCGGAGTTGCGCTTCCCGGCTCCGCCTCCACAGCCCGGGATGTTGCGCTCCGTATTTCTCCACAGCCGCGGCTGGTACGAGTTGCACGTTGGCGGGTTGGGCGAACCGGACGCTGCCGCGCTGAAGGACATCTACTCCGTTCCGGATGCCGCCGCGCGCTTCGCGGCACGCGAATTCGCCAACTGGCATCCCGCGCCATAGCTGTTGCCGCCCCGACTTGCCAGGGACGCTTTGGCGCGCGAGTCCCTCGCCTAAACCGCCGCCAGCGCCTTCTCCGCCGCCGCGGGGCCGTCTCCAGCCGGCCGGTAACCCTGGGCTTTCAGGGCTGCCTCCAGCGATTCCAGCACCAGGACGACGTTCTCCCCGGTCGAGCCATACCCCATCAGCCCGATGCGGAAGATCTTCCCGGCCAGCGGTCCGAAGCCGCCCGCAATCTCCATATCGCGCTTCTCGAGCAGGTACTGCCGCACTTCAGCGTCGTCCACTCCCGCGGGCACGCGCGGAGTGTTCAGGGTCCATAGCCGGTTGCCGTCGGCCACCAGCATCTCGAGGCCCATGGCCTGGATGCCGGCCACAAACGCCTGGTGATTCCGGCGGTGGCGCTCCCAGCGCTGCTCCAGCCCCTCTTCGGCCACCATCGCCAGGGCCTCGCGCAGCGCATAGAACAGCGTGGCGGAGGCGGTGTGGTGATACTTGTGGCCGGTGTAGTAGGTGTCCAGCAATTGCAGGTCGAGGTACCAGGATTGCACGGGCGTGGTGCGCCCCTTGAGCCGCTCCAGCGCGCGCGGCGCAACGGTCACGGGCGCGAGTCCCGGCGGGCAGCCCAAACCCTTCTGCGTGCAGCTATAGCCGATATCGATGCCGTGGTCGTCCACCAGCACCGGCATGGCGCCCAGCGATGTCACGCAATCGGCGATCGCCAGCGCGCCCACTTCATGGGCGGCCTCGCAGATCGCTTGGCCCTCGTTGTACATGCCGGTAGAGGTCTCGGCTTGCACGAACGCCACCAGGCGGGGCCGCTCGCGCTTGATGAACTCGCGAGCCTCCTGCGGGTCGAACGGCTGTCCCCATTCCTTGGCCAGGCGCACGACCTCGGCGCCCTGCCGGCGCGCCATCTCGCCGATGCGGTCGGCGAAGAACCCGTTGCTCAGCAGCGCAAACTTGCTGCCGGGTTCGGCGAAGTTGGCCACGGCCGTCTCCATGCCGGAGCTGCCGGTGCCCGAGATCGCAATGTTGAACTGGTTGGAGGTAGAGTACACGTACCCGAGCAGGGACCGCACTTCTTCCGCCACCTCGAAGAAGAACGGATCGAGGTGTCCCACGATGCTCTGACCCATGGCCGCATAAACGCGCGGCGACACCAGGCCCGGACCGGGACCAAACAGCAGCCGCCGCGGAGCTCGCAGCGGAGCATACAAGTTGGGCATAAGCCAACAGTTTAGCGTGTGTCGCGGCGCGCTTAGCGCTTCGCCCTGGCGGCCTTGTACGCCTCGCGGACGGCCTCGATCTGCCGCGCGTGCGACTCGGTGTGGTTGTTGTAACCCTCGAGCAGCTCTCCCAGAGTCACGCGGCCGCGCTCGGTGTGGTTGCCGTAGCGCTCGAACGCGGCCTCGGGAAGATCCTTCAGCAGCTCGTAATTCTCCGCGCGAAGGCGGCGCAGCGTTTCGAGCGAATGCTTGGGCTTGCGCCGCGCATAATCGAGGTTGGCGGCCCAGGCTTCCTGGTTGTAGGCCACCAGTGTGGGATTCTCTTCCGCCAGCACCTGGCGAAAGCGGTGCGCCCCCACCAGCTCGGAATCGGCCAGGTGGGCCGTAAGCTGCCGGATGCTCCATTTGCCGGGCGCCGGGATAAAGTCTTCCTCTTCGCCGAAGACCCCGGTCAGGACCACGGCCAGGAGTTCCGGACCGCGCCGGAAGCGTTCGAGCAGAGACGATCGATCAATCATAGGTGCGCTCACGGCGCAATTATACCGGATCGGCCGGGCTCTCCGAACCTCCGAAATAAAGCGCCAGGCGCGTCAGAATCCTCCGGTCGCCAGGCGCGTGATGCGCTCCTCGGTGGCCTCGGCGCGCGCCAGTTCCCCGGCGATCCGGCCGCGGTGCATCACCACCACGCGGTCGGAAAGTCCCAGCAGCTCCTCCATTTCGGAGGAGGCCAGCACCACCGCCGCACCGCGGGCCGCCAGCGCGCGGATCAAATCGCAAATCTCAGCTTTAGAGCGCACATCGATGCCGCGCGTGGGCTCATCCATCAGGAATACCCGCGCCCCGGCCGACAGCCATTTGGCCAGCACGGCCTTCTGCTGGTTGCCGCCGCTCAGATAGTCCACGGGCTGATCGAGACCCGCCGCCTTGATTCGCAATTCGCCCGCCAGCCGGCCGGCCGTTCGCTCTTCCTCGGCCTGGCCGATGAACCAGTGGCCGCGGCGGCTCGCCAGCGCGATGTTGGCGCGCAGGGAAGCGCCCAGTATGAGCCCTTTCAGTTTCCGATCGTCCGGCACCAGCGCCAGGCCTTGGCGAATGGCGTCGGAGGGATCCCGCACCACGACCGGCCGTCCGCCGGCCCAAATAAAGGCAAGCCGTCCGCCGGCCCCGAACAGCCATTCGAGCAACTCGGTGCGCCCCGATCCCGCCAGACCCGCCAGCCCCACTATCTCCCCGCGGCGCACCACGAACGGCACGGGACCATCCACGCGCAGCGCTTCCTCGTCCGTGGCCGCGGGGGAAGCCCGCGGTTCGCGCCGTTCCTTCAACTCGCTTCCCACCATGGCGCGCAGCATCTCGTCCATGCCGGTTTCGCGAATATTGGCAGTCAGCACGCGCTTGCCATCGCGCAACACGGTGACGCGGTCGGCCACCTGGAAGATCTCTTTCAGGCGGTGCGAGATGAAGACCACTGAAACGCCGCGTTCGCGCACCCGGCGGATCGCCCTGAACAGGCTTTCGCCATCTCTCTCGGCCAGCGGCGCGGTGGGCTCGTCCATGATAATGAGGCGCGTCCGGAAGGCCAGCGCGCGGGCGATTTCCACCCGCTGCCTTTCAGCCAGGCTCAGTTCGCCCACCAGGCGGCGCGCATCGAGGCCATCTCCCAGATCGCGCAACAGGGCGCCGGCCCGCTCGTGGATTTCCCGCCAGCGAACCCAGCCCAAGCCGGCCGGATGGCGCCCCAGGAAGATATTCTCCGCGGCGCTCAACTGCGGAACCAGGGCGAGATCCTGGTGTACGAAGGCGATGCCGCGCGCCTGGGCGTCGCGCGGGCCGCGCAGTCGCACCGGCTGCCCTTCCCACAGCATCCGGCCGCTGTCGGGATGGGTCACCCCGCCGATGATGTTCATCAGCGTCGATTTCCCGGCGCCATTTTCGCCGATGACGGCGTGCACTTCCGCCGGAAGAACATCGAAATCGACGTCTTCCAGCACGCGAACGCCGCTAAACGTTTTCGATATGCCCTGGATGCTCAGCAGAGGCGCCGGCTGAATCACTTTGCCTCAGGATAATGTAACGCGCTTCCGTTTGACAACGGAGCGGGCGGGGTCAGCAACCGGCCGGAGCCGCGTCAGGCAGCAGGCGAAGGTCGTCCGGATTACGCCGAAGCCATACGTGACGCTGCGGCGGAAATCGATCGACGAAGCCTCGGCGAAATACCGCGTGGGGCAGGAAACCTCGCCGATGCGGGCTTTCAACAGTAGCGCCTGGACTACCACCTGGTTATCGAAGAGGAAATCTTCCGAGTTATCCTCCAGCGGCAGGGCGCTCAGCAATTCCCGGCTGTAGGCGCGAAAGCCGGTGTGATACTCGGAAAGGCTCGCGCCCAGCAGGAGGTTCTGAAAAGCGGTCAGGAGGCGGTTGGCCACATACTTATAAGCCGGCATTCCGCCCTCTAGCGCATGGCCGCCGAGGATACGGGATCCCAGCACCAGGTCGTAGACGCCATACGCCACCATGCTCGCCATGGCGGTCACCAGCAGCGGCGAATACTGGTAGTCCGGGTGGATCATCACCACCACGTCCGCGCCCGCGGCCAGGGCGGTGGCGTAGCAGGTTTTCTGGTTGGCGCCGTATCCGCGGTTGCGTTCGTGGATGGCCACCGTGAGCCCCAGCCGCCGCGCCATGGCCACGGTGTTGTCGGCGCTGCAGTCGTCTACCAGGATGCGCGTGTCCACCACATCGGGCAGTTCGCGCACCGTGGCCTCGAGTGTCTTCTCGGCGTTGTACGCCGGCATCACGACGGCGATTCGCTTCCCGTTGATCATTCAGCTCTTCCGGGCCGCCACAGGGCCCATAACTGTATGATCGCTCACTCGGAGGAGAGCGGAGTTCCCCGCCGTCCCGCCTCTAGAAAATGACATCGAAATCCGCGGTAAAGCGGCGCCCCCGCTGGCCGAAAAAGTAGCCATAGGCGGGGTCGTCGGTATTGCTGCGGACCGCCTCGGGGTTGAAGTGGTTGGTCAGATTGTTGCCGGTGACCGAGAGGCGCAGCGTGTATTTGGGATTTACCCTGATGTCTTTCGAAAACCGCGAATCCACCGAGAGGAAGCCGGGGAAGCGCGTGAGGTCGGGAACCCCGACGTAGTTCTGATACGCATCGGTCGAGGCGTAGGGAAAACCGGTGCGGTACTCGACGACCGGAGAGATGCGGAATCCGTATGGCAGTTTCATGACTCCCCAGGCGAGAAAACGGTTTGGGAGATCCGTCGGCAGATAGGAGAACTGGTTCGGCCGCACGATGGGCACCGGAAAAGTGCCCAGATAGCTCGCGAAGTCGTTGAGGTCTCCGCGCGCGCGGCTGCGCACATACGAGAAGAACAATTCGCGCTGCGCTCCCAGTTTGATGCGCGCCGTGGTTTCGAACTGGTGGTAGGACGATTGCCCCGACCCCGCCAGCGAATACATCCCGGTATTCGTGCCGGGAGTGGGCGGCGTGGAATTCAGAATCACCAGGCCGGATCCGGCGTTCTGCATGTAGCCGGCACGAAGTCTCAAGATATGCCCCACTGGCTGCTCGATCTCGAAGTTGCCGGTGGCGCTTCGCGGCGAGAAATTACCCGCCACGGGTTCCTGGTCTACCAGCGGGAAACGAACGGTGGCCTCCCCCAGCATGTTCTGATAGGTAAACGGCCCGGCGGAAATTCCTCCGCTGGGATCGTAATACGTGATCGCCTGGCTGGGATAGTGGCTGAAGGAATACACATTCAGGGGAACGCGGTCATAGAAAAATCCGAACCCCGCGCGCACAACGGTGCCGGTATTGCTAAACGGACTCCAGGCGATGCCGGCCCGCGGAGCCACCCGGAAGGCCTCCGAAATCTGCTGCGACTCGGTGCGAATCCCCAGATCCATGGCTAGGTGCGGCGAAAGCATCCAGTGGTCCTGCCCGAAGAATGCCATTTCCCGGTCGCTCATGCGGAACGGCTGCCCGCCCGTGAACGCGATGCGTTCGATCAGCAGGCTGGCATCGTCGAGGATGTCGATGGGATGCTCGCTCACCTGGCCGTCGTCGGAACTGCCGGCGAACGACGCGCCCATTTTGAAGTTGTGCACGCCCAGCCTGTCAACCTGCGCGAAGCTGTAAACCGGCGCCCAACTGTAGCGCGACGCATTGCGCGCCTGGTCGGCGAAGTAATTTCCGCTGTTCCCGGTGGGCGTGAGAGTCAGGTCCTCGCTGCCCTGCCCCCAGACGCTGGCCGTAAAACGCGTAAAAGAGAAAGTGTTCTCGAGCAGTCCTCCGCCGAAGGCCAGGCGGTCCGCCAAGGTGGTGGTGTAGTTGTGGGTGGTGGCATCCGGCGTGGTGGGCTGCGGGTTGTAGAAATTCATGTTCACATAGTCGAGGCGTTGCGGCGCGATATGCACCGTGCCCGTGACCCACTGCCGGCTGGAAACGAGCCAATCCAGTTGCGCGAAGGAATTCACGCCTTCCCGAAGCTTTTGATTATTGGGGAACGGCAGCGTGTAAACTTCGGTCTTGCGGATCTCATACTCGAATCCCTCGGAAAAGTAGAGCTTGCCGGGGATGAGCGGCCCTTCCACGTTGACCCGCGGGGTGGCGTCGCGCAGACCCTCCAGGTGATAGCTGCGGATGCGGAAATCGGGAAACGGGTCGTTAACCTCCCATTTCCATTGTTCCCCGCCGCGGCGCGTCTCCACCGAAACCAGCCCGGCCGTGAAACGGCCGTATTCGGCCAGAAAGGGTGTCTGATACACATTTACCGTCTGCACGCTGTCGATCGGCACCGTAAGACCGAACTGCCCGGTGGCGGGATCAGTCACGTCTGCGGAATTCACAATCATGGCGCTCCGCTGCTCGCCGGCGCCGGAAATTTGCAGGCCGCCGCCGGGGGAGCGCGCCACTCCGGGCGTGAGCGGCAGCGCGTCGGCAACCGTGGCGGGGCGGCTGGGCAGCTCCCTGACGGATTGGGCGGGTAACTCGGTCGCGGGAGCGGCGCCCCCATCCACCGGAGAAACCGTGTCGTGCACTTCAACGCTCTCCTGGCGGGCGAGCGCATGCACCAGCGTCAAATCAAGCGCCGTTCCAGCCGCCGCGGATACCTCCAGATCGGACTTGACGAACGGTTCGAAGCCTTCTTTTGTAGCGCTGATTTCGTAAACGCCGGGAGCCGGCACGGATAGAACCGCGTGCCCGTCGCCCGAGGTCACGCCAGCGGCGGCAACTCCCGACGGACCTTTCGCTTGAACCGCCACCCCGGCGACCGGCCTCGCCTCCTGGTCGCGGACCACAACTTCGATCGCGCCGCTGCCATCGGCAGAAGCGGCATTCGGAAGAAGCATCGCGATCGCGGCTGCGATCCTCCAGAAGGCGCTAAACCCCTCCGTTAGTTTACGCACGACGTATAAGGACGTAGATGCGGAGCCAGCGGATGGGGTTACGGAAAGCTGGCGCGTTCGTAAACCATCGGCACGCCGGCGATTAAGCTACTGGGCCGGTTTCAACAATCCTTCCAAGCCGAGCCAATCATGGAACCGGTCGACCCAGGTGTCCGTCGGCAAATCCAACTTCCGCATACCGAAGCCGTGCGAGCCTTTTAGGTAGATATGCATTTCGGCGGGGATGTTGGCTTTCTTCCACGCCGTGTAAAGCCGGATGGTGGTGTCCAGGGTCGAAAGGGTTGTATCGTTGTCGGCGTGCGCCAGGAAGAGCGGCGGCGCGTCCGCCGGGACGGTGATATCGGGAGGCGCGGCCGGATAAATCGGCGCCGCGAAGTTGGGCCGGCTTGCGGCATCGTGCTGCAATGCCACGGCCGCCGCGACGTACCCGCCGGCCGAGAATCCGATGATGCCGATGCGGTCCGGAGCAATGCCCCACTCCGCAGCGTGGGAACGCACCACGCGCACGGCCTGCTGCCCGTCGGCCAAGCCGAACGCCATGGCCGTTTTGCGTCGCTCAGCGGCGATAGCGGGGTCTTTCTCGCCATCATCCCCGGTGCGCGCGACGCGATACTTGAGGACGAACGCGGCCACGCCGTTCGCATTCAGCCAGCGCGCCAGATCGGTTCCCTCGTAATCGATGGCCAGGTATCGAAACCCGCCGCCCGGACATACGATCCAGGCCGTCCCCGTAGCCTTGGCTTTCTCGGGAAGATACTCAAGCAGGACCGGATGGGTGATGTTGCTGATGCGCCGTATGTTGTCCTGCGGCCCGATGGTCTGCTGTTCCGGGTAAGCCGCGTTCTCCGAGCCCGGAGCGGCGCCCGGATAGAGGGAGATCTCCTGGGGCTCGGCCGCAAAAGCCGCCGCGGCCAGTAGAACACCAATAAGAGTCTTCATTTTAAGAAAGTCTATCACGGCTGGAAGACACAGCCCGCCCGAGTCAGAGGGAGCCGAGTTTCTCGACGATCAAGCGGTCGCCACGCACGCTGCCCTGAATGACGACGCGCGGCTTCAGGCTGCCGCCGAGGCCCGCCAGCAGAGCGCGGCCAGCCGCGTTCGCCTGAAGGGCCACGCCGGCGAATGTGTTGCCGCCCTCGTCGAGGTCGAGCAGGCGGCCATTATTCAGCAGGAGCGCGAAGGCGCGGGTATCGCCGGTGACCGCGCAAGCCACATCCGGCTGGCGGCTCAGCGTATCGGGCACCTGGTGCTCCATGATGCCGGAGCGCTCCGCTTCCAGCGTCTTCGGATCCACGGTGATGCCCGTAAACGGGGCTCCGGGCATGGCCGGGGCCGTCAAAGCCGCCGTTGGCAGCGCCGGCTGCCGGAGGTTGCCGTTGGAGCGGTCGCGGCAGGCTGCATCCACCAGCATGCCGGTAAATGCGAGCGGTCCGGGCGGCATGAAATCCTGATGCCCGAGGCGGCCGCGGTTCAGGGTCTGAGTCTGGTCCGCTGGGCGCGTGCTCCCCCGGTCGCGCACCATGTTCGCATTGGCGCCGCTCTGTGCGGCTGCCGATAGCGTGACAAACACGATACACCAGGGCAACATCTTCATGAAACGAGTCCTCCGCGGCCGGTTCACGCTGGCCTTTCCGTTATGATGATCGTGTGAGCGGGAACGATTCACCGAGCCGGAAGCTGCCTTCCTGGGTGCCCCAGGTCCTGAGCTATTGTCTCTCGGCCGGGTGCCTGGTCTGGGTACTGCACGGTTATCCCCTCACCGATCTGATTCCCACCATCCGCGCGCTGGACTGGCGCTGGGTGGGGCTGGCAATGGGCGCCGATCTCTCGGTGTACCTGATACACGCCCTGCGCTGGGACACCTTGCTGGGGCCGGTGATCCGGCTGCGGATCTGGCGCACGGTGCAGGCCATCTACATCGGGTTGTTCGCCAACGAGGTGCTCCCTTTGCGCTCCGGAGAGCTGGTCCGCTGCTACCTGCTGGCGCACTGGAACGACCTGCGCATCTCGCTGAGCTTCGCCTCCGCCGCCGTGGAGCGGTTGATCGACGGCTTCTGGATGTTGACCGCTTTCCTGATCACCGCCGCGTTCGTCAGAGGCATCCCGGAAGACCTCATCCTATTGGTGCAGGCTATCGGTGCGCTGCTGCTGGTGGGCGGCGTGCTCCTGGGATGGATCGTGTTCCACAAGCAGCACGCGCACGCGGCCATCCGGGAGGGTCGCTGGGCCGCCACGCTGCGCCACATCGTCGAGGGCGTGCACCTGATGGGCAATCCGCGCACGATGGGATGGACGGCTGC
>Ga0326728_10008934_pt1 | contig 24464 bp, 21 predicted proteins | sample MB3enrmetagenome_FD_207602 | JGI IMG/M metagenome (GOLD analysis project Ga0326728, IMG submission 207602) | Lab enriched peat soil microbial communities from McLean, Ithaca, NY, United States - MB31MN | ecosystem: Environmental > Terrestrial > Soil > Wetlands > Peat | place: USA: New York... | reverse complement strand
ACGCGATAAGCTGGTTCCACTGACTAACCCGGCGTGGCCGAAAGACAAAAGCAAAAACCCTCTTCAGAAAGAAAAACTGTCGGAGATGTGCCCGGTCTAAAATGTCGGAGCTCCGCCCGGCCATTCAGGGGTGGGGGTTGGGGCGTTTATTTTCTGGGGCAATCTACCCGTAACGGATTGAGCCAGTGCCGCTGTTGTTGTCTTGGTTTTTGTCCGTTCTCGAAACGGTCTCAACTCCAGTAGCTCCTCTGCCACATATGCACCTGTCGTCCCGTCAGAGAACGTCACGATCAGCCCGTCGTCACGGTCACGCTCGGCAGTAAGTATCAAGATTGATCCGGCCATGAGAGTCATATACTCTCCGTTCTTCTGTAGGTCTGTCCAATTTTGCTCATACTTGTCTTGGCGCGATGCCTGCCTTTTCTGGTCACGGTCCGGGGATTTCCCAGACAGTTGAGCAGTTGAGCGGAATCCGTCGCATGAGGACAGTATGCGGCAGGAGGGGGGAATTATCTCCAACCGCCTCACTCCGTGCCGGGCAACAGCGGCAGCGTCAGGTTTTCGACCGGGGCCGGCCGGAGGCGCGGAGCCTTTTTGAAGGTGGCTGGATTCGGCGGACTCCAACGGACTTTTTCGTCAACCGCGAGGTCAGTGTATTCTCAATGGCGAGGATTCTGCTGCAGTTTGATTTCTTTCAAACGCTGCTGAATTCGCCTGGAGGCAACGGCAGAAGATGTTGATGGAATGCGACGTTTCGCGGGCCATCGGCTACAAGAGTCTGCCGCAGATTTCGCGGATATTATCTGAGGCGTGGTTCGGCGAGAACGGTTATTGCTTATCCTGCAATAGCGATCAATTGTTAACGGCGACTATTGCAAATACGAAGGCCTCCGATTTCGCCTGCGGCTCCTGCGAGGAGAGCTACGAACTTAAGGCGTTTCGCGTTAAACCCACCCGGAAGCTTATAGACGGCGCTTATGGCGCGCTCATTTCGCGTATCCAAAGCGGTTCGGTTCCGAACCTAGTCATGCTTGAGCGTAACGAAACGTGGCAGATTCAAAGCCTGACCGCAATTCATCATTTGTTTTTGACGCCCGAAGTGGTCGAAAGGCGGAAGCCCCTATCGGTGCATGCCCGCAGGGCGGGTTGGGTCGGCTGTAATATTCGTCTGGATATGATCCTCCCTGAGGCTCAAATCCAAATTGTCAAAGCCGGAGTTGCTTCCAGTCGGAAACTTGTAAGGGAAAGCTTTCGGCGATTCGATCGCCTTAAGTCCATACCGCCAAATCTTCGGGGCTGGACGACGCTTACCCTTGCCGTGATTCGCAGCCTCAAGCAGCCGGAATTCTCCTTGAAAGAGCTTTACGCAAAGGAGCTTTTGTTTGCCTCATCCTATCCGAAAAACAACAATATCAGGGCCAAGATGAGGCAGCAGCTGCAGGTCCTGCGCGATCTCGGCTACTTGGAATTTTGCGGACAAGGAAGATACCAGCTTCTCCTGTGATCGGTCTTCAAGAGACGCCGATAAACTACCAAGACAAGCGTTCGGTGGTGGAGATTTCGGATTCTTTGTGTGTCGGATATAGCCGCTGTCGACCGGAGGGACCAAATGAAAAAGATCGTGTGCCCAAGGTGCGGCAGCGAGGAATTTCATCACTACACGGATGCCTATGTTCTTAGGAGTCCAATCATCGATGACGAAGGCGGCATCCAGCTTTTGGATTCCCACACGAATGAGTACGATGATTGCTTCTTCGAGTGCTTTCGGTGTGGCTGCCGTCCGACCGAAGATGAACTTCTTGCCCAAGGGGATGTAATCGAGACCGCGACGTCGATTACGCCGCGTTCAAAAAAGGCTCTGAATGCGTAGCGAGGGAGCAAGAGCGCGGTGAACTTCCAAAAGCAACCACAGGTCCCTCGACTACGCTCAGGATGACAAACGTGATGAGAAGTTGTGCTATCCCATCCTTTCGCAAAGAATGCGAAAGGATGGGGCACCCGGCGGTGTATCGGCTCGACTAAAGGTCCGCCTACACCACTGTGGCCTGCGTCTTTGCGTCGGAGTGACGATTCACGCGCAGATTGTCGAGCGCGTAATCCACAAATCGCGCCTCGAGGCTCGCGGGCATCTGCATAAAGCGGCAGCTTGCCACCACCTGATCCACGATGAATTTGGGCTGGTAGCAGGCCAGCTCCATGCCTTTTTCCACGTTGATCTTGCGGATAATGTCGTGGATGTCGCCCCTGGGCATCTCAAATCCCTGTTTGGCGCATTCTTTTTCAAAGATCTCGGTGAACGCCTCCACACTGGGCGCGCCGACCTCGATCTTGTAAGGAAGGCGGCGCAGGAAAGCCGGGTCCATCAGGTCTTCGGGCTCAAGGTTTGTGGAGAAGACGATCAGCTCTTCAAAGGGGATGGTGAAGGTTTTGCCGGTGTGGAGCTTGAGGTAGTCGATTTTGTTCTCAAGCGGCACGATCCAGCGGTTGAGCAGGCTGGTAGGCGAAACCAGCTGGCGGCCGAAGTCATCGATGACGAAGCATCCGCCCAGCGCCTTGATGTGGAGGGGCGCCTCGTAAAAGTGGCCGGATGTGTCGTAGCGCATATCGAGCATGTCGAGGGTAAGCTCGCCGCCGGCGATAACGAAGGGACGTTTGCATGGCACCCAGCGTGCGTCAAAGACCTCGCGGCGTACCAGCGAGAGCGGGTTGTCGTCGTCGAGGCCGGCGGGATCGATCGCCTGGTGAATGCTGGGGTCGTATATGCGAACGATCTGGCCCTCGATGATGACCGCGTAGGGCACATAGATTACGTCGTTGAAGACGCTCGCCATGCACCGCGCCACTGAAGTTTTGCCGTTGCCCGGGGGGCCGTAGAGAAGCATGGCGCGGCCGGAATTCAGCGCCGGGCCGCACTGCTCGATCAGCGCGTCAGAGAAGGTGAACGCGGCGGTTGCCTTGCGAATGCCGTCGAAAGTGATGATTTCGTTGGTGGGCTTCTGCAGGTTCACCTGCTCGGCAAAAGCTTCCACCGGTATCGGCGCGGGGCCGATGTATCCGGAGCGGTTGAGGGCATCGATGGACCAGCGCTTGCCCTCCTCGGTGAACATGTAGCGCATGTCGGCCAGGCCTTCCTGGCTGCCTGTGCCAAGCGTGATCAGCAACTTGCGGTCGGTGGCCATTTTCACCAGGTCGAGCACAATGGTGTAGGGCAGCTTGATGGCTTCCTGGAGCTGGCGCAGGGTTTCAAGGCTGTTCACGTACATGAGCTTGAGCAGCAAGCCCATCAGGTCGAGACCGTCGATGCCGGTCGATTCTATGTCGCGGGGCTCTCTGGGAAGCCGGTGGATAAAAGCATCTAGACGTTCATGGGTAATGGCTCCGACAGCCACCAGGCAGTCGCCCAAACGCCCGCCGTTCTGCGACTGGTGCGCGAGTGCGCGACCGATATCTTCCGCAGTCACCATCTTGCCGCGGATCAACAAATCACCTAAACGTAATGAGGTAGCGATGTTACGCCTCCATGGCCCGCAGGGGCCGCGCGGTTATTGTACGGTATTTGCTTCAAAATCCAGCAGGGGATATTTTCAGATCAACTGAAGCTTGGTGTCGGATGAGGCACGCAATTTCCCCCAAGTAACCCGATCCCCTGGGTTTGAGGCTTATCCGGAGCGCCGTACCGGCCTGGGCCCGGCGGATGCATTCAGTGCGGTAATCTTGAAAACAGGCACTTGAGCCAGATTTTCCCCGGGGAACCCCTTTGATCGTTGAAATTGAGAAGCTGATTAAAATCTACGAGTCCCGGCTGCGCGTCGTGGCGCTGGACGGGATCGATCTGGAGCTGAAGGAGGGGGAGATCTTCGGGCTTCTGGGGCCGAATGGCGCCGGCAAGACCACCACCATCTCGATTGCGACCACGCGCACGCTGCCAACCAGCGGAACGGTGCGCATCGCGGGCATCGACGTGGTGAAGCATCCGGCTCACGCGCGGCGGTTGATCGGCGTGGTGCCGCAGTTCAACACGCTCGACCGCTCGCTCACGGTGTATGAGAACCTCTATTTCCATTGCCGCTACTTCGGCTTCAGCCATGGCCACGCCCGGGCGCGGAGCCTTGAGCTGCTGGAGCAATTCTTGCTGAGCGAACGAGGCAAAATGTATCCCAGTCAGCTTTCGGGCGGCCTGGCGCAGCGGGTGCAGATTGCGAGGGCCATTGCTCACCGGCCCACGGTGCTGTTTCTCGACGAACCCAGCGCGGGGCTCGATCCGCAGAGCCGCATGGCCATGTGGGACGCGGTGGCCGGCCTGCGCAAGGAAGGCATTACGGTTCTGCTGACCACGCACTACATGGAAGAGGCCGACCAGTTGAGCGACCGGCTGGCGATTATCGACTATGGGAGGGTTCTGGCTTTGGGCTCGCCGGAGAAGCTCAAGACGACCTTCGGAGCGTACACAGTCTTTAACCTCAAGCTCAGGTCGATGGAAGGGCTCGCGGCCATGATCGAGCAACTGAAGAGCCGCGAAGATGTGAGCGGCGTGGAGACGACGGCGGATGGATTGCGCGTGATCGGCGCCGGGGCCGACGGCTTGCTGCCGGAACTGGTGCGCGCGGCAACCGGCCATGGATTGCGCGACCTGACCATTACCGAGCCCAGCCTTGAAACCGTCTTTATCCAGCTCACAGGCAGAGAACTGCGCGAGTAAAACAGCCACTGTCCACCGTCCACTGTTCACCGTTCACCGTTCACCGTTCACCGTTCACCGTTCACCGTTCACCATCCACCGTCCACCGTCCACCGTCCACCGTCTATGACTACTTCTCTCAACTCGAAGATCTTCATCCAGGCCTTTATCGGCCTGCTGCTGCGCGATTTCCGCGTGCTCACCCGCGAGTTTCATGTCTTTCTGGCGCGCGTTGGCATGCAGCCGCTGCTGTTCCTGTTTGTGTTCACCTTCATCATGCCGCGCATGGGCGGGGCCAATCCCATGGCCGGCGGAACGGGAGGGCTCGACTTTGGCACCGTGCTGCTGCCGGGGCTGATGGCCGTGGCCATCATGTTCTCGGGCATTGCCGCGGTGGCGCTGCCGCTTTCGCAGGAGTTCGGCGTGACCCGCGAGATTGACGACCGCGTGATGTGCCCGCTGCCGCTGTGGGCCGTGGCGCTTGAAAAGGTGAGCTTCAGCGCGCTGCAAAGCATGATTGCCGCTCTGCTGGTGATTCCCATGGCGTACTACATTCCGGCCTTGCCGGTAAGGGCCGACATTCACAACTGGTTCCTGTTTGCGCTGGTGCTGGTGATGGCCAGCTACCTGGCGGGATCGCTGGGGCTGGTGATCGGGTCGACCGTGAATCCACGGCAGATCGGCCTGGTCTTTTCCATCCTGGTTGTGCCCATCACCTTCCTCGGCTGCGTGTATTACCCGTGGGCGATGCTCGACAAGATCCGGTGGCTGCAGTTCGGCGTGCTGATCAACCCGATCGTTTATATGAGCGAGGGCCTGCGCGCGGCGGTTACGCCCGGCATCGCGCACATGCCGTGGTGGGCGATCCTCGTAGCGCTTGTTTTTTTCACGGCAGCGCTTGGCCGCCTGGGCCTGAAGGGCTTTCTGGGGCGGGTACTCTCGTAGCAGATTTCGCCTCTTCCCGTCACGGGTGGAACGCGTTCGAGCGGCCGGAACGGGGTTTGTTTGCCGTCGAATGCAGGTTGAAGACAACTTTTAACGCAACCGCAAGGTCTAATATTGCATTCGAGTGCCATGATTGAAGTGGGCAGAGGTGTGTGCTTCAAAGGCTGCCGAGTGTCACGGCGCGAGACTTGTAACTCTCTGTAAATGCGTAGTTTTTCATGGATTCCGGAAGGCTATATCAACAGTTTGACCTGGCGCACGCATCGATCGGATGGAGTCGGACGGCAGTTGTCCAGCCGGCGGACGAGGCCGTGTAGGAAGCGGGCGGCCTCGCGCATAGCAGCTGCGGTTCTGGCTCCGGTTGTGCTCATCCTGGCAGGGTGCGGTGTCGGAGCGACGCCGGGCGGCTCGTCCAACGGCGCAGTCATGCTCTCGCCGGGCACGGCTACCCTCGACACCAATTGCTCCGGCTGCAATGCGACCAGTTCATCGACAGGCGCTTCGTATGAGCAGTTGGCCGCTGTGCTTGGTGGCGGCGGCTCAGCCAGCGTGAAGTGGAGCGTAAGCGGGGGCGACCCGGTGGCCGGCGCCGGAACCATCAATTCGAACGGGCAGTACACGCCGCCCAGCTACTTGACCGCAAACGCGGTTCAGGTAACTGTGACGGCTGCGCTGGTATCGAACCCGAGCGTCAGCGCTTCAGCGACGTTTACCATCACGCCTGGTTTCCTGCAGCCCCTCACTCCGGAGAACGTGGCTTTGGGCGCGAACGGGAGCGTCACCGTCACCGGCTACATTGCCGAGGCCGGTGGAACGGCGGGAATCAACTTCGCGTTATCGAGCGCGCCGGCCGGCTCAAGCGGCGGCGAGGGTTCGCTGGGCGCGGTGAACTGCGTGCGCAGCAGACAGCAGTTTACCAACTGTTCGGTAACGTATACGGCTCCTTCCACGCTGCCGGCCACTACCGCAACCTATATTGTGGCTACGGTTGGCAATTCCTCGTCGGTCACATCAAGCGAAGTGCTGCTGAATGCGGCGGGAATCAACAGCAATCCGGCCGCGCACCAGGCGCAGCAGGGGACGCCAATCGCGCTGGGCAGCTCGGGCGGCAACAACGACGACTACGACACTAACTCGAAAGACCAGGTGACCGATTGCTGCGGCGGAACGCTGGGTTCGCTGCTGCAGAGTTCAAGCGGCTCGCAGTACGTGCTGAGCTGCAACCACGTGCTGGCCCGCAGCGACCAGGCCACGGCGGGCGAGACGATTGTGCAGCCGGGATTGATCGATGCCAATTGCGTGCCCTACGACCAGGGCGGTACTGAGACGCCGGTGGGAGTGCTGAGCGGATTTGTGAAGCTCGATGGCGCAGGCAACGTGGATGCGGCCGTCGCCCAGGTGAACTCCGGCGCGGTGAGCACGAGCGGGAACATTCTTGAGCTTGGCGCGCTGCAGGCGAATGGGACGCTTGCCTCTGCGCCGCCCGGGGTTTCGTCTACCGGCGGAAAAGGGGAGACGGGCACGCTGAACATGGCTGTGGCCAAGAGCGGGCGGACGACTGGTCTTACGTGCGCCTCGATCGCAGCCGTGGATCTCGATGTGCAGGTTGCCTATTACACCAACTGCGCCGAGACCGATCCCTATTACTCCAAAACGTTTACCAACCAGCTCGGCATTGAAGGCAACCAATTCAGCGACGCGGGAGACTCGGGATCGCTGGTTGTGGATACAGCCGATGCTGAGCCGGTGGGTTTGTTTTTTGCCGGCGGGGTCGAGCAGACCTCCGGCGTCAGCGAGGGCATTGCGAATCCCGTTGCCGACGTGCTGAGCGAGCTGGGATCGCAGATGGGAACGGCGTATACATTTGTAGGCACGGCCGATCACCCGGTGAGCTGCCTGAATTACGGCAACAGCACGGCTTCAGCGGCGCAGGCGCGCGCGCTGCCCTCGAGCGAGATCGATCGCACCGAGCAGGCCATGGGCGTGGCGCGCATGATGGTGAGCCCGTCGCAGGGAGTGCTGGGCGTGGCGATGGGCAAGAGCAGCGACCACGCCGGCGAGGGCGCGGTGATTGTCTACGTGAGCCAGGGCGCGAATGTAACCGTTCCAGCCACGATTGCGGGCGTGAGAACGGTCGTGGTTCCCGCCACCAGCGAAGCCGTTGCGAATGGTTCGGCGCCGGCCAGCGCGCTTGAAGCCAATCAGCCGGCCGCGCTCCCAGGCACAGTGCTGAATGCCGCCGTGAACGTGAAGCGGCAGATTGCCAAAAGCCTGATGCGCACGAATCCCGCATTCTTCGGCGTGGGAGTGGGGCAGAGCTACGACAATCCAAGAGAAGCCGTGCTGGTGATCTACGTTGACCGGCGTTACGTGCCCGCATCGCTGCCGGCCACGATCGGCGGGCTGCGCACGCGCTACGTCGTCATGGACCGGCTGCACGTCACGCGGTCGTACGCCAAGGGACTCGAAACCCGCAGCCGCTGCATGTCTCATGCGGTGCGCGGCTCCAGCGTGAACGATCCCTTCGGGATCGGCAAGAAACTTCGCGGATTAAACCTGTATTAGTGCCCCGATTCTGAACCTGCCGCAGAATGGACCTGTCATCCTGAGCGAAGTCCGCCGCCGCGGTCGCAGTCGAAAGCTTGCCCTGAGCGGAGATTGCGAAGCAATCGTAGTCGAATGGGGATCTGCGGTTGTTTTTCAAAGAACCTCGGAGTCGCCGCACTCGTTCCGGTTCGGCGCTCTATTGCGGAGCAGCCGCAACCAAATCGCCGGTCTTGATATAGATCGAGCCCAGCTTGCCGGTCGCCACGTCTTTCACCAGCAGCCGCACCGCTGCCGGCTTCGGAGCGGGAATGCTGATTGTATCCGTGAGCTTGCCGGTCGCGATCAGCGTTTCATACCTCTTGGCGTCCAGCGTCAGGTTGACGGGATAATTCATCAACTTGAGCAGCCAGCCCTTTTCGTTATACGTGCATACCCCGATTGCCAGGCTCAATTGATGACCGCCATCGGCCGTCGCCGGAATGCTCAATGCAGACGAGTCAATTAGGAGCGAGAATCTGAGCTGCCCCCTCTTATTTGACGGCAGACTCCTGGCGGTGAACGGAATTGCTGTCGCACTCAGGTAACCGTGACAGTCCGATTGCAGTTGAGCCGACTGGACCTCCGGCGTTGGGCTTCCCCGAGGGCTTGCAAAATACCCCCGCCGGTACGCCAGGCGCGCTCCATGCTGGGCGGACTTGACGGCAACCTTTCTGAACTCCCCGTTCCAGTCCGTCGAGTCGGAATAGTAGGAGATTTCGTAATAATCGCTGCTGTCGTCCATCGCCTTGTGCACGCAGTCGCCCAGGTCGTTGTCGCCAGCGCATACCTTGCCTCCGGTGCCGTCGGCAATCTCGTGCATGGTGTCAACTGCGGCAGTCTGCATCATGATGTCGCGCGAGGTGTTGTCCGCCATTCCCCGGGGCGTTACGTCCGGCGGCCGCGCCCCGGCCTCATATGCCTGCAGAGTCTGCACCCCGGCAAGACTCACCGGGTAAACAGCAACTTTGGCGTCGCTCAGGGCCGCGCTTAGTTGTTGCAACTCGCCCCAGTGGCCGCGATACTCGGCAAAATCGTCTGTCATCGCTCCTACCGCGAGAGTTGATGCCAGGTTGATGGGGAAAGATGTCGACAGCCAGAGCAGGTTCTTCCGTCCCGGATAGCCTGAGGCGTCCTGCCCAAGCGTAGCAAGGGCCTTGATGGTTCGGTCGATACGCTCGTCCATCTCGAAGGCGAAAATCCTCTGACTGAAACCTCCCACACTTGCGGCCATCCCCGCGACCTGTTGGCTCGAGGAGATCGAGCCTCCCTTGGAGGCCGGAGCAGGGATCTCCGGGCCGACTTGCCCCCGCCCCCCTTCCAAATTCTCAACCGAGTCCGGATCGTCGCGAGGGTCCATTTTCGCCATCCCGACGTTGGCTGTGCTGATTGCCTTGCTCAGCGCAACTTGCAGCAGTTTCGGGTCCATGGTGAAGCTCTGCAGCATCTCCAGCCGATCGCCAAGCAAGAAGACCGCGACCGGCACGTTGGGCGGAAGCTGCCGCAGCATTTTGAGCATCTGAACATGCACCTGGGCCTGGTGCTCCACCGGCGTATTCAACCCGTCCACCAGCAAGATGGTCAGCGGAACAGCATCCTTCTGCACAGCGATGGCGTTGGAATACACTCCCGGAGCATTGCGGCTCGCGGCGGCAGGTGGCGCCAGGTCGGCTACATGCACTTCTCTGAACTCGGCAATCTTCTGCGGGTGCCACTTCCCGCTCTTCGCCGGCGTCTGCTCCTCGATCTGGAAGTCATCGGCCTTCAGCCCCTCGACGTGATTCCCTTTCGAATCCTTGACCACCAGTTCCAGATTCACCATGCGCGTGTACGTGCGCACTGTGAAGTCAGAGGGGATCGCTTGATCACTGACCGGCTGGGGCTGCGATTGGGGGGGAGTGGGATTCTGTGCGACAGACGGCAGAGTCAGGCTGGCAGCGAATACGAGGGCCGGAATCAGCCGGAAGCTAAGACGGGCCATAGAAGCCTCCTGGCAGTTCGCGTTCATTATTGCTCACTCCCGCTGAAGGGACAACGCCGCGACGAGCTATCGATGGGGTGCACAGGCACGTCAAAGGGATGCCAGCTTCCCCCCATCAATGGTCGGGTGCCCCAGGTCTGGATTTTCAGACCTGGGAAACCACGAGCCTCACCCGGCCTCTTTCTACCCGCCCAAGACCAGGGTTTCCCGCCAGTTTGCAGATAATTCTCCCTTCCCGGTGCACAATCCTAGATAAAGGAAATGTGTGACAGGAAACGTGAAAAAGGTCATCATCTCCGCAATCGATTAATCCCGCCGAGGAAATCCTGAAAAACACGGCTGTGAAACCGTGAAACTGTGCTCGTGCGCCTTCAATTCAGGCGTGTTTGCCGGCCGGCATGGCGTGAGGAAAGCGGGCTTTGGGATTTTCGGAAAAACTGTGGACCGAAAGCACGGGGATAAGTCGGCGCGACCCCAAGGAGCGCCGACCTTGCGCAAAGTTCCCAAGGGCTACACCATTTCCGAAAATGCCGTAAACCGCGCGGGCTCTATGTTTTGCAGCTAACTCGCCTGGAATCAAATGCGCGGGCAAAAAATCCTGCGCCAATCTGCTGAAAACACAGCACTTCCGCCTTGAAAGGGAGTATAGGGTACCCCTCACGCCGTCGGTGAGAAATGCAGGTCTAGGTGCTGGCCGGGGGCGCGCCGTTTACCAGGTTCTCATCGTCGGGGATGAAGATCTCGAAGACGGTTCCGGAGCCGCATGCGCGGCCCTGGGATTGCGCGGCTGCTGCGCGGCTGCGCAGATGAACCAGCCCGCCATGCTTGACGATGATGGCGTGGCTTACCCAGAGCCCGAGTCCGGTCCCGGTCACTTCCTTGGTGGTGAAGAAGGGCTCAAAGACGCGCTCGCGCACCTCCGGCTCCATCCCGCTGCCCGTGTCGGCCACCACAAACCGCACGCCGGCCTGAGAAGGTTGCTGCCAGTTGCGCGACTTGCGGGCACGGACCAGGATTCGGCCGCCGCTGCTGCTGGCGTCAACGGCATTGCCCACCAGGTTGGCCATCACCTGGCGGATCTCGCCCGCAAAGCAGAAGAGATCGAGCGAGGGGTCGTATTCGCGCTCGACGTGGATATCGAGCGAGTGGAACCGGCCCTGGTTGAGCGAAAGCACCGAGTCAAGCAGTTCGGCCATGGTGACGCGCGCAGGCAGCGTGGATTGCCGGTAGAAGCGCAGCGTCTGCTGCGTGATTTCGGCGATGCGACGCACCTCGTGCTCGGCCATGGAAATATAGTTCTGCGCCTGCTCGTCGAGCGACGTAACGTTGCGCATCAGGAAGAGCAGATTGGTGATGGCCTCGAGCGGGTTGTTGATCTCGTGGGCGATTGAAGCCGCGAGGCGGCCGGTAACCGCCAGCTTTTCGCTGCGGCGCAGGGCTTCTTCGCTGCGCTTGCGGTCACTGGCGTCGAGCACGATGATGCCGGCCCAGCGGACGTTGGTGGGATTGGTGCGCACCGGGTAGGCGCTCACCAGCCAGGTCCACGCGCGGTTCAGTCTTTCAGCCGCACCCGATGCGTCGCGCTCTCCGCTGAGCTCGAGGTTGCGCACCGGCTGCTCGGTTGCAAACACCCGCAACACCGCATTCTCAAGTTCTTCGGCTACGGCAGCCGGAAGCAGCTCGGGCAGCGTGCGGCCCAGGTGGCGGCTGAGAGAAACACCGGCCAGATCGGCAAACACCTGGTTGACGCGCACCAGGCGGCAACTGCGATCGCAAAAGGCCAGGCCGATGGGCGCGTTGGCCAGCATCGAGTCGAGCAGCGAAAGCGTGTCGTTCAGTCCCGAGCGCTGCTCGGCCAGCGACGCCACCATGCGGTTGAAGGCTTCAATCAGGTCGCCGATCTCGTTGTGCACCGCAACCGGCAATGGAAAGCGGCTGCTGTTATCGAGCGACTCGGTCAGCTCCCTTGCGCCACGGTGCAGAACAGCGAGCGGCTGCGCGATCGAGCGCGACATGAGCAGTACCAGGACCGCGGAGGCAACGATCCAGATAATGGCGAAGACGATGGTATCGCTGACGATGGCGTTGAGTTGTTCCTTGGCCGGGCTCTGGTCGTACTCGACCCAGGCAAATCCGCGCAAATCGCGACCGGCGTAGATGGCCTGCGCGCATTCCCACTGTTCGCCGGGAAGAGTGACGCATCGCGGCCCGCCCGATCGCAACTGCGGAATGAGAGCTGCTTCAACGGGAAGCAGCGTCGACGCACTGGCTTCTCCGCGGCTGATGAAGAGCACGTTTCCGGCCGGATCCGTGACTTTGGCTACGGAGACGGTGGGCCCCCCGCCTAGCATTTTTACGCTGAGGCCAACCCATCCGGGCCGTTGCTGGACGAGCGCCTCACCCGCCTGCAGGGCAAGCGAAGTAGCCTCGTAAGAAAGGCGCGTGTGCGCGCGCTCGTAGACGTCGCGAACGCGCTGGCGGACGAGCAGTATACCGAAAAGGGTGATCGACAGGGTCTCTAGCAGCAACAGGCCGGCGAGCATCTGCCAGCGAATTGTCTGCGGCCACCAGCGAATACGCAATGCGCTCACCTCCCTAGGCTTACGCGCCCCATTATTGCAGGCGTCCCGCCTTCGATTCCCGCTCATGACTGGCCGCGCCGGTGGATTCAGGCCTCAGGCCGCGTGTTACAAAGTTGCCGGCGTCTTGAATTTTGCGGCCAGCGCCGCCGCGATCTGGCGGCCATGAAAGCGGCCATTCTCAATGAATATCTCGTTCGTACGCTCGCCGGCCACAATCACACCAGCAAGATAAATGCCGGGGACATTGCTTTCGAGCGTCTCCTTGTCGCATATCGGCAGACGGTCCTCGCCGGCGCAGACCACGCCCAGGCTCTCAATAAAGTCGAAATCGGGGTGGTAGCCGGTGAGCGCAAAGACAAAATCGTTGGGCAGGGTTTTGTGGCCGGCGGGAGTGTCGACAATCACCGTGTCGGGCGTGACCTCGATGACGCGCGAATTGAAATACGCTGTGACCTCGCCATCTTTAATACGGTTTTCGATGTCCGGCTTGATCCAATACTTTACGTGCGGCGGAATCTCAGGGCCCCGGTAGATCAAAGTAACGCGCGCTCCGTGGCGCCACAACTCAAGCGCCGCAATGGCGGCCGAATTTTTGCCGCCGATGACTGCAACATCGAGGTTGTAGTAAGGGTGCGGATCGTTGTAATAATGCATGACCTTGGCCATATCCTCACCGGGAATGCCGATGAGGTTGGGCAGATCGTAATAGCCGGTGGCAAGGGCCAGCGCGCGGGCGCGCAGGTTTCCCGGCCGGCCATGGTGATCGATGGTGCTGGCGGTAAAGTCGCCCTCCGAGCCATAAACCCGCTCCACCCGGGTGTACTGGCGCACATCGAGTTTGTAAAAGGCAGCCACCTGCCGGTAATACTCGAGGGCCTCGTTGCGGGTTGGTTTGGCGTTGGTGGAGGGGAAGGGAATGCCGCCGATCTCCAGGCGCTCGGAGGTGGTGAAGAAGGTCATGTGGGCGGGGTAGTGGAAGAGCGAGTTGCAAAGGCAGCCCTTGTCGACGCAAACCGCGCGGAAACCGGCCTTTTGCGCCTCAATGGCGCAGGCCAGGCCGGTGGGACCGGCGCCGATGACCAGCAGGTCGAATATGGCATCGCCGGGGAGGGTATCAGAGGGTGTCTCGGCTTGCAGGTTGCTCATGCAATTAGATTAGGGCATTGGCGGTTGCTCGGGCTGGTTGAGCGGCGATTTGGGTGGCTGCGGGTAGCGTTGTGGTAGAATGGTAGAACGAAGCGGTAGAAGGGTAGAAACCATGAGCCTGAATATCAAGGATCAAGAAGCGCATGACCTCGTAAGGGAGCTTGCGGCATTGAAAGGAACGAGTCTCACCTCCGCAGTTAAACTGGCAGTGCAAAACGAGATCGAACGGGAAAGGGCCAACGAGGCCGGGTCACAGATACTGAAAAAGCGGTCCGAGGTGTTGCAGGCCTTCGCGCGACAGTTCGTCAGCCGAGTGAAGGACCGCGATGATATTCATTCCTGGGACATCGACAAACTTTTGTACGATGAGAACGGACTTCCCAAATGATCGTGGACTCGTCGGCACTCGTCGCCATTCTATTGAACGAAGAGGACGGAGACGCACTGTCATTGATATTGGACGGCCCGGAAGTCGTTCGCATGTCCGCAGCCTCCTATCTGGAGACGTCGATTGTGATCGACAAGTTCCGCGACGCCGCGCTGAGTGTGAGCTTCGACGACATGGTTCTCGATTCGCGAATTATCATTGAACCAGTCACCGCGGAGCAAGCGCGGATTGCCCGCCAGGCCCACCGCGACTACGGCAAGGGCAGCGGGCACGCGGCGAATCTGAATTTCGGCGACTGCTTCAGCTATGCGCTGGCGCGCGACAAGCGCGAGCCCATCCTCTTCAAGGGCGACGATTTCATCCACACCGATCTACGGCCGGCGGTCCCAGTAAAGCCCTAAGCCGTCATATACGGTGCGCGAAGCCCAGCTTGCTGCCAGCCCTGCTCCGCATCCATTAACCTAAGAAGGTTCAGGGAGCCGCGATGACCGTCATCAAGCAGGAAGATTTCATCTCCAGCGTGGCAGGCGCGCTGCAGTACATCAGCTATTACCACCCGGTGGACTACATCACCTCGCTGGCCAAGGCCTATGAGCGCGAGCAGTCGCCGGCCGCGCGCGACGCCATGGCGCAAATCCTCATCAACAGCCGCATGTGCGCCGAGGGCCACCGGCCCATCTGTCAGGACACGGGCATCGTGACTGCGTTCGTCAAGGTAGGCATGGAGGTGCAGTTCGAGCCTGGCCCGGACGAAGAACCTCTGGACCTGCAGCAGATGGTGGACGAGGGAGTGCGGCGCGCCTATCTCGACCCCGATAACAAGCTGCGGGCGTCGATCCTGGCCGACCCGGCCGGCGCGCGCAAGAACACCAAAGACAACACGCCGTCGTGCGTGGCGGTGGAGCTGGTGAAGGGCGGGACGGTTGAAGTAACCGTTGCGGCCAAGGGCGGAGGCTCCGAGGCCAAGTCGAAGTTCGCCATGCTGAACCCCTCGGACTCGATTGTGGAGTGGGTGCTGAAGACCGTGCCTACCATGGGCGCCGGCTGGTGCCCTCCGGGGATGCTCGGCATCGGCATTGGCGGCACGGCAGAGAAAGCGATGCTGCTGGCCAAACAATCGTTGATGGACCCGATCGACATCAACGATCTGAAGGCCCGCGGGGCGCGGACCACGGCAGAGAAGCTGCGGCTTGAGCTCTACGACAAGGTGAACCGGCTGGGTATCGGTGCGCAGGGGCTGGGCGGACTCACCACGGTGCTCGACGTGAAAGTGCTCGACTACCCGACACACGCGGCCAACCTGCCCGTCGCCATGATTCCCAACTGCGCGGCCACGCGGCACGCGCATATCGTGCTCGACGGCTCGGGGCCGGTGTATCTCGATCCTCCGTCGCTTGAGGACTGGCCGAAGCTGACTTACGACGTCTCAGGCGCGCGGCGCGTGAACCTCGACACCGTGACGCGCGAGGAAGCGGCCACGTGGAAGCCGGGCGAGGTGCTGCTGCTATCTGGGAAGATGCTCACCGGCCGCGACGCTGCGCACAAGCGCATGACCGACATGCTCAGCCGCGGCGAGAAGCTGCCCGTCGACTTCCGCAACCGCTTCATCTACTACGTTGGCCCGGTCGACCCGGTGCGCGAAGAAGTGATCGGCCCGGCGGGACCGACGACGGCCACGCGCATGGACAAGTTCACACGGCAGATGCTGGCCCGGACGGGACTGCTGGGCATGATCGGCAAGGCCGAGCGGGGGCCTGCGGCGATCGAGGCGATTAAGGAGTTCGGTGCGGTGTACCTGATGGCTGTGGGCGGAGCGGCGTACCTGGTATCGAAGGCCATCATTAGCGCACGCCAACTGGCCTTCGAGGATCTCGGCATGGAAGGAATCTACGAGTTCGACGTGCGCGAGATGCCGGTGACGGTTGCCGTGGACACGAAGGGAACCAGCGTGCATCAGACCGGCCCCGCCGAGTGGCAGCAGAGAATTGCGGGGATACCGATACTGCGGTAACGGCAGCGCCTTACATATAATATGTTATATAATTGCTGAGTATGGCCGAGCCTCGCGATCCGGCGCCGACACAGATTGCATGGGAGGGCGACTCAAAGGACGTTTTGAGCCACTTCCCGGTTGAGGTCAAGTCAACCCTTGGGTTCTCCTTGCGGCAGATACAGAACGGACGGCTTCCGCGCTGCGAACATCGGCCCATGCCGTCGGTTGGCAAAGGAGTATGGGAGCTGAAGGACGGCGATGCGCGGACCTGGTACAGGGTAATGTACCTGGCACGGATCAATAACATCATTCATGTGCTGCACTGCTTCGAGAAGGACAGCCGCAAGACGGACGGGCGCGACATAGCGGTCGCCAAGGCCAGATTGAGCGAAGTACAGCAGAGATTAAGGCAACAAAAGAAACGATGAGCGTAAAGTACCCCGTCGAAGGAGAGGTTGCGATATGAACAAACCAGCGCACATCACCAGGGGCGACGTGCTTGATGACCTGGGTTTCTCGCGCGCCGAGGCGGCCGCATTGAAGGTCAAGGCGACGATCTTCGAAGCGATTCTTGGAGAGATTGACCGGCGCAGGCTCACGCAGAGGGAACTCGTCGACCTGCTGGACGAATATCAACCCAACGTGAGCAATCTGATCAATGGAAGGATCGGCAAGGCGAGCATTGAGAAACTGCTTTATTACGCGGCCCGACTTGGCCTGAAAAGCAAAATCGAAATGCGGCCCGCTGTGAAGGCGCGCGCTCTCAAGAAAACTTCATCATCCGCCCGCGCTGCGGCATAATCGCCAGAGCGCTGAATGGCCCGGAAGGCGCCGTTTCCGCCCGGAGACACCATTGAAGAATATATCAGGTGTCAAGTACTCACTTGAGCCTTCGCATCACAACTGTTGCACCATCAAACGCGGCAAGCAGATCGCCCTCGGGGCTTAATGCTGCGCCTCTCCTGCCAGTTCGAAGTACGTCCTGTTCGCGGTAGATCTCTGATCCCGTATCGAGGTCGAATACCTGCAAGCGAAAGTAAGGGAAGAGGCCTGCGGCGTCGGTGACCGGGAACTTGGATCCGTTCGAGGCTACCAGGACTCGCCGTTTCGTGCCCGATACGACTTGGAACGTCGTTCCTGCATCGTACGCCTGGCAATTTACGTATCGCTCGCAGCGGGGCACGACCCAACTCAGATCGGCAACTCGCTGCGAGGGGGATTCACCGTTTGACTTCATGAGGAGTTCACCCTCCCTTGTGAGCCCCCGGCCGTCAGCGAACCTATAAATCGTCTGTTCACCGCTTTTTGCCTCTCGGTCCGATCTTCGCTCTTCACATTTGAGCGGCATGCCGGTACAGAGGAGCAATCCTGCGTCCGTGACAACCGACAATCCTTGCTCGTCGCTAGAGAGAATTGGAAACGCTCGATGCTTCGGAAGCGAAATGGTTTGGGTAGTTGTGAGGCGATCGTCAAGAACCAGTAGCTGGTCCCAGGCTGCGACGGCGAGACGTTTATGAGAGAGTACGACTCCGGGGTAGGTGGAGGGCCAGTCTCGGCGCGCGGTCACATGTCCGGTAACAGACAGAACGACTAATTGGAGCTGGCTTACACTTCTGTAGCAATTGTCAGTTGGTCCGGCAAGAAGAAGGATTTCGTCCTCGGATAAGAACTGAATTGGCCGGTAGACTGCGCAAGCGTATTGACTGCCAAGCGCCTTGCGAAGGTTGATTGTCCATTTCCCTGGCGTCTGCGCGACGAGTTGTGCAAGGGCAAAAATGAAGACCACGGGTGCGCGTCTAAAATGCGCGAGTCTCAAAGCACTTCCTCCCTTCACTACATCCGAGGCAGATACCCCATCCCTCTCAGCACACCGCGCATGAAGGCGAAGCTCTCAATCACGCCGGGCATGGGGTCGTCGCCGTGGATCTCGTACTCGAGATCGACGAAGCCCTGGTAGTCGATCGCGATTAACGCCTCGAACATCTCGCGGAAGGGCATGATGCCTTCGCCCACGGCCACCTGGCTTTCTTTGCTGGTGAAGTCGGCCAGATCCTTGGCGTGCATGTTGAAGAGGCGCGGGCCTGCGTCGCGGACGGCCTTCGGCACGTTGGCTCTGGCGCGGGCGGCGTGGCCGATATCGATGCAGCAGCCAATGCGCGGGTCCATCTTGTCCACAGCCCGCAGCACGTCGTAGGGCGAGGGCCAGATCTTGTCTTCGGGTCCGTGGTTGTGGATGGCGATGCGGATGTCGTACTCCTTCACGAAGCGCTCGATGCGGGGCAGCGTGGTGACGGCTGGATCGCCGGTCACGATCACCTTCACTCCCGCGCGTTTTGCGTACTCAAACTTCGCGCGGATGTCGTCGTCCTCGTTCTTCGGGAAATAGACCGTCCCCACCGCGTGCACCTTGATGTTGTTGGCGGCGTAGTCGGCCAGGGCGGCGGCCTCGGCGGCGGGGTCCATGGGCAGGTGGTCCTTGGTGTCCTTGCAGTTGAGGCCGGTGAGGTTCAACTGCTTCATATAGCCGACGAGCTGCGCGCGCGTGAAGTTGCGAAAGGTGTAACTGGCGAGGCCGAGCTTGATGGGCGAGGGTTTGCCGGTTTCGGGCGCGGCCTGGGCCGAAGTGGAAAGGGGCCCGGCGGCAACGCAACCTGCCGCCATCAGCGCGCCGGATTGAATGAAGTTACGACGAGACAAGCTTTCTCTCATAATGGGGGTTCCTCTTGTTCGCCGCTGCGACGGTCAATAGGCGAATCCGCATTCAATGTACAACATGCACAGACGTGAGCCGCACCAGTACCACACCGTGGGGCGGGACCTGGGGAGAATAGCTGTCAGTAAATAAACCCAGATCGTGCTGCCGCCAGACGTCGCGCGCTGTTTGAGTTCCATTCAACCCAAGTTGCCTCCAATCCGCAGAGATGGAACGCGGCCGGGTGGTCAAGTTGAAAAAACCGACGGCGACGGAGCCGTCTTCGAGAGGTTTTTCGAGGATGAATTCGTCGTCTGTCTTGCGGACAATCGCTGCTTGTTTCCCAAGCGAGTCCTGATCGACATCGATGACCTCGGAATTGCAAAGCACGTTCAGGGTGAACGGGTCCAGTCGGGCCATTTCGCCGGAGAAAATGAGTGGCGCGGCCATCAGAGACCACATGGAGAAATAGCTATATTGTTCTTCGTGAGTCAACGAAGTTGGCCGGCCTGGGGAATCCATGTTGCGGGCGTCGCCTACCGTTCCTATCAGGATGTAGTCGGGATCGTTCCACCCGCCGGGACTGGCATTCGCGCTGTGCGCGGCATTGGCAAAGCCGATTTTGTAAAAGCCGGGCAGAGCGTCGCCGCGCTCCCATCCCAGGTCGCCGGTGGTTCGCCAGGAGTTGCCGCCGACCTCAAGTCCCCAGCCCCAAACGTCGGCCATACCGTACTGGCACATGTTGAGGACGACATCGCGGTCGAGACCGTGGAGGATTCCTCCCATTTGGATGTAAGGCTTTTCAAATTCTGCAAGCGACTTATCTTTGGCGATGCGGTCGTAGGAACACCAATCGTACTTGAGCAGATCGAATCCCCACGCGTCGAAATGGCGCGCGTCTGCATCTTCGTGCTGGTACGAAGCCTCAAATCCGGCGCAGGTCAAAGGGCCTGGCCCACTATAGATGCCCGCTTTCAGTCCCAGGGAATGGATATAGGCGGTGAGCGCTGGCATGTCAGGAAAGCGGGAGTTGGGCAGAATGTTGCCCTGGGCGTCGCGCGCGGGTCCTTCCAATGCCGGGTCGTTGGAGCCAGGCTTCCTGGCCCAGCAGTCGTCGATGTCGACATATTGATAACCGAAATCGGCCATGCCGGAGGAGACCATAGCGGACGCAGCGGCGCGGATATCGCTATCGGAGACCCGATCGTAATAGCTGTACCAATCGTTCCAGCCCATCTGTGGCGTCAGTCCGATGGTGTCGCCGACGACGATTCTAAGTGGACGAGAGTCTGAGCCAAGCAAGTTGGTTGCCTTGATGGTCACCAGGAATTCGCCAGGTTTTTCCGGCGCCTTGCCCGAGATAATTCCAGTTCGCCGATTGAGCTTGAGCGAGGCGGGCAGGTTCTTAGCGGAAAACGTGACGGGCCGGTTTCCCGTGCAGGGAATTCGGTAGAGGAATGGATGGCCGGGACGCGCTCCGTAGATTTTGGGGCCGTTCAGGTGAGGGGTGGGCGGAGGCGGAGGCGTGCGCAGATCGGACTGCGGCTGGCTGATTGCAGTGGAGAGGGCTAAGGGAAAAGCCAACAGCACAACGGCGAATCGACAGGCAGAGCGCCTTCCAATGTAGGCCATTTTAGCGGGAGTCTCCGGCTGCTGCTTGACGCCAGTAGGTAGCCAACAGCCAGTAGCCGGCAGCCTGTAGCTGAAAAGGCCCTGCAGATTCAAAGTTCTGCCCCCTGCCTCCTGACCACTGAACGCTGACCACTGGCCTTACAGCTTGCCGAAGCGGAAGGTGACGCCGGCCGTGAAGCCGAAGGCGTTTTGGGTGGTTGAGCCAAAGCCGGTGGCCAGGTCTTCGCCACTCAGCCGGATGCTCATGCCGGACGTGGGGTTGTACTGGCCGACAATGCTGCCGCCAGCGGCAAAGGTGTCGGCGTCGGGCCAGATGCCGAGAGTTTTCGAGCCGAGCCCGTTGGTGTCGCCGGAGAAACTGCTGATCGATACTCCGCCCAGCGCGCGGCCCGAGATGGAGAGCTTGGGCACGGTATAGAACCGGTAGGTGGGGCCGCCCATCAGGTTGTACATGCTGATCCTGGGGCGGGTGACGTTGTACGGGTTCAGGCCGACATAAGCAATGCCGGAATAGCCGCGGGCGTCAAAGGTAATGCCGAAACGCTCGCTGCGGTAGCGGGTGACGCCCGTATCCCATCCGTAAAAAGAAGTGCGCTGCAGCGAGGGGCCGGGCGAAAAGCGCAGGTAGCCCATGCCCACGAACGGCTCCCAGAGGCGCTCGTAAGTATCGCGGATGGCAGCGGCGCGGCGCTGCTCGCGGCGCTGCTTGATACGGGCCTGCACACTCATTGGACCCGATTGCTGGGTGGGTGGCTGGGCCTGGGAACTCGAGGAACTGGGGGCCTGGGAATCGCTGCTCGAAGAAGAAGCCGTTGATTGGGCCAGAAGTGCGGTGGGCAAGGCCAGAGTCAGCACCAGGAAAAGGCGTCGAAAAGAGTGCATCGTGATCGGGATTCCTCCATGGGAGTGCGGAAACACAACCGCGCCGCGACCGCGATTCCAGAGCAGGTGTAACCATTCAGCCTGGTTGCCAAGTCGCCGACTCCCTGATGGTCCCACCCCATCGAGTAAAGATCACTCGCTGGGGACCCCGGGTTGGTCGCGGCGACTTGAATGCATCGGCTTCGGGATGCAGTAGCTCTGGAATCGCGGTGGACCCGCGCGCAGTGCTCCCCCCAACTGGTATTAAATCACCTCGGGGGTAGCATTGTGCGCGAGCCTGTGGCTGCTTAGACGGCTGTGAAAGCGGAAAGGTGCGTCAAACGATGGCCTTCAGATCGGCCTGGAGCTGAACCAGGTTGAAACCGCTCGGCGAACCCTTGGCGCTGATCCAGTCCTGCGTCAGCAGGGCATGGGCTTCGTCGCAGTATTTGTTCCAGAAGGCGACGGTCATCACCTTGAGCTGACCCCAGGTGATGCATGTAAAGCTCTGCTGGTCGTACTTGGCCACAAACACGCAGTGACCGCCCCAACTGCCGGGCTTGGCTTTGGCGCCGCCGCGGGGAACCACATCCCAAACATCCTGGGTCTGCGCGGTGAGGGGAAGGCTGAGGCCGATGTAAACGCCGCCGAAAAGGGCGATCGACTGGCGCACTTCAACCAGGTTGGCGGGCTTGGGATCGGCAAAGGCCAGCAGCGTGTTGCCGGCAAAGCCACCTTTCTGCCAGTCGTTCAGCACGTCCAGTTCAATGCCGCCCTTGTCGGTGGAGGGGTTTCCGGGGACGTAGCCGTCCCACTGCTGGTAATAGCTTTCGATGGTCGGGTCGGGCACCGTGACCTCAGTGCCGGTATTGGCGGTGAAGACCTGGATGGCGTGGCCGACGCCGGCGATGGTGCAGTCCCCCAGTTGGTCGTTCAGCATCATGCCCCATGAAGTGATGCCCCTGGTCCAGTCTGCAGTGGACGGAGGCGGCGGCAGCGCAGGGGTCAGATATTTGCCCATCATAAGGGTGCGGCTATCGGTCTTGATGGCCTTGCGGCCCAATTTCATTTGGGAGTGATCTGCCATAAATACATCCTTTCTTTTGATCTGGATAGCCGCTCTTTTGGTCGGCGGCTCGGGGTGGGAGAGTATCCAGGGAAGAGACGAGCGCAGAAGTCGACGAATTTAAAGTTTCAAATCCGGAAAGGAAAGTAAAGTGAAATTGGATGAGGGTTTCTGAAACGGTTCTTCAGCCCGCGGCGCCTTTCCTTGACTTACCATGAATGAGACCGGATAACGTTGACAGATGGGACGAATTCTAATTGGTATTCTCCTCGGCTGCATTCTCTTTCCCGCAGCGCTGCGTCTTTACTTCCAGTACGGCAGTCCGCCGCTGGCGGTTGGCGACAAGCCCTTCTTCCACGAAGAAGATCTGACCCAAGCCCCGCTGCGTTACCGCGTTCCGCGCGAAGCGCCCAAGTTCTCGCCGATTCCCGTGAGTGAAGAGAACCTGGTGGCCGGGGCGCGCGTCTACCGCGAGCAGTGCGCGGTTTGCCACGGCCTGCATGGCAAGCCAGCCTCAATCGGCTCGCGCATGTATCCAGTAGCGCCGCCTTTGTGGGAGGTGCGAAGTTTTGGAGACATCGTTGGGGTGAGCAGCGATCCGGTGGGCCAAACCTATTGGAAGGTCGCCAACGGGCTGAGGCTCTCGGGAATGCCAGCCTACCAGGGAGTTTTGACCGATACCGAGATTTGGCAGGTGAGTCTGCTTTTGGCCAACGCCAACAAACCCCTGCCGCCGGCGGCGCTGTCGCTGTTGCACGAACAGGCGGCTCAACCTGCGCCGCAGGCGGCGGCGAAGGCGGGTGTGGCGCCTAAGGGGTGACCCCGTGGCGCGGGCGCACTGGCTGTGAACCGGCTCAAAGGGGTGAGAGACTATGAGCATGCTTGATCTGCTCAAAAAAGGTTTCGGTTACGTGCTGATGAGCATGGGGGTGTCGAGCCCCGTGCGCAAACCCGCGGCGAAGCCGAAGGCTGCCCCTGCGCCCGAGTCAAAAAAGGCCCAGGGAGGGTCGTGATCCCCCCGGTTCTGAGATTTTGAGGCTGCGGCCGTTCTGGCCCATCTAACAAGAGTGCGCCAGTAGGCCTTGCGGATTCGGGATCGTTGTGTCTGCTCCGCGGGGGCGGGATTTTCTTCCCCTTACAATGAAAATGGATGCGTGATTGATGGCGGAAGTCGAGAAGGATAAGCCCAAACAATCAAACCAGCAGGAGCCGGCCCGCAAGCCCGACGAAGACCCGGTAGGAAAGGTCTACGACTCGCGGCTGATGCGCAGGCTGGCTCATTACCTGCGCCCATATTGGTTGCAGGCCACGATTGCTGCCATCTCGGTCACCATCAAATCCCTCGGAGACGTGGCCGGGCCCTTCCTGGTGATGGTGGGCATCGATCACTACTTTCCGCAGAATCGCGCCACCAGCGACGTTCTCACGGCGGCTCACGGATTCAGCTCTGCGAGATGGCTTACGAATTGGCTCTCGCCCGACCCCATGCACGGCGTCACGCAACTGGCGGCGATTTTTTTGTCGATCCTGGTTTCGTCGTATCTGTTCCAGTTCATCCAGACCTACCTGATGCAGTGGACCGGGCAGAAGATCATGTTCGACCTGCGGCGCGACATCTTCCGCCACATGCAGCAGATGCACGTGGGATTCTTCGATACGCACGCGGTGGGACGGCTGGTGACGCGCCTGACATCGGACGTGGATGCCGTAAACGACATGTTCACCGACGGCATTCTGGCCATTGTGAACGACTTCATCACGCTGAGCTTTATGGCCGCGGTGATGCTGGCCATCAAGTGGTGGCTGGCGCTGCTGGCCTTCGCGGTGCTGCCCATCATTCTGGTGGTCACGCGCATATTTCGCGATCACGTGCGCGAGAGCTACCGCCGCGTGCGCGCCGCCATCGCCCGCATCAAC
>Ga0326728_10008933_pt1 | contig 24465 bp, 19 predicted proteins | sample MB3enrmetagenome_FD_207602 | JGI IMG/M metagenome (GOLD analysis project Ga0326728, IMG submission 207602) | Lab enriched peat soil microbial communities from McLean, Ithaca, NY, United States - MB31MN | ecosystem: Environmental > Terrestrial > Soil > Wetlands > Peat | place: USA: New York... | reverse complement strand
AGCGTTGGGCGGAAAAGCCGATTCTTCGACCCGAATCGCACGCTCCTGGCGAGCGGACCGCAATCGACAACGTTGAAGGTGCGGGGGCAATTGACCGACCTATTCGGCTTCCCATCTGCGCGCAGGCATGCATTGAGTTCCGATCGAGACGTTCTGTCGATGCGCGCACCGCGATCGCGCTCGGGATGACCGCGGGCTCTTTGACCATCGTCTGGACAAACGCTTTGTCACATCGTCCGAGACTCACCGCGAGCATCCATACGGGTCCTGTCGCCGCCGTGCTTCTGGCGCGTTCGGGCGAATCGGGACTGCGATGGCCCCGACCCTTGCTCGGTTCCTGCGACAGCTCTTGCTTCCACACCATGGTTCCTCCATGATTAATTCGGCTTCTCCGCGCGGTTCGCCCTGATCCCAGCGCCAGGCGCGACACGGCAAGCAGCACCGTCGCGGCTCCCGCTCATGTTCGGCAATCGGTTGGCCAGCGATCGACCACACGAATATCAAGTGAGCGAGATTGTTCGCTTACCTCTTTGCTGCTCTGCGTTTCCGATGATGCGTCGTTCTATGTGACTTTCGCGAGCATGACGCCGCACGCGACGCATCCGAGGACGCAGACTGCGACGATGCACCAACCGAGGGACCGTTCGCGCCGCTGCGCCTGCGGGTCCGAGGCCCACGACCAGCCCACCTTTGCGCCATACACCGCAGCTGGCATCAGCAGCGCGAAGATCATCCACCCGGCTGGAACGGAAAGGACAACTCCGAGCAGCCTCGGCACGCCATGGAGACTGTTTACCTTTGCCGCCCAGAACGGCTTATCGGAACTTCCGAGACTGTACCCAGCGTGGACGCACAAGGCACCGAAGGACACTACTGCCCCGAGAACCATCGTCACCCTATGAAGCCCGACCGGTTTCTCGGCGAGCTTTCGGGCGATCTCGACGCTCGTTTCGGCGACCTTTTCCGACAGGAGCTCCTCGACGTGTGCGGCCTCGCTTTGGGCGGCCAAGGCGAAGGCGGCCCGAGCATTCTCGATGCAGTGTCCGGTATGTTCCGCGAGCTCGGCTGGGTATTTTCGGAAGAGCGAATCGTAGTGGTCGAGCGCCATGATGATGCTCCAAAACGCGTCGTTGTCCGAGAGGCCCAACGCGTCTCGAACCCGATAGAGCCTCTCGCGCTGCTCCTCGGACGGTTGGCGTCCGACGAGCTTTGTGAACGCGTCCTCAAGACTCACGCGACAACCTCGGAGAGGACTTTCCGGACCTCGCCTCGCCACCGCGCGAGCTCCGCTCGGTTTCCGATGGGAAGCGTCTTCGCCGCCGCGCTCAAGGACAGTCTCTTTGTGTAGATGTCGTCCGCTACCCGATCGGCCAGGTCGGGAAACGTGACCGACTTGCCTCCGCGGCCTTCGATCGATTCGCGGATTTTGGACCCGTTGTAGAGCTCGAACTTGCGCTCGTCGCCAAAGTAGCCGTTTCGCACAACGTGGACGTCGGCCTTGGGCACCGCGTCGGTGAACTCCCTCAGGAGCTCCAAACTGTCGCGTTGGCGGTTGATGACCCAGAGCGCCACGAGTTTTGTCCCGAGTTCTTCGAGGCTGCTGTCGAGCGTCTGACCGTATTGCCTCACCGCCACGTTGTTCCTCGCGGCGGTGTTGACGATGACGACCGTATCGCGGTGACTGTCGCAGGTGTTGACGAGGTGAATCCAGCCGTCGGCTTCGTCGAGGTCAATAAGCTCGGCAGGGACCTGGTCTTTGTACGCTTTCCAAACATCCGGATTGGACGTATCGCACTCGACGAGGAGGGCCTTGTCCCCTCGCTCTAGGACGTAGTCGAGCGTAGCCACGGTCATCATCGACTTGCCCACGCCACCCTTGCTGCCACCCACCCAGTAAATGCGTCCGTTCTGATCACTCATTGTTCGACGTGCCTCCATGATTCGTGCCTGGAAGTCGCAGCACACCGGAAGGCAAGCCTCCCGGAGAAGTCGTCTTCCCGATGCATCTCAGATGTCCTCAGAATCCTTCGACGGCACGAACGCCGATCGACGCGGGGCCGATTCGGCAACGCGAGGAGCGACTGCCTTCTCTGGTCCCGTTCCCGACGCGGAAGTCGGTGCGGTCGGCGGAGGGGCTGTTGGTGGTCGACTCGGCGTGATTGTCGTCGCGGACTCGGTGACATTCGCCGCCTTCACCACTGGGGTACCGATGCTTGCAGCGGCCCGGTTCCCTTCGCTCAATGGCTTGGGGGTCGAGCCTCGCGATCGTCTTTGCAGCTTCTTGCTTCCTACCCCTGTGTCCTCCTTGGCCACGTTGAGATAGCTTTTGAGCGCTGGCGCGGTCACAGCGAGGCCCCGTTCGGAAAGCATCGCCGCAATCGCGACCAGGCTATAGCCCTTGGACTGCATCGCGCAGATCTGGGGAGCAAGGAGGCGCACAGCGCGCACCTTGCTAACCTCTTCGACTGGGCACTCGGGCGCGTCCTGCAATTCACGCTGGATCTTGTCGATAGCGACCATGGGTATTCTCTGCATTGGATGATTCTCCCCGTGCTCGCTTTTTACGAGCCGTTTCGTCCCCTATAAGCACTGATAGAGGGTATGCAACGGATCCGAGAGACGATCCGACCAAGGAGACTGGGAGTTCCGGAGTGAGAACGTACTGCAAGATAAAGGAGTGGATCCACGGAGAGTCTAATTGCATGACTCGCCTAAACAAAGAGTGGATCCACAACCGGGGTCCATGGATCCATCCCTCGCGTAACCGCGCGACAGAACGTGCCAATGATTGGATCCACACGTGATCGCAAGTGACGATCTCCCTATTTTTCGGCCTCGCATCGGTGGCGATCGCGGCCATCACTCAAAAAGTGGAGTGACCTCTCTTCGAAATGCCGTGCTCGCTGCGGCTCGCGCTCGAGGTGGCGCTGGACGCGCCAGACCGGCGGCGCGCTCTCGCGTCGCCACGGTGGCGCCCGGCGCAAATTCTCGGCGGGTCATCGTCAAGGCGCACGTGCTCCGCATGAATGCAAGCGGTGCGAAGGCCGCGGTTCTGCACCTTCGATACATCGAACGCGACGGAGTCGAGCAGGACGGCAGTCGGGGCATGCTCTATTCGGACGTCGGACCGGTGCGAGCCGAGTCGTTCGAGCAGCCGCGTGCTGGCGAGAAGCAGCAATTTCGCCTGATCGTCTCTCCCGAGGATGCGGGCGACCTCAATCTGACCGATTACGTGCGGCGCTTGATGACGCAGGTCGAGCGCGACCTGGGTCGCAAGCTCGAATGGGCCGCCGTCAACCACTACAACACCGACCACCCCCATGCGCACATCGTCGTTCGGGGCGTCGATCGTGATGGCCGCGAGGTGCGTCTTGATCGCGGCTACATCTCGAACGGCTTGCGGGGGCGCGCTCAGGAGATAGCGACTGAGGAGCTCGGTCCTCGCCGCGAGATCGACCTTCAGCGCACGCGCGCTAGGGAGATCGCGCAAGACCGTCTCACGTCGCTTGATCGCGAGATCGGACGGCGCATCGAGCAAGGGTGCATCGATGTGCGCTCGTCGAATAGGGGAGGTCGAGTGGATGACTCGACGCTAGTGGCTCGCCTCGAGCACCTCGAGACGCTTCGGCTGGCCGAACGCGTATCCCCGAACGCGTGGACTCTTTCCGCCGGTTGGCAGGATCAGCTTCGCGAACTCGGATCCCGTGGCGACATCCTCAAGCAAATCCATTCGGCCATCCGCGGAGACCCGGCTCGCTATCAGATCGTGAAGGAAGGGCAGGCGATCGAAGGCGAGGGCGCCGGCGCACTCTCGGGGCGCGTCGCGAGCAAGGGGTTATCCGACGAGCTCAAGGGGTCCTTCTACGCGGTGGTCGAGACGCCCAGCGGCCGCGCGTATCGCCTCCCGCTCGATGCGCGCAGCGCCGAAGCGATCCGGCTCGGTGACATCGTGTCGTTCACGACCAGGCCGGAAAGCGCTGTGCGCCCAGTCGACAAGACCATTGCTGACATCGCACGTTCCCGTGCGGGGCTCGTCACTCCCGAAGCCGCGGACGCGTCCGCGCTTGTCCTAACGCGACGCCTGCGCGAACTTGAACGATTAGGTCTTGCGTCGTCCGATGGTGCGAACCGCTGGCGAGTGTCACCCAACTTGACCGAGGAGCTCGAGAGACGTGCGGCTCGATTGCCGGCGCGGTATCGATTGCTCATTCACAAGGAGACGTGGGCGCTTGAGAGTCAAGTTGGACACGAGGGACCGGTCTGGCTCGATCGGATCAAGGTTGCAGCGCTCGCGCCCTACGGCTTTGGCGCCGAAGTGCGGCGTGCCGTCGAACGGCGTCGCGAGGCGCTCCTCAAGCTCGGCATTCAGCCCGACGATCCAAGCCGCATGGCCAAGCTCCGAGAGCTCGAACACCATAGCGTCGCGAGACAGTTCGCTGCACGCTCCGGCCAAGTCCATCTGCCCGGTGTCCCGGATGGTTTCCGCGGTCGTCTTCAGATGACCGAACGCCAGGTGCCTGGCGGATCGCCCGGATACGCCGTCGTCTCCGATGGCTCGCGCTTTGTCGTGGTTCGCGCCTCGACTGTCGAGCGTGCGTCCGACGGCAGGACTGTCACTGTGACCCGTGATGGGAAGGGACGAGCTGTCGTGCGGCCCGCTGGAGACAAGGACCTTGCGAGGTGACGCCGACGCTTTCGGCTGGCAATGAGACGCCACCGCGTGTGACAGCGCTCGGGGGATAACCTTGAAGGTGCAGTCGCCCGATCGTACCCTTCCGTTCAGCCGAGCTCTGTGTCAGCCTTGTGTTTTCGGATGGGAGTGTGCGGAGGGTCCCCGGTGTTGGACAGCGACGAAAGAGAGCTCGTATGTCCCTTCGGCACCTTCTTACGTGGCAAGTACCGCCTCGATCGAGTGCTCGGAATCGGGGGGATGGCCGTCCTGTGCGAAGCGACGCACCGCAATCAGGAGCGCTTCGCGATCAAGATGCTGCACGCGGAGCTCTCGCTGAAGCAGGATGTTCGCGCGCGGTTCCTCCGGGAGGGCTACGCCGCCAACACGGTCGATCATGCTGTCGAACCCAGAGACAGGCACGCATAGACCCTTCGTCGACACAGCTATATCAACGAGCTGACACAGCGCCCCAACGGCATCACTCCCAAGACTTAGTTTCAATCTGGGCGATGCCCCAGGCATTCAAGACGTCCCACGCCGGAACCTGGGGAAGCCACTGAGGCTCACTTGCCAGGAGCGGAATCACCTCAACTAGCGATAGTGACTCATATGTTTTACAGCGGAATCTGGGATCCACGGGCACCTCGTATCGCCCGGCTCGGCCCAATGGTGCAACAAGGGCAGTCATCGGTGGAAAGGTACGCCGACCGACATCTGGGGAGGAGCCCCACGCGCTCAACGGCATGACCACCGTGGCAGCGGCGCCGCAGCCTAAGACCAAGAGCGCCGGACGAAGGTACGGCCGTTCCATCTCGAGCACGACCGTTCGCGACAATTGCGCAGGACGGGTGTCGGAATCGGGACCAACGTCGACCCGTGCCTCGACGCAGCCTATGTGCGAACACCCACGAGTCCAATCCCATCGCGACACTCGTGTGGCGGCTGTTGTCCTTACGTCCCCACTGGGCTGGAGGCACATTTCCCGGCCCGGGACGACGCGGAAGCGAAACGAGCTCAGAATCGCAAGACCGAGCGTACCGTGAGACTCGTGGCCGCTGATCGGCGCGTCGAACCGGCGGACCCCGAGCTTGAGGGATCCAAGCGAAGCCTCCGCATCAAGCTGCCGCCACGCAAAGTCCAGCGCCGGTTCTTCGCGACGGTACACCCCGAGGGGATCCGGAATTCGAGTATGCCCGCGAGTGTCGACGACCATGTCGAAGACGTGCCCTCCGGCGCTGAGTGCAACGATGTCGCGAAACCCATCCCGTCGAAGCGGAACGCACGCTGCTTGCGGCGTCCCTTCTGGCCAGGGCGGCGCGTTCAGGACGAGCGTGCCGCGACCCCAATCGATTTCCCATGGTCCATGGGAAAGGACAGACTGACCGAGAGTTGCAGACGGCCCTGGGTGGACCACGACATCGCGAAGCTGCAGGGCGCCGAAGTCCAGCCGCGGCAGGATGCCCGACTCATCGAGCCTCCCCGTGGTCGGACCGCGCTGAGCGACCTCGCGAAACACGGCCTCGGGCAACGTCACGTCCTCTGATCCGCTTGCGATCGACATCCAAAGCGTTGTTCGACTAGCACCAACGATTACCGCCTCCACGGAGGCATGCGGAAAAAACAGCGGATCTCGCAGCGCCAGCACAATGGTTCGATCCGGCTCCGGGAACCGCACGTGGGGCACACAGCCCACCATTGACACCAACAGGAGAAGAGACGCCGACAGGACGAGTGCACCAGGGGTCCGCAATGACCCTAGGCGGTTCCTTGCTCTTCGCACGGGTTGGGTCGGTTGCACAGCCATGACCCAAAAGAAACTGTCATTGCGGCCCTTGACGCACAAGAGCCCAGCGTGGTCTGCGGCGCATCCGAGTCCGCTGCGATGTCGCGTCGGAAACGCCTCAGTAATCACTGATCACCGGATTTGAGGGACATGAGGACGGAGCCACGGCACCTTGGCAAACTCCATCCACACACAGCGCTGGAGGCCAGCAGTGGTCCGCGGCAGTACATGGCTGGCCGTCTGGTACTACTAGACCGCACTGACCCGAAGTACCGGTTGCGGCCTCCCCTGAGCATGCCTGGTATGCTTCGCAGACGACGCCCTTGGACGGATTGCATGATTGACCCGGCGACGCATACGTCACTTCCGTGCAAACATACCCGCCATCGGAAGCTGCAAGGCACTCTTGGTTCGTCGTCTCCGGGCACTCAGTGTTATTGCAGGGAACCCCAGCGGAGGTTGTTGTGCACACACCCGAGATGCACGTCTGACTGGGATCGCACTGATACCCGGTTGCGCAGGCACCGCCATCGGGAACCGGCGTTGCGCAAACCCACTGCGCAAATGGTGCGCACACGAGTCCGTTCTCACATTGCCGCTGAAGCGGATCGCATGGCTCAGATAGGGCGGCGAGCGGTCCGCAGGTTCCGCAAAAGGAATTCGCGCTGCGGTTGCAGAACGCCGACGCGCATTGAGAGCTAAACTCACACCCTGCCCCCGCTACCAGACTGCCATGGCACATGCAGTCTGCAGGACGGGTGGTCACATAATTGCCACACGTCTGCTGCGCTATCTCTTGCGCACACTTCATCCACGCTGGCGGGCTAGCGCATGTTCCTGGAGCGGACAGCTCCGCCTGACAGACTTGGGAGACACGCTCTTCACAGTTCTGCTGCGCGCTATAGTACATACTAAAGGACACCGCCGTACACGAAGCGGCGAGAGAACACTTGGCGGTCGCGTACGCTGCACACGCGGTCGCGATATCGCTCGCGTCGCCTGCGTCCCCGGCCAGGACATCCGGACCGATTCCGCCATCCACTAGGCTGGCACTAGAATCCGATGCGCCCTCCGCTCCTTGATCGCTCGGGTTCGCCCCCACATCGGTCACTTGTCCGCTCGCGTCCGCTCCACCATCAGCCCCTTGGTCGTTCCCGTCCTGCCCGCCGTCGGGGATTGTTGCCGGCGAAGGGCCCGAACTTTCACAACCAATCGTATGCACCAATACAATTGCACTCGTAGCCAGCGTTCTTGAGAGAAATGAACTCATGACAGTTCCCACCTTGCCGAACGATAACCCGCGAACACCTGCAGCCGATTACACATACCATGAAACGCCTCTTGGGATGCTGTCGGGCGCGAGTGCGTGGGGCGGAGTCCGCGGGCCCGACGTCACCCCGGACGGCTGCTGTAGCAGTTCCTCGCTCGAGCGATCTTGGCACGCCACGCCATGCTCCTGGCGTTGACCGCAGAGCAAGCTGAGTTTAGCCTTCACTCCATGAAGGATTCGGGGTCGTTGCCGCGGTTGCGTCGAGCGGCGGAGTCATATCACGGAGGCGTGGGGACGGCAGGCGTAGCGCTGGCGCTGTTCGTTTGTCCCGGGTGCACGCGTGCCCAGCCGACGCCGGAGCGGGTCACGGAGAAGGTCGCCGCAGCGAACCCTTCGAGCGCCGCGCCACCGCTTGAGGCCGGACCTTCCTCGTCGATGCTCCGCGTCGAGATTCCGCCCGCCCTTGAAGGCTCCTGCCGGCAGATATGCGAAAGATCTCGGCAGCTCAATTGCGAAAATGCCGCCAAGTGCATGCCCAATTGCCTTGCCATGGGGTCCGTCACGCCTTGCACAGCGCAGATCCTACGGTTCTACGGTTGCCTCGTTGGTCACCCACTGCGCGATTGGACGTGTGCGGAGGATGGCGTCGCTGCGATACGGGAGGGCCTCTGCGATGAAGAGCAGGGACAGACCGTTGCGTGCATGGAAGCCAAGATGCGATAGACGCAGCGCGGCGAAGACAGATGAGGACCTGTCGAGACCTTCGTGAACGCGCGGGCAGTTGTGACCGTTCACTGACCCGAGGTCGTCGCGTATACCGTTGGCGAGTAGCTCCGCCGCAGTTCTGAAGGAAACGGTGAGCCAAAGCCATCCGGCCCCAGCGCGTCGTCGATGGTCGCGTACGGTCCCAAACCCGCCAGGGTGATGTTGAAGCTAGCAGGGCTTGGAAACGAGATGCCAACCGAGCTTAGGTCAGGCCACGTCTGCGATGTCGCCGAGGTGAACACGTACAGGCTCGGCACAGTGCCTGAGGGCACGGCGGACTCAAGTTCGAGAAGATAGACACCGTTGTCGTATTCGCTCCACGACAGTGGCGTACTCGCGGTGATCCCCATCCACGTGGCCGGCGAGAGAAACGACGGCGCAAGTTGGATCGCCACCTCCACGTCCGTCTGTCCTAGGGTGAGGCCGCATCGCTGGGTCAATGCGAATCCAGGTGCAGCCAAGGCTCCCACGCAGAACTGGCCACCCATGTTGCTCAGGTCGGGAACGATGTGGTCGAACGATTCCGTCCCGTACTGAGTCACTCCGAGTCCGATCGTTGCGTGCACGATCGGTAGCCGGTAGAATGCCTCATCGGCTTCTAGTTGACCGTTCGGTGGAACATCGATCACTCCCGAAATGTGTCCGGTCTGGAGCACGGGACCGAGCGCCAAGTTCATATATGCTGTTGGACCGGAACCGACTGTAACGGGAGTTGCCGCGACCCAAAAGTCCGGGCCGGCGTCCCCGACGCTGCCAAACGTGCCGAGAGCGATGAGCTGACCTGAGATCGAGTCAACCCCGTCCCAGTCCAGGTACATGGGGCCGTAGCCAGGTCCATCCATGGAGGCTGGTAGGCCGCCGCCAATCGAAGACTCGTTGTCCGCCTCAGGCGAGAAAAAGTAGACATCCACTGAGTCGGAAGAGGAAAGTGGATAGTTAGCGCCACCCGAGATGTCGCCGCTCAAAGTAACCGAGTGCGAAGTCGGGATCGGGGGGGTCTTGTGCGGAAGCATTGGGTCCCTACGGCTCAACGCTCTGTAGATAGAAATGACAGAACGATCGGGATCGATCACCGTCACGTCGTAAACTGAGCCGACGCTCGCAAAGCTGAACCCACCGTCGGCGTCCGTTGTCGTACTCTGACTGCCAACGCTAACGGTTCGGCCAGGGAGGGGTCGGAGGGTAACGAAGTCGACGACAGTTCCTACTAAGGGGACGCAGGCATCACCTCCATCGGAGTCCGCATCGGTCTCAGCGGTGATTGCATCGCTGCCAAACGTGGCTGCGTCGCTCCCGTACGTCGGTGCATCGCTCCCGGACGTGGTGGCATCGCTCCCGAACATTCCTGCTTCGGCCCCGAGCGTATAGCCGGCGTCCGCCGACGCGTCGCCATCCAGTCCAGAGGGCGAAACCATTGACTTGTTGGAGCTGCACCCAACGCCAAACGCAATACCGACGAAAATCGCTGCGCTTCGTGCAAGGTGCCCTACCAGCTTCATCCCACGCCTCCATGCAGGGTCGTGCCAAACGGGCCCCAGCAAAACGGCACGAGGCTGCCAGGGCGACGAAAACACGATCGCCGCCTGGCACAAAGGAGCACCCCGCCTTGACACCATGGACCGTCCATGCGAAATCGTTCGTTCTCCAAAGGTCGTGCCGTTGATATCTCGGACACACGACCCCAACCATATCAGGGGCCGTCGCACGACGCATCTGGTGGCGCTCCGCCATAGTCGTTCGGACGTGGAAGGCACTGGCCGATTATACATGAGCAGCCAGCCCCTGCGTAACCGCACGCAGTGCAGTCAGCCCAGCCAGTCCGATACGGGCTACTCGGATCCATGACGGCCGGGTTGGCGCAGATATTCGTAGGATCGCAGTCACAATTCGAATAACACGGTGATCCCCAACAGATATCATACTGGTTGTTGGAATCTCCGCTACCGTTGGGAAGTGGCAAGCATTGAAACGCAGGCCCATTCACACTCTGCATCGTCTTTACAATAAATGGAACCTCTACGTCTATCCGTGTCCAAATGGACATATCACCGGCCCGACTAGCACACTGCTGACCTGCATCCAATCCGCCTAAAGGGTGAAAGCCTTCATTAACCCCCACAATGACCTGATAGCCCTGCACGGTTCGCACCAACGGACCGCCGGAGTCGCCCTCGCAGATCCCAGCCGTTCCGTTATTCGTATTGACGACAGCGATGTTTGTCCCACCAAGCGGAACCTTTCCTGCGCTCGCGTCCAGAAGGATATTCTGTGGAATTACCCCTGACGACAGAACGGGCACGTACGCCGTGCCCGACGCTGGCTCCGCCGTCCAGCCGTAACCGTAGTCGGTTAGCGTCCAGGATGGGTCCGGTGGAACGGTCGATATAGCCATCGACATATTCGCTGCAGAGTACGGAAGATTGCCATCATTTTCCAGAGGATTTATGTAAAGAAGCGCAAAGTCATAGGGTGCAGTCAAAAAGTCCCAGTTTGCGTACGTGTCACCGGGAACGTTCGTCATGTATTCGTAATGTGCCGTCTCGCCGATGAAGTTATCGTCTGCTATTGAGACCACCCATGTCTGCAGCGATGCCCCACCCGCAGGCGGTACTTGGCCTGGTTGCACAGCGTATGTCCAACTTATCGTCCAGGGATAGGAGTTGGTCCACAAGTTCGGATTGGGCTGGCTGGGCGCGTTTGTGCCAGGCCACTTACTTGGATCCATCAGCGCGATCTCCTTGAGGCAATGCGCGGCCGTAACAATCCAATTCTTGGCAATAAACGCTCCTGAGCAGTAGTAGAACCCTGGCTTTATGCATGAATTGTCCGAGTGCGCACACTGCGCCGTGCCAGTACCATCGAAGAACGAGACGTCTTCATCCACCCAGAATTTCAACTCAACCACCGGGGAATTGCTGATCGGCTGTCCGTTGAAGATCTTGCTTGCAGTAAGTTGACCCGGTACTGGAGGAACCATGTCGTCCAATGGTGGGAGCTGGGTGCGTGGGGCGTTCATGTCAAACTGGGGATGCTCGGCCAAGTACGTCACGTATTTGCTGTAGAACGTGCGAGCCTGGTCGCAACCAGACACGGAGGACATTCCGATCGCCGCTGCAAAGTCCGGGAAGTTCTCCAGCTTCCGGTTCATAGCGGACAGGATGTAATATTCCGGCTTCGTCGTCGGCTGTCCATTGCGGTCTGTTGACGGGAAGTAGCCACAGATAATGGTATCACTGGCCCGCGAGCCCACGACCGCACCGGAGTCGCCACGCCCGCGATTCCCGCACCCTTCGCAGAGAAGCATGAGCGACAAAGTAAAGGTGCCGACGAACAAGACACGATGGCTCCAGTTGGCCAACTTGCGCCGTCCCCATATGTGCATGTGTCTCGATATGCGAGGTTCGGGCAAACAGCTCATGACGTTCCTCCCTAAATATGAACTACACAGGCGATCACAGCGCACCTTGGGCGCGGTCACGAATACGAGATGCTTCGTCGTTCTTGGCGACTTCTTCCAGAGTCCCGCGCAGCTCGGGCCGACGAGAGACCCAAGCGGCCAGGACCTCCACAGCCCGATACCGAACGTGAGGGTCCGCCGCACTGGTCGCAGAATACTCGACCGCTCGACTCAACGCATCCGTCGGCTCGCGGACCTTCGCCGCACGCAGAGCAGAGATGCGCACGTCATTGGAATCGTCCGATTGCAATCGTTCAGCCAGAGTATCATCAATCTTTGGGTCATTCATCGACTGAAGCGCTCGGACGGCCGCCACGCGCAGATCTTCTGCACCGTTCGTCACGTACGACATAACGTGGGGTAATGCGGCTGCATAGCCCGAGTTGGTGATGGCCCGAAGCACAGCAAGGCGATCGGTGGTCTTCGTCGCACGCTTCAACTGTTCGACCAAAAAGTCGCCCAAGACGGCGGCTTGGTCCGGGGAGCCAGCGTCACGCAGTCGTCGTGAGTATGTTCCCAGGCCGAGCAACGCCTCCTCATTGAAGGGCGAGGATGACGCAATGCCTTTTAGCAGGTCAATTGACTTCTGCGAGGGCCGAGGCGTCCGCGACAAAGAGAGCAGAACGCGACTGCGCGTGAGAGGATCGACCTCCTTCGCAGTCGCCAATTGAACGAGAGCGGTCTGGGTCGCAGGGCTCGAAGCCGAGCTCAGCGCCTGGATGAGGAGGTCCGACGCCGGAGACTTGGACTGAATCCGTCGTGCGGCTTGCGCAATCGTCTTGGGTTGTTCTCGAAAAATTGCAGAGAGCGCAATGAACAGTCGCGATTCCTCCGCCGTCATCCGTTCCTGGCTCGCTTGCTCCTCAGGATCCAGCATCCTGCCGCCGTTTACCGCCGAGGTGGGGCGATGGCTTTTCTGGCTGGCAAGGCGCTCCAGCCCCGTCACGGCTTGTTCGAAGGTCATACCCGCAATTCGCGCGTTGTCCAGCGACTCCAGCGTGGCCACCGCGCCTCCGTACGGCTCATTGGCGTCGATTCGATGCATTCCTTCCATCAGCGTCTGCCAATCAGGCGTCGTCCCTTGTGCCGAGTCCTCGCGGACAGCCCCAAGGGAAAGCGAGGTGGTGGAACGAACCGGCTGCTGCGCGCCGGCCACGGTGACGACATCTGTAGACTCTAGACTTTCCAGAGAATCGTCCGCGTGAAGTCGGATGCGGCTTTCCGAGCGGTCGATCTCAGGCACGACCTGTGCCGGTATGGCAGGTGCCGAGGACTTCGGTGCGCCTAGGATCGCAATGTAGCGCAGCTTACGCCGGCGCCACACCTGTTCCGACGGGTCCAGACGGTATTCCGCCACGTACCTCCCCGTCGTGTCGTATTCCTCAGCGGTATATACGTCCGCCGGTTGCACAGTACGGCTAAACTGCAGCGCCGCACCGATTTCACGGTATGTATTTGCGGCGGTCGGCGACAGCCCGTGCGGCGTGCGCATACCAACGACATGGCCACCCGCCAGGTCAAAGAAACACCCAGTCTTGGCAAGCTGGTCGGAGACTTTGTCGAGTTCAGATTGACTTTCGGGAACGCGACTTACAATCCGCGGACGCGCGATCGCCACGTACAATGTGGCGGCTTCGTCCGTGCGTGCGCTGGGCGTGACCTGCAAAAGGCCAGTCAGCTCGAAGTCGAGGGCCCTGACATTCTCCCCGAATGAAACCGTCGTAGCAAGCGTCAGCGGGTAAGAATACCACTGTCCGACACGCCAACCGTGCATGTGCGCGTCGAGTGCTGCGCCGACCGGTGCCGCAGCAGCCATCGTACTCGACGAGCCACGATCAGCCTCCTGGGGCCGTGAGTGCGCGCAGTCAGGCAGAAGCGCGCACCCGAGCATAAGGGTGAGCAAACCGCGCGGACGGCTTCCGCACCTCACTTGATGTCCTCCGGAGTATAGCACGTCCCGCCACCAATCGAGCACAGCTTTGGGAAACAGCACTGGGAGTCATCTGTACACGGAGAATTCTCGGCACCGCAGCAGGTCGAGCCATTGGCCCCGCATTCGAGGCCTGAGCAGCACGGTTGCTTCGCAGAGCAAGAGAGGCCGAATCCGAGGCAGGCTAGGCAGGTATTCCCTGGTCCGCAGAAAAGGCCGCCACAACATCCCGCCGGCTCGCTTGTGCATGCGCCTCCGTCGGGGACGCACACGATTTGGCATGACCCCGAGTCTGGATCCCCAGCGTCGTCCAAGACGCATTGATAGTCGGCACAGCAGTGCGGATCCCCGACTGGACTGCACGACTGCCCGCCCTTTGCACAACACAGGTTGTCGTAGAAGAAGGCCTGAATGGCTGTTGCGTCGAAGAACACAATATTGACATCGCCTCCGCTATCGACCAGCGACCCGCCCGCGTCTGTTGTGACGTCGGAGCTGCCATCGACGGACGCTACATTTGCATCGCTAGGCCCGTCGCTGCCACCATCCGTCGGCGGCTGTAGCGGCGGAGCTGCATCGGGAAGAGCGAGGTGGGCGAGAACCGTCAACGGAAGCTGTGGCTCGGCAAGCCCCATCGATGGCCCCTGTGTCCCAGTCGAAACAACTGTCGTCGATCCCTGCGGAGCCTGCAGGTGGCTGGTACCAAGAGCATTCTGCTGGGTGGTGGAGGTCGTCGACCCGAAACCACCGTTCACCAAGTTGTAGAACTGGCTCCAACCATTGAAGTGCACGATTCGAGCGCGCCAGGTCTCACTGAAGAAGAAGAAACTAATGTGCAGCCGTACGTCAATCTCACCTGACAAGATGTTCGTAAGCTGGAGTCCAGCCCCGTAATCAAACCAGACCATCATATTGAACGACTTCGGCTGAGAAAAGTGGAAGGCTGTCTGTAAGACATCACCTGGAATGGACACAGAGCTAATCTCAATCGGCAGTGGACGGGGATCGAATTGCTCGAGAAGGTCCAATCCCGCACCTGCATAGATCGGCGCCGAAACCTGACCAAGCGTCACGCTTCCTTCGATTCCCACGGTGGCCGAAAACGCTCCAAGATCGACTCCCGCACCCACAAATGCCGACAATCCAGCCGACGCAAACGGCATAACGTCTGTCTCCACCCGAGCAATCTGAAAGGGCGTAGCGCTTGTGTCGCCCGGTTGAGTCGTGACCGCGTCGTCTAGCCCTGCCATTTGAGCCAGAGGCGCGTTGATGTGGAGCTGGAACTTGCCGTCGATGCCATAGCTGGCGAACACATCGACTTGCAGCACCATTGGAACGGGACCAATGGCAAACGGCACATTGAGAATTGTCTGTGACTCGTCCTGTTCGATATCCAGGAAGTTGACGTCGAGGTTCGGAAGGACACCGTCGAACACCGCCTGGGATTTCGCGACGAGGTTCGAGGCTGCGTTCCGTAGCTGCGCAATCTGTCCAACACCGGGCGCCTGCAGATAGTCTACGAAGCGGTTGATGGTTTGTTCAACCGGCTCGCCCTGTGGACACAGAAGCCCCTCTGGAAAGAACGGAATGTCAGTGGCTGGCACGTTGCTAAGTATATCCTGACACAAAGTTGAAGCCAGCTGACCGCCATTCAGCTTCGCCTGCTGATACTGCCAGAGCAATTGTTGAGCGTCGCGGAACGCCTTCTTAGCGCGGTTGGACCACATTGCGAAATTAGACACCGCGTCATTGCAGTCCCTTGTAATCTGGTCGTTCGGCGGGTTCGCGGAGTTGAAGTGAGGGACACCGACGCCTAGTAGCGAGAGAACGTCGACTCCCAAGACGATGAACTGCGTCTCGTCGTTGTCGACGCTGCAGCGATGCGCGTGGACCCCCGCTCCAATGTCAACGATGTCTGCCGTGTAACTTTGGCCGAGAAAGTTGTTAAGCTGAACTGTGGCTACCAAGGTTGCCGCAGCATGGATGTCCATTGCGTTTTCGCCGAACGCCAGAGGATTCGCGTTCACGTCAAATACCAAGTTCGGGTCGAAGCTGAAGCTAAGCGGCGTGTTCCGACCGCTGGATCCACCATTGTTCTGGGATGGCTGATTGGCTGCGGGCACCGGATTCTGAGGTACCATGTGACACCACGTATGGTTTGGCCCGGTGCCTTCCGCCGGGTCCACATACGAAGCTGACGGGGACGCGTCTGGGAGAGTGCCTCCGAACAGGGTGGCAGGACTAAACGTCCCGGAGTCGAGATTGGAGCCAGGATCGAGCCGCGCATCAAAGTCCGTCGCGGCGTCGCTGCACACGCGGATCTCACGGCAGGTGTCCTGGACGAGCGGGCATTGAAGCTCCACGCACCACGCGTGGCCCTCGCTGGCTCCGGCATCTAACGAAGTCGCCGTTCCGCCGTCAGGGATCGGATAGGACCAGTTGTCCTGAAGCTGTCGGCACACGAAGGATGGGCCGACGAAAGTCGTACAGTCCATGTCGGACATGCAATCGCCCGTGTACGGTCCACCGTCAACGCCTCCGCTGGGGAAGTTTACTTTCTGAGCTTGTGCATAGGCACAACCAGCACCCGTTGACGGCTCTTGGCCGATCGCCTCGCCGGGAGCTGCATCCGGGTTTTGCGACGGGCAGACCGTCGATCCGTCCGGTGGCGGATTCGCGGCCACCCCATAGAACCTGGTCCCTGTCCTTGCGGCATCGACCTCATTAATTAGCTCCGCGAGACTGTCGGGAAGACCTCCAGCATCCAAGTCAAACTGGTCAACGCAGGCAGAAGACATTGGGGCGGGTTGATGATTTCCGCCTCCGCCTCCTCCGTTCCCCCAACCCCCATTTCCGCCTCCAGCGTCCGACAGAAGTCCGGGCGGCGGCGGATGATATTCGCAGAAATAGCCAAGCGTCTCGCTGCAACTGGTGTCGAACCAGTGTCCGTCAATTGGAAGCATCGACGCGCAATTCGCTGCGCCCGGAGCCCCCTTCCCCCAGTTAGCGTAAAGCCCGTTCTGCCGAGTGCCGGTTGCGCCACCAGACCAGAACTGAGTGCCGTTGTTCGACCCCGGAACCGACCACACCCACTTACCGCTCGCGGCAATGTCATTGGCCCCAAGCCAAGCCGGGCCTGTGATGAGCCGCGCGATAAGCCGATTCTGATCTGGAGTGTCGATTCGGCCGAGCGTCAGTCCCTTGCTACTGCAGGCTGTCTGCGCAGCGCTCTCCGAGGCCGGTGCGCCGGTGGAAACAGTCTCGGTTCCGCCGTCCGGGCCGGTCTGTGGAGGAAGAGTGCTTCCACAGATCCAGTACGACGTGCCGAACTCGTTGATATACTTTCCTCCGGCGCACGGGCTGCAGGCGGCGCGATTCCCGCATACTCCAGCACCATTGCATGTCGCCCCGGTCTGCGGACACGCCGTGTCCTTGCACGGGGTTCCAACCGCCCTGAGCCCCGGCATCCCAACGCATCCGCACTGACCAACCTCGACGTTGTTCGGATCGCTCCGGCAGGGATCGATGCAGTCCGGCACCCCGTCGCCGTCGCTGTCCACGTCTGGTGAATTGCACCCGCAGATTCCCGGCGCGACCTTGGAGTGATCATAAGGACAGCCGTCAACGCAATCCGGCACGCCATCACGGTCGGTGTCGTCAAATGAGCTGCACTTCTTGCAGTAGCTCATGATCTGCAAGGCGGGCACCGAGCCCGCGAGCAACTGCGCGCACTGCGAGCCGGGCGGGTCTGCCGCCGCGACGGCCGCAACCGGCATTGCGTACTGAACTTGCACGTTGGACTGAAGAACGATGCTCTGCGCGTAGAAGAAGCCTTTGTAAACGCCCGTCGTAGCGTTCAGCGTGAGTTGAGCAGAGGGTGCAATGATCGCACCGTCGAACACGCTGTTAACGTTGAGCGGGGTTGTGCCTAGGTACCCGATCAAGAGGTTGGGCAACACGGTGCCGCCGTCCGTTCCCCCCAACGGAATGAACGAACCACCGTTGAGCGTCAACGAGCTCGCGACGTAGAGGATGACCGGGCCGTTGGCTTGGTTGAGATTTACCGTCGTCTGCGCGTTCTGAACGACGAAACTGCTGACGTAGTACGTACCCGTGCTGAGCGTGAGGGTCGATTGGGAGCCCAAATTGATTGAGCCGTAGAGACCAGGCGAAAGGGTCTGTGCTTGTCCCGCATTGAGAGTGACATTCGGCCCCGTTCCGGTGGGGTAGGTCACAGTCCAGCTGAGCGTGGAGGTCGGGTAAATTCGCGGCGTGGTGTCTGTCTTAGCGATCGTCGTCCCGTTGCCGGGCTTGATGGTGGTCGCGTGTACGGTTCCTCGAACGCTCACGCGGTCCTGGAGTGTCGCAGGGCCCACACTCCAGACGTCGTTCTGAATCAGTGCGCCTGGCCCTGCGGTGAAACCGGCGGAGCCCATCGAGACGACCGCGCCTGAAAGTACTGACGAATTGGATCCTAGCGAAACGGAGTTCACTCCGTTCATGACGGGGCCCATTGGCGACAAAGGGTTCGGAACCGATAGCGTGATCGTCGTAGGACTTGTCAGCCCCTCTGACATGGACGACCCCCCTGGTTCTTGGCCTTGATGGCTGCTGCTCGAACACGCTGTGACCCAAGAGAGCAGCATCAACGCACACAGAACCAGCGTCCGCGCTCTCGCCCTTACCATCTCCCTGCTCCCCATCGCTCGCCCCTTACATACAGAACTTGAACTGCATTCGGCCTGACTGCCCAGACCCTCAGCGCATCGCTGAAGACTGTTACAACAATAGCGAGGTCATGCGCAAGCAAAATATTTGCGTAGAAAGTGCGACAGTCGCGTGACAGAAGAGCATGAGCCTGGACAGGGCAAGACCTCGAGCCCCAGGCCATCGCCGATTGCAATTGTGCGATCACGCGAGAAATACACCGCGGGTACATGTTTGCAAGGCCACTAAAGTGACAGTGTGCACGAGCGGGCACGCACCCTCGACGCGGAGCGCGAGACGAGCTATCGCTGTCGCACAAATGGGATTGAGATGACTCTCTGGCCTTTGAGATCGCGTATTTACGGTGCACTTATTTTGTTCGCTGCGTCCGTTATCACGAGCACCGCGACAGGGGCGTGTTCGCCATCCTCTGATTCGTCGACACCCGATGCGGCGCTCAGAGATGGGGAAGCCTACGCGATGGGGGACGCAATGCCCGACAGTGCGGGCATCGACGCGACGCCTGACGTGGCGCCGGACAGCGGAGCGGAGCCCTCGACCGGCGACTCGAGCGGCGACAACACAGGTGGGTGTAGTGGAATTGACGGTGGCAACTGCCAGTCCCGACAGCCGGGAACTCTGGTCATCATCGGTACGACGTATTCTGAAACGGGAACGGCTATTACGTACGGAATTGCGCCTGATCTCTGGGATGTGTCGGCACTCGCGGGACCGGGAGAGAATCCACCTCAGCTGACCGCAACCGCTGGGGCGCTCTCAATGTCAGCAATACTCACCTCATCGTCCAGCGGGCCTGGCTGGGTTGGCGCGATCGTCTCTCTCCATGGCGCTGGCTGTCTTGACGAGACGAACTATGCCGAGGGGGTTCAATTTACTCTGTCCGGTGACCTGGGAGGCTGCCTTCTCTACCTTGATGCAATAACGAGTCCGGATCAGGCAGCAGCGTTGGATGCGTGCAGGGGGGGCTGCCTGGCCAGCGCGGGCGACTGCGCCCTGCCAAGCTACGAGGTATCTCAGATGGGATCGATAGCAGTCCCGAACGCGTCATTTTCGGGGGGCGTACCGGAGTATGCTCCGGACGTGCGTTCGTTGATCGGTTTTCGATGGCGGCTGGAGGCTCCCGAGGCCAACGGCGGATCCGGATGCGCTGCCAACATAACGATTGCCAATGTTGAACTGATAGGCATATAGGCGGCAAAGAGAGGCAATGGATATGCGCTTCACGCGTGTGGCTCGATTGCTGGCCGATGTTCCACCACCGATGTCATTGGGGAGTGTGACGTTACTCATTGGATGGAGGAGTGACCCGGGTCTCGCATCAATGACTGTGGGCGGGTCGGACCCGCGCGCCGCGCCCGGAGGAATCGCGCTAATGGCGCCACCTTCTGTCGGGACTGAAGTTGAGGATAGCGTGAGCCTGCTCGTGCTCGGGAATGGAAGACGCCTGGTCCCGAGCAGTTTGAGTCCCGACTGGTGGGGCCACGAACAGACGAGGAAGACTTTCGTTGGCGGGGTCATCTAGCATGCTTCCGTTCCTTATGCGGTCGCGAGGAGGGACTGCGATGAAATGCGGATTCGTCGCTCATGGCACGTTACTATTCATTTCAGCCATCTGCTGCATCGGTTGTGGGGATGATACTTCGGTTGCCTCAGTGGTCATCGACGCCGCTTCGACTGATTCCGTCGGGGCAACGGAAGCGAGCCCAGACGCCGCGACCAGCGATGCTCCGAACGCGACTGCCGACACGTCTGATGCAGAGACGGAGGACGCAACTGAAACGAGGTCAGATGCGGCGTCTGGCGATTCTCCTCAGGCGACCGACGTCACAACTACCGTGGACGCAACCGAATCAGCGGCAGAGTCAGGGAGCAGCGACGCTCGAGGGGACGCGCTTGCGGCCGCCGATGCCGCGATGGATTCTCTGCCCAAGATAGACGCGGTCTCGGACGGTGTCGCGTCGATGTGTCCTATCCTTCAAACCACGCCGATCCCCGCTGGTGCCGCAGCGAGCGGCGGGTTCTCCGGCACCGACGTGGCCTATTACGGCCTGTACGACGCTGTGTGCCAGATCAGCGGCGACTGCGTTCCCGCCTGTGTGACGGCGGGGGGAACGACGGCTTCCTGCACCGAAGGGTCCCAGTGTCTGCCCGACGAGACACTCGATGGAGGACTCGGCTGCCTCCCTCCGACATATTGGGTCACGGTGTCGGGCGCGCTTTCCGAATCGGATACGACGACCGATGCCGCGCAGTTGATCCTTGTCGATATTCCGTATGACGATCCTCTACGACTAACAGAGTTTGGTGTCACAATTCCGGACGACGCGACGATTAGTGGCATCCAATTCGATGTAAGGCGAGCGACCCTCGACGGCAATGCCACCGACGAAACCGTAGAAATTCTTCAAGACGGAGTTCCCCAAGGAACCAATTACGCCCAAAGCGGAGCGTGGCCAACCGTGCTGACCTATGCGCGATACGGTGGCGCGTACGACACGTGGGGTGTCCAATGGACGCCGGCAGACATTCGAGCCTCGGGCTTCGGCATCACGATCACGCCAACCTACACCGGACCTTCCGCTGCGAATGAGCGTGCGTATATTGATTCCGTCCGCGTGACGGTCTTCTACACCCGCCCGTGCGAGTGAATGGTCTTACGATGAAGCGGGCTGTCGCGGTTCTGAGCGTGTCCATAGCGGCTTGCTCGTGCTCGGGTCCTTCTGCCGCGCCACCTTCCTGCCCGGGCGCGACCTCGCAGCGGCTGGTCAATGGGGTCGCACAAGAGACGTATCTCGGCGTATCTCAAAATCAGAGCAACGCGATTGTCCAAGTCGTGGACTCTGCGCAGCCCAATGGCGCCCTCTGCAGCGGGACGTTTGTCGCTCCCGAATGGGTTGTCACCGCGCAGCACTGCCTCCAAATCACCGCACCCGCAGTTGTGGTACAAGGAGACGCGCACGCATCCCTTGCCGTGCTTTCGGTGACGAGCACCGTGGCGAATCCAACGGAAGACGTCGCGCTCCTTCACGTCGATGTTTCGTCGTCGAACGACGCCGCCCCTGACGGCGGTCTCGCAGGCGTCATCCCCATCAGTGCCGAAGGCACAAACGTCGGACCTCTTGCAGTGGGGGATGTCGTCGAACTTGCGGGGTACGGCGTCACTGAGACAGGGAGCGTGCGAAGTTTGCGCTTTCTCGCTGAGTCGATCGTTGGCCTCGACCTTGCGTCCATTACGGTGAGTGGTTTCGGCGCGACCGGGGCGTGTGCGGGCGACTCCGGGGGACCCCTTCTCGTGCGTGCTTCAGATGGGACGCTAGCTGTTGTGGGGGTGTTGTCCGATGGCTCCGGAACGTGCCTGGACGAGGACACGTACGCCCGCCTTGACGGTATCCACGACTGGATAGAGTCCGTCATCGGCTCGTACGCGTCCGTGGACAAAGAATGCGGCACGATCACCGAAGTGGGGCGCTGCCTTTACGGTGTTGCGCTCTCGTGCTCCGGTACGGAGATCGTCGCGAATGTTTGTGCTGCCGGCGAGATCTGCGGCTGGGATACGGGGCAGGCCGCGTTCCGCTGCGTCGATCCCTCGTCCGACCCGTGCGCAGGCGTTGACTCGGTCGGGGCATGCCAGAACGGGGCCGCCGAGTGGTGCAACGGCGGCGTCCTGGAGACCGAATCGTGTGGGCCGTGCGGGACCTGTCGCGTCGACGGCCAAACTGGTAGCCCGGAATGCCGATCCGGATCTGAAGCAGAGTGAGCCCGAAGGGCCCCGGGATTTGACTCGATGATCGTCTAGCGTCTAGCGACGTGGTTGAACCCGCACCACGCCAATGTGCAGCCCTGGTCACCCACAAACGCGCATTTGCCACTTGCGCGTTGGCGCGAAGGCGACGGCAAATCTTCCGGCAGCAGACTCGTCGCACAACGCATCTATGCCTTCAACGGTCGTATGCGTGTCTTCGCACGGGCTCCACTTGGTCGTTGCCTCCTGGAGGGGCAGATGTCCAGGGCGGTCGTCTCCCTTTTCCCACGTCGGCCCAGTATCGGGCGTTCCGGTTGTGAGATCGCCAGGACGGTTCAGTGCGTCGGGACGGACCGCCCAATCAGACTCCATCGTGATGCGGGGTGAGACGCGGCTGGCGGTGGTGCGCGTTGCGCTGGCAAGTGGCGAATCGAAGTCAATGCTGTCCCTGAAGGCCCCATCACCTGGGGGAAGTTGCGGCAAGTCGTCTTCACCGGCCCAACCGCCGCGTCCGCGTGCCAGGAAGGTCAAGTGCTTGATCCTCTCAGCCTCGCGAGATTCGTGCCATCGACTACGTCGACCCACTTCCCATCCGTCCATGGGTGAATTATTCGGCGAACTCCGGTCCGTCTCTTCGGGAACGGGGTGGATGGCTAAATCACCGGCAAGTCTTCCGAGGATCGGTATGCCGTGTGTCACGCAGCCGTCATGCTCTGGCCTCCCTTACTGGGCGTTCACTCGCGGGAACGAGCGGGCATGTGACCGATCGATCTCATTGTTCGCCGTTGTTACCCATAGTGGCTCCCCCGACAATTTCGATATCGCCGCCTTCGCCGACGACTTCACGCGGCAAGTCGTCGAGGAAACGACGGCCGCCGGAGAATTGCTCAGCGACATGCTGGACAAACTGCCGATAGCGGCTTTCGGCGGTCATTCGGGCCGCGTGCTTACCGTCCTCTGGAATGCTCGGCGTGTGGGCAAACCATAGGCGCATGAAGACGGCGAACGTCTCGGTGAGAAGCTCGAGATCGCGATGATCCCGTTCGACGGCGCGCCCGAGCCGGTCGAGTCGACGGAGGAGCAAGGTCCTATCGCTCGTCCCATCGAGATACTGCCTCAAGGCTGCTTCGACGACCGCGCTTTCGGTGACGCCGGTCGAAGCGCACACGCTGACAACGCGATCGCAGAGCTCCGCAGGCACGTAGGGGAGCAGGCGCACGCGTCCACGACGCACTGTCTTCTTCATAGGGGTAGCTCTCCGGAATCTGAGGGTTCTCCGTCCTTGTCGGGCTCGGACTCGCTAGCGACCGCGTTGCCGTCGAAGTACCCGTCCCACACGTCCGCGGTCTTTGCCGCTCGTGCCTGTACCTGACTGGACGGCTCCGAACCTGAGGCCACGCTGGCCGTGGCTGCGGGCGGCAACCGGTCACCGTCTGATGAGACGACGGCGGCGTCCTGCCGAGTCGGCGCGTCCCCAGCGGGAGGAGCGACCAGAAGCCCATCCCAGTCGCCTGCCGCTCGGGACGGGAGTTCGCGCGCTTGCGCGTCGGGACTGTCGGGCGGTGGCAACCCGTCGCGACCGCGAAAGCGCGGGTCGAGGAAGAAGCGCACCTTGCGCGCCCGATAGGGCAGGAGCCCGCCGACCAGCAATATGCCATCGTCTTGCGAGAGCTGATTGACCTCTGCTGGGGTCAAAAGGGGCCGAGCGTACTCCTGCTCACTCTCGCTCCGATTTGTGAGAATCAGCCCCGAGCCCGAATAGCTCCTCTGCATCTTCTTTTCGGTCGCCTGCCCGAGAAGGTCCGAGATGCGCCTGGCGGTCTTGTCGTCATTGGCAGCGTAAGTGAACCGGATGTGGCAGTTGTCGAGTATGGAATTATTGGGACCGTAGGCTTTCTCGAGCTGATTGAGCGACTGGGCGATGAGAAAGGCCTTCAGGCCATACCCCGCAATGAACGCCAGCGCGGTCTCGAAGAATTCGAGCTTGCCCAGCGACGGGAACTCGTCGAGCAGGAGAAGCAGGCGATGCTTGTAGGCGGTCTTTCCGCCGAACTCCATCGACTCGGTCAGGCGCCTGCCGACTTGGTTGAGGATCAGGCGGATGATGGGCCTCGTGCG
>Ga0326728_10008931_pt1 | contig 24472 bp, 25 predicted proteins | sample MB3enrmetagenome_FD_207602 | JGI IMG/M metagenome (GOLD analysis project Ga0326728, IMG submission 207602) | Lab enriched peat soil microbial communities from McLean, Ithaca, NY, United States - MB31MN | ecosystem: Environmental > Terrestrial > Soil > Wetlands > Peat | place: USA: New York... | reverse complement strand
AAGAGAAGACAAGGAGCAGTAAGCTCTAGAATGGCATTGGCGACAGACGCAAAACGGCAGATTCTCACGAAGAATCAAACCCATAAATCTGACACGGGTTCTCCGGAAGTTCAAATTGCACTCCTGAGCGGGCAGATCGCCCAACTCACGGACCATTTTAAGGCGCACAAGAAGGACCACGCCTCGCGTAGAGGATTGTTAATGATGGTTGCCAAGCGCCGCCGGCTTCTGACGTATTTGAAGAACACCAGCCCAGAACGCTATAAAGGCCTTCTGCAAAAACTCGCCATCCGCCACTAGAGAGAGTGCTCGTTAAGGGGAGTGGAATGAGTTTCCCTCCCGGTTTGCAGCCTACCGCAGGTCCTGTCCATCTCCTATTGATACCCGGCCGTGGTTTAAAGCCCGGCCCTGGAGAAGATTAAGATGCATACATTTGAAGTAGATTTAGACGGACGTAAACTTACGCTGGAGACGGGCAGGATCGCCCGGCAAGCGAACGGGGCGGTAGTTGTCCGTTCCGGAGATTCGGCAGTTCTGGTGACCGCTTGTTCGGCTGAGGAAGCCAAACCGGGCGCTGGTTTTTTCCCGCTCACGGTGGATTACCGTGAATACACTTACGCCGCCGGTAAGATTCCCGGCGGATTCATCAAACGCGAAGGGCGGCCATCGGAGAAGGAGATTCTCACCAGCCGCCTGATCGACCGCCCGGTGCGGCCGCTGTTCCCCGAAGGGTATTTGAACGAAACGCAAATCATTGCCATGGTACTGTCGGCCGACCCCGAGCAGGACCCGGCATCGCTCGCCGTGGTGGGCGCCGGAGCGGCGCTGGCCATCTCCGACATTCCGTTCGCCCACATTCTGGGCGGCGTAAGGGTCGGCCTGGTAAACGGGCAGTGCCTGGCCAACCCCTCCTATTCAGAGGCTCGCGAATCCAAGCTCAACATCATTGTGGCCGGTACCGAAGAAGGAATCGTCATGGTGGAGGCTGGCGGGCAGCAGGTTTCGGAAGAGGACGCGGTCAAAGCGATTGAATATGGCCACGAGTGCTGCCGCAAGATCGGGAACGTGATTCGGGAGTTGGTCAAAGTGGCCGGCAAGCCGAAGAAGGTTTTCACAGCTCCGGCCATCAATGAAGAACTTTACAAACAAATTGAAAAACAGTTCCGCAAAGAACTGACCGACGCACTGAACACCGAGAAGTACCCGAAGCTGGAGAGTTACGCCAAGATCGCGGAGATCAAGAAAAAGCTGCTGGAGGGGCAGCCGGAAGAGCAACGCGACGAAGCCGGCAAGCTGTACGAGGTGCTCAAAGAACGGATCTTCCGCGACCAGATGCTCGGCGACCACCGCCGGCCCGATGGACGCGCCTTCGACCAGATCCGGCCCATCACCATCGAAACCGGTGTGCTGGCACGGACCCACGGATCCGCGATTTTCACGCGCGGCGAGACGCAGGCTCTAGTGACTGTCACGCTGGGCACCAAGGACGATGAGCAGCGCATCGAACTGCTCGAGCCCGGCGAAGCGTCCAAGCGCTTCATGCTGCACTACAATTTTCCGCCGTTCAGCGTCGGCGAGGTGGGCTTCATGCGCGGCCCGGGCCGGCGCGAAATCGGCCACGGGGCGCTCGCGGAACGCTCGCTCCTGCCACTCATCCCGGATGAGACGGTGTTTCCCTACACGCTGCGCGTGGTGAGCGACATTCTCGAGTCCAACGGGTCGAGCTCGATGGCGTCGGTTTGCGGCGCGAGCCTGGCGCTGATGGACGCGGGCGTGCCGACTGCTGCGGCGGTAGGCGGCGTGGCGATGGGCCTTGTCAAGGAGGGCGACAAATACGCCATTCTGACTGACATCGCCGGCGCGGAAGACCACTACGGCGATATGGATTTTAAAGTTGCTGGCACGCGCGAAGGCATTACCGCGCTCCAGATGGACATCAAGGTGCCGAACATCAGCGCGTCCATCATGCGCGAAGCACTCGCACAGGCACGGCGCGGGCGGCTGTTCATCCTGGACAAGATGCAGGAGGCGCTCGCCGCGCCGCGCACCGCGCTATCGCAGTACGCACCGCGCATTTACACCATGAATATCGCGACCGATAAGATCCGCGACGTCATCGGACCAGGCGGCAAGGTGATTCGCGGCATCATCGAGCAGACGGGTGTGAAAATCGACGTGTCCGACGATGGCACGATCCACATTGCGTCGGCAGATGAAGCTTCCGCCAACAAAGCCATCCAGATCATCTCTGACATCACGGCAGTCGCCGAGGTGGGCAAGACATATCTGGGCAAGGTCGTGCGGCTGGTGGATTTCGGCGCGTTTGTCGAGATCTTCCCAGGCACCGACGGTTTGCTGCACATCAGCGAGATCGCCGAGAACCGCATCAAAGAGGTGCGGGACGAACTGAAGGAGGGCGACCAGATTCTGGTGAAAGTCCTCGCGATGGAAGGCAACAAGATCAAGCTGAGCCGCAAGGCTGTGCTGCGGGAGCAGCGCGAAAAGCTGAAGACCACGAAGCATTAATTTCACTTGCTGACGGCCGGGGCCCGGCAAATACCGCTGAGCCGCGGCCGTCAGGAAGCGGTGTCCACCAACGATCGAAACAACGCCCTAAGCGCTTTCCCCCGGTGGCTCACGGCCATCTTTTCCTCCACCGAAACTTCACCGAACGAGCGGCCATACGGCGCGTAATAAAAGATCGGATCGTAGCCGAAGCCCTCCGCGCCGCGCGGCTCCTCCAGCAGATTGCCTTCCACCACGCCACGAAAGGTGCGAATCAGTTCACCACGGTTGCTGAGGGCGATCACGCACACGAAGCGCGCCCGCCGGTCTTCCCTACCCCGCATGTCTCCCAATAGCAGTGCGTTGTTCAGCGCGTCGGTAGCGCCAGGGCCGGCGTAACGAGCCGAAATGACGCCCGGTGCTCCGTCGAGAGCGTCCACTTCGAGACCCGAGTCGTCAGCGAACAAAAGTCCCGGCGCGTGCTTCCCGTAGTAAACCGCCTTCAGGATCGCGTTCTGTTCAAATGTCCGCCCGGTTTCCTCACACGGAGCGAGCTGCGCGAAGCCTGGCAGTTCCAGGATCTCGATACCGAAAGGCTGCGCAACCTGACGGAATTCACGCAGCTTGCCGGCATTGCCGGTGGCGCAGTAAACCGTCACTGCGTTGGTATCACCTGCTTCTGGATTTCCAGCAACTCGCGAATGCCATGGCGCGCCAGTTCAATGAGCCGGCTCAACTGGGCGTCGTCGAATGGGTGATGCTCAGCCGTCGCCTGCACTTCGACAAACTTACCCGAGCCCGTCATGACCAGGTTCATGTCCACATCGGCTTGGGAGTCTTCCTCGTAATCGAGATCGACCATCGGTTCACCACCGACGATACCGACACTGGTTGCGGCCACCGAATCGACGAATGGTGATTTCTTGAGAGCGCCAAACTTCAGGAGCTGGCCGATCGCCAGAGCCAACGCGACGTAAGCTCCCGTAATGGACGCTGTGCGCGTGCCCCCATCGGCTTGGATCACGTCGCAGTCCACAAGGACCGAGCGCTCTCCGAGCAGATCAAGATCGACCACGGCGCGCAGAGAGCGGCCAATGAGCCTTTGGATTTCGTGCGTGCGGCCGGACGGTTTGCCTTTCTGCACCTCGCGCGGCGTGCGTTTCAGCGTGGCGCGAGGCAGCATGGCGTATTCGGCGGTCACCCAGCCTTTGCCCGTGCCACGCAGGAATTGCGGCACGCCGTCTTCCACGGATGCGGCGCACAGCACGCGCGTATTGCCCACCGTGATCAGCGCCGAGCCTTCCGCGGTCTTCAGGTATCCAGTCTGAATCTCGACCGGGCGCATTTGATCGGCACGCCGGTTATCCGTTCGCATATTTGAGGACCAGGAACATCACGACACCTACCAGCGCCATCGCCGAGAACAAGAGAATCAAGCAAGGGACGCCGCCTTGCACTTGGGGAGCTTTAGTTTTCTTGGGCCTAACCGGTTTGAACTTCGCCATAGACGGCCCGCGCGCGCAGGCCAACTACGGATGGTAGCAGGAATCGGTACAATCGGCTTTCACGATGAAGCGCCGACATTGGATTTTCGTAGCCCTGGCCCTTTCCGGCTGCACACGAAACCTTCCAGCACCGGTTTTCTCGCCGGTTGTGGCGGGCGTTTGGAAGTTGAAAGCATCACGGACCTTGGCGGCAGACAGCGCGCCGGAGTTGGTCCGCAAGATGGGAATGCGCGGCGCGTGGAGCGCGACGTACGAAGGGCCGGGGTCGGTAACGGTCGAGCTGTACGAACTGGCTGCACCCGGCGTCGGGCTCGAAATCATGCAGAACTGGCGGCCGGTTCCGGACACCGTGGTTTGGTACACGCCGCATTATTTCGTTGTGGCGAGATGGCAGAGCGCGGACCGAGAGGCGGTCAAAGCCCTCGTTCGGAGCATCCAAAAGCAGTTTGCGGAACCGAAGTGGTCAGCGCGCTCGCCACTCGACGGGCCTAAGGTCACGAATGATCACGCCAAAAGCGAAAGCCCCTAGGACAAGCGCTCCGCAGACGGCGACAAACGCAAGCAAGAACTGGCCGGTAGCGTCGATGATTTTTCCCGTAAACCACGGGCCGAAGATACCGGCGAAATTGCCGAACATGTTCTGCCAGCCGGTCCACTTGCCCGCGGCTTCGGGCCCGGCCAGCGTCTGCGTGATGGCCCAGAGGTTGGAGGTGAAGAGGCCGAAGCACAAGCTGGCGGTGATGAGCAGCACCATCGAGACGGTTGGGTCACGCACAATCGCCACGGGAAGAATCAGGGTGCTCAGCAACATTCCGCCAACCATGAATGTTTTTCGCACGCGCGTAGGGCTTCCGCCGCGGGAAATCCAAAGGTCCGAAGCCCAGCCTCCGGCGGTTGATGACAAGGCTACGCCCCAGAACGGCACCGATCCGACAGTCGCCATCATGTTGGCGGAGAAGTGCCGTTCCATGACGAGATAGGACGGCAGCCAAAACACCAGAAAGTACCACGCGTAGTTCACGCAGAACAGGCCGAGAAAGGTTCCCCACGCCTCGCGCTTTGCCAGGATTTGCAGGATGCCGGGGCAATCCTCGCTGCGGGGCATTTTTACAGATGCCGGGTGCGGGCCCCAGATCGCCCACGGGACGAGCCAAAGCAGGCCTCCGAATCCAAGTACGAGGAACAGCGCTCGCCAGCCGAAATGGCCGACCATTAGGCCGCCAATCAGCACGCCGAGCGCCGGGCCGCATTTTGATCCGGCGTCGATCAGCGCGTTGGCCGTGCCGCGATGGCGCTCGGGGAAATTTCCCGCGAGAATGCGCGAATAAGACGGATACGCGACCGATTCACCCATGCCAAGCAGCAACCGCAGCGCGAAGAGAGCGGCAAACGAGTTGACGAGCCCGGTCAGCAACGTCGCGGCGGACCAGATGAGAAATCCCAGGCCCAGCACCCAGCGCACGTCGTAACGGTCGACGAGCCATCCGGCAACGAGTTGAAATGCGGCATAGGTCCAGAAAAAGGTGGAGAACAGCGCGCCGAGCTGTGTCTTGGTGAGATGCAGTTCCGTGCCCAGGAACGGCGCAGCCACCGAGAGAGTACCCCGGTCGATGTAATTCACACCGATCGAGATGACAAGCAGTCCGAGCACCACCCACTGCACTCGCGACAGGCGGGTTGCCACCGCAGACGGAGCGATCATCAGAGGATTCTTGATTCTACACGAACCTGCCCCGCGCTTCGGTACACTGTTCCACACGGGCATGATACAGCCAGTTTGGAATTTCGAGCAGGAACCGTACGGGGAACCTCCCGACGAAACGGCGATCAATCTGCGCGCCTACTTTGACCGCATGGATGACGAGAAAATGCGGCAGTACTCGGCTGCCTGGAACGACGGGCGTGTGATCGAGTGGGACGGCAATTTTCGCGATGACGGGAACCTCATGATCGCGTGTTGCGAGCGCGATATTGATGTGGCAGAGTACCGGCGGGTGCTGGAGGAATGTGTGCGGTATAGGGAGCGGGTGCGCGGCGTTGTAACCTAAGGTTGCCGCGTCAAATGGACCCGAGCCATTTGACGGGTAGATATGCCGCCAGGGCGTTGGCAAGCCGTTCGTCAGCGGTGACCAGTTGTGTGTTAAAGGCCATGGCAAGGGCCACGTAGAGGCCGTCGTAGACTGTTCGATTGAATTTGCTCGCGATGGCAAACGCATCGGCGATCAGGTCCCTGGAAGAAATCGTGGGCAAGTCTCGCTCGCGAATCGATGACACGGCCGTATTCGCAGATTGCTGCGAGCATCGTCCTTGACGCACTGCTTTCCACAAGATGTTTCCGAACTCGGGCCAGAAGAGGTCAGGAACAATGAGGCGCAGCTCGCCCAACGTATAGCGGCTGAGCAATTGCATAGCTTGTTCGCGAAGCATTTCGTCAGGCAGGAACCACTTGGCCAGGACGCTGGCGTCGGCCACCACCGTGGTCACCGCAGGCGGTCCTCGCGCTGCATTTGTTCGGTGGAGGGGAAGGCGCCCAGGCGGCCGGCACTCCGCATTCGCTGGATACGGCGAAAGAACTGTTGGCGGCGCTTCAATTCCGCGGCCGTAGGGACATTCTCCTCCAGAAGTGAGAGAACCTCTGCCGTCAGGGACTTACGATGCCGACGAGCAAGCTCGCGGAGGGCCTTGTAGAGATCGTCGGGGACGTTTTCGACGTAAAGGGTCGCCATAGAAGTTCCTAGGGATAGTCTAGCAAAAGCCTAGGACTGTCGGCCGAGGCTGCAACCTGTGAAAACCACGTTGAAGTTAGAGATCCGTCAGGTGCTGCAGTTCGCCCGTGCTGTCGCCGATGTGCTCGGGCGTGACGCCCATGTGGTCCAGCATCGCGACGTACAGGTTCGTCATGGGCGTTTCTTTCGGATAGCGAACGTGGCGGCCCGGGCGTAGCGCGCCATTGCCGGCACCGGCGAGCACCACCGGAAGGTCATTGTGCGTGTGCTCATTTCCGTCGGCTAGCCCGCTTCCGTAGACCACCATCATGCGGTCGAGCAGCGTGCCGTCTCCATCCGCCGTGGATTTCAGCTTGTTCACGAAATAGGCGAACTGCTCCAGGTGGAAGCAATTGATTTTTGCGACTTTTTCAATCCACTCCGGATTGCCGCGGTGATGCGTCAGCGGATGGTGCGCGTCGGGAACGCCGATTTCCCGGTAGGTGCGTGTGCTACCCTCGCGGCAGATCATGAACGTGGAAACGCGCGTCAAGTCGGCCTGGAACGCCAGCGTCATGAGATCAAACATGAGGCGCACGTGGTCGGCGAACTCGACGGGCACGCCTTCGGGCTTGTCGATCGTTGGCGTGAACTGCTTGGAATCGTGTTCGGCCATTTCAATGCGACGCTCGATTTCGCGCACGGCGTCCAAATATTCGTCGAGTTTACGCCGGTCGGTTTTACCGAGATCGCCTTTCAGGCGTTGCGTATCATCTGAGACGAAATCCAGAATGCTCTTGTTATACGCCAGACGCTTGGCGCGCACCTCGGGCGTCTCGCTCGCATCGCTGAACAGGCGCTCGAACACCGCGCGAGGATTGACCTCCGGCGGCAACGGCGTGGTACTGGTGCGCCAGGAAATGCTATTGCTGTACGCGCAACTGTAGCCGGAATCGCAGTTGCCAACGAGGCGCCCGTCCTCACAGCCCAATTCGAGCGAGGCAAAGCGAGTAGCGCTACCGATCTTCTGCGCGGCAATCTGGTCCACCGAAACGCCGAGTGAAATGTCGGCGCCCGCCGTCTTCTTGGGATGGATGCCGGTGAGGAAGCTGGCGGCGGCACGGGCATGATCGCCGGGACCATCGCCGAGCGCGCGGCCTGTATTATGCGTCAGGCCCGAGAGAACCATCAAATCCTTGCGATAGGATTCGAGAGGTTTCAGAATGCGCGGGAACTCGAATGCCGTCCCTTCCACCGCTGGCGTCCAGTCCTTCATGATGATGCCGTTCGGCACGTAGACGAAAGCGATGCGGCGCGGAGCGTCAGTTGCGCCTATGCGGCCAGCCGCTGCAAAGGCAGGAGTCATCGCGTCCAGGAAAGGCAGGGCCATCGTTACGCCCATCCCGCGCAAAAAAGAGCGCCGAGCAAGGTGCTTGCCTGTAATCACGGCTTCCCTCCAGCCAAAGCGGCGGACTGTTGCGGCGCACTGCCCGGTGCCTCCCCATGGCGCATCTCGAAAGGCATACTCTGCACGATTTCGAGTACCATCCGGGAGAACCGGTAATCGCCGGCAGCCAAACGGCTACAGATCAAGTTTACAGCAGGTTTATCGTATTTTTCCAAACCGCGCCCCAGTGCGTAGGTCAGCATCTTTTCGGTGACGCAGCGGGCGAAGGCGTCGCGGTCAGTTCTCAGGATCTGCTTCAGTTCGAGCGGGCTGTGAAACGAACGCCCGCCGGGCAGCGTGCCGGTCGCGTCCACTGGAAATTTACCGTCCTCGGTGCGCCAGTGGCCGATCGCGTCGTAGTTCTCGAGGCCAAACCCGAGCGGGTCCATGCGCGTGTGGCAAGTGGCGCAGGCTGGGTTGGCCCGGTGCTGTTCGAGTTGCTGGCGCAGCGAAGCCTTGGTGCCGATCGCGGATTCATTCAGGTTCGGGACGCCCGGCGGCGGGGGCGGCGGCGGATCGTTGAGAAAATTCTCCAGCACCCATTTTCCGCGCAGCACGGGAGAGGTTCGCGTGGGATATGACGACACCGCCAGCACACTCGCCTGCGTCAGGATTCCCGAACGTTCCTCGCCCGTCAGCTCCACGCGGCGAAATTGCGGCCCGGTGATTCCCGGAATTCCGTAGTGCTTGGCCAGGCGTTCGTTGAGGAAAGTAAACTTGCCGTCGATGAAGTCGAGGATACTGCGGTCTTCGTGAATCACCGCCTCAAAAAACAGCCGCGTCTCCTCCTTCATGGCCTTGCGCAAGTCTTCGTCAAAATTGGGAAAGCGGTCGGGGTCGGGCTTCACGCTGTCCAGGTTGCGCAATTCCAGCCACTGGCCGGCGAAATTATCAACCAGCGCGACGGATTTCGGATCGCTAAGCATGCGCCGCACTTGTGCCGTCAAAACCTCGGGACTGTGCAGCTTGCGTTCCCCGGCCAGCCGGAACAACTCTTCGTCCGGCATGCTGCTCCACAGGAAGTACGACAAGCGCGAAGCCAGCTCGTAATCGTCCAAACGGTGCGACGCCGCTGGGTTGTTGGGATTCCGATCATTCTCGATGCGAAACAGGAAGTGCGGAGATACCAGAATCGCTTCGAGCGCGACGCGAACGCCCTGCTCGAACGAATCGCCGTTCTGCTGCGCCATGCTGACGAAGCGGACCAGACCGTTGACCTCTTGCTCCGTGACCGGCCGGCGGTAAGCGCGGCGCGCAAGCGCCGCCACAATCCGGCGCGCGCACTCGGGACGATGCTCGCCGGGGGCATGGCCGCAGATAAAAATGCGCTTGTGGCTTTCCGTCAGCGGGCGCGCATGCGGATCGTAGGGCCCGTTGATCTCGAAGCGGTCAACGTACGGGTCGCGGCCCGGCTTCTTGTCTTTCACTTTGGCATCGTCGGGATCGGGCTGGGCATCCGGCCGCGAATCGTCATGAAGCAGAGTCGCCTTTAGCTCGTGCTCTCCCGCGGTTACGTGAAGGCGCAGTTCGCCCACGCGCGGCGCCTCATCGTCGGTCGTAATGGGATAAGTCTTGAGCTCCTTGCCGTCAAGCCACAGGGTGATCAATTCGGCATCATGCCGCCCGCTCATGAGACCCCGAATCACATAGTCGCCTTCCACGGGAAAATCGTGCCGCGCCGTCAGATCTCTCGCCGGCGGCTCTTCCGCGGCCACCGGAGCGTGTTCGATTCTCTCCCGCGTGGGCTTGGGCGGAGGATCGGCCACAATGGCTTTGCGCGCAATCTTCTCGGCCGCGGCCAGATACTTTTCCATCAGGACCGGGGAAAGCGAAAGCACGTCGCCGATATTGTCAAAGCCATACCCGGAATCGTCGGCAGGAAAATCGGCCGCCGGCTTGAAATCCACGCCTACCAGATCGCGAATGGTGTTGTTGTACTCGGCGCGGTTCAGGCGGCGCGCGGTGACCCGGCCGGGATCGGGCTTTGTCTCGCGATCCAGGCGCGCAAACCGCACATCAAACCAGCCCGTGACTTCCGCCACTTCTTCCGGCGGCGGCACGGGCCGGCCCTTCGGCGGCATCTGGCCGGTGCGCAGCTTCTGCACCACCTTTTCCCAAACGTCGCGATCCTTGAGCGGATTCTTGGAGTCCGCATAGCCATCCAGGCTCAGACCCCCGACCTTCATTTTCGCGTTGTGGCACACAACGCAGTTTGTTTTCAGGAAGGGCTCAACGGTTCTCTCAAACGAGGAACCGGCAGCCAGGCACACAAAGGACACAAGGCCGACGAGTCCAACGAGGCGCGGAGCCATCTCTTACTTATCAACAAGTATACAAGGAGCCGGACTAGGCCTTCACTGGGCTCGCCAGTTTTTCCCGCCCCGCCAGGTACGTCCTCAGACACTCTGCCAGCGAGGGCATGGGCGCCAGGCCGGCGCGCTCCATCTTTTCGTTGGAGAGCGCCGAATACTTGGGCCTCCGCGCCGGAGTGCGGTACTCGCGTTCATTCGTGGGCAGGAGCGAGGGCTTCAAGCCGGCGGTTTCAAAAATCAGCTTGGCGAAATTGAACCAGGAGATGGGTGTGCCGCCGCCAACGTGAAAGATGCCGTGCTGGCCCTTCTCCGCCAGCTCGATGGTTCGCGCGGCCAGTAGCGGCGCGAACGTGGGAGAGCCGATGTGATCCTCCACCACGCGGATGGGCTGTCCACCGGCCGCAAGGCGCAACATCAGCTCCACGAAGTTGCCGCGATTGGTGGTCAGCCCGGCAAGCCCGAACACACCACACGTGCGTACGATCAACGGCCGCTCCAGATACGCCTGCGCATACAGTTCACCCGCCAGCTTCGAAACCGCGTAGGCGCCGAGAGGGTGCGTCGCGTCGTCCTCGCGGTAAGGGCTCTGAGCCCTGCCGTCGAAAACGTAATCGGTCGAGAAGTGCACCAGTTGCGCGTCGCTCTGGCGGCACGCCAGCGCCAGGTTGCGAACACCCAGCGCATTCGCGATATAAGCCGCCTGAGGCTCTTTCTCTGCAACATCCACCTGGTTGTACGCCGCCGCATTGAAAACAATGCGAGGGTCGAGTTTGGCAAGAACCCGCTCGACCTTTTCGCCATCCGTGATATCCACGGTGGAGCGCTCCCAACCAGTTACCTCATACCCACGCTCCCGAAGTTCCCGGACCAGTTCCACACCCAGTTGCCCCAAGCAACCGAAAACCGCAGCGCGCGCCATAAGACACGAGCATAGCGCAGATGCGAGAGGGGGCACTTAGCGCGCCGTGCGGCCCGACGGATAGGTTCTCTACTGCCCCCGGTTCTGGATCTCCTGCGCCGTGAGCACAGCTTGCTGGCGCACCCGGTCGGGCATGCCGGCCACACCACGCGCATACCGCTGCACGTCCTCCAGGTCACCTTTTTGACCAACCCGCAGCAACGCCCGCAACGCCTCCCAAGCGTGCTCTTTGTCCGGTGAAAGCTCGGCCAGCACGTCTCCCGCCGCAACCATCGCGCCGTCCTGACGGCTCAAATCCAGCACCTCTCCCGGAAGCGGCGATCGAATCTCGGTTCCACCCACGCGCCCCACGAGCGTCTCCGAATTCACGTACTCTCCCACCTTCAATCGGTATCGCACCTGCCCCGCGGCCGGCGTCGTAATGGAGTATGTGTGCAGCATGGCCAGCAGTTCCGGCCGGCCCGCCGCATCGCCGAAGTTCGTGAGTGAAAGCGCAGCGTTGCGCCGAACCATCGGGGCCGCGTCCGCCAACAGCTTGACCAGCGCCGCGTGAAATGGTTCGTAGGTGTGATCCTGCCCCATGATCCACGCCGCCGTCTGCCGCAACTCGAGACTGGGATTGGAATCGAGTTCGACGATCTTCGGATACCACTCGCGCACGCGTGGATCGCCGCGGCCCAAACGCTCGCCGATCTGCACCAGCGCGTGCTGCGCCTTGCGCGGCTTGGCGCCCGCGTTGTCCAGGTACTGGGTGATTTCGTCATCCGTGAGGCGGCGGCCGAACCAGGTCTCGTACCAGAACAGAAAAGGAAACAGCACCAGCAGGAGAGCGAATCCGGTAATCAGCAAGTATGCGCGCCGGCTGGGGCGCCGTGAGGTGGTGGTTGGAGTCACTGCCGATCCAGTCTATTCCCCCACGGCCTAAGCCGGCAACGCCTGTTGCAAAATCCGCAGCCAGTTGCCGTGCATGATCGCCTCCACATCCGGCTCCGCGTAGCCGCGCGCCCGCAGCAAGGCTGGAAGCTTTTGCAGGTCCGCAATGGTATTCACGTCGTGTGGCGTTTGCTCGGTTCCAAATTCCCCGTCAAGGTCGCTGCCCACCGCCACGTGCCGTGTGTTCCCCGCCAACTTGCAGATATGGTCAATGTGATTCACCAGATCGTTGAGATCGACGACTGTGTTCGGCGTCGAGCCGGCAACGAACCCCGGATAAAGCATCCAGATATCGAGCACCGCTCCGATCACCGCGTCGCGCTGAATGAGACAGCGAATCTGATCGTCGGTCAACTGGCGGTCTCCCGGCACAAGCGCCCGGCAGTTGTGGTGGCTCGCCCAGATGGGCCCATCGAAGATCTCGATCGCCTGCCAGAAGGCTTCGTCGGCCAAGTGCGTCACGTCCAGCACCATCCCAGCTTCTCGCATCGCGCGGAGCAGGTCCGCGCCACGCGATGTCAGTCCGCCCGAAACTCCCGTGCCGTGCGCATAGCAGCCCACTCCATAATGCGAAATGCCAGCCGCGCGCAGCCCGCGCTCCCACCAGAAACTCACGTGCGCCGGAGAGAGAATCGGGTCCGCACCTTCCATGCTCAGGATGTAGCCCAGCGGACAGCGGCCGGGATCTGCTCGCCACTCGCGCAAGTGCGCCTCCACGTCGCGCCAGGTTCGCAGTTGCCGCAGATGCCCTTCGCTTTCGAGAACGTTGTAATAAGCCAGTTGTCCCTGCGCCATGGCGCAAGCGATTTCCTGGTTCTTGAAATCCAGATAGCTGGTTCCCTTCGGGTTCGTCCGCGCCAGCAGCGTCGCCACGCAAATCGCAACTTCGCCGCGCCGCATCTCGGGAAAAGCCACCGTGTTCGTTCCACGGTTGCGGCCCACCATCGCCTGCTCTGAACGGCGAATCTCGGCGACGGTTTGCGTCAGGTCGCGGTTCCAGTTCACCGCGTTCAGAGATAGATCCAGATGCGCATCGATCAGAAGCATAAATGTGGAAGTGTCTGCGGAACAGTTTATCGCGAGAAGAAGGAAGTTCCCTTCCACAAACTGGCCATGTTCAAATCCTGCTGTTCCACCAGGCGAGTCCAGAGAGTTTCCGGGTGAGGGTCAAACACAATTCCCGTATTCGCAGGAATGACGTTCCACGCGTCCATCCCCATCTCCCACTCCAACTGCCCGGCGCCCCAACCGGCATAGCCCAGGTACATACGAAATGTTTTCGAGTCCGACCCCGATGCCATGGCCTTTTCCAACGTCGCTTTGCTCGATATCACGTAAATATCGTCCGACACATGCTTGGCGTCTTCCAGCTTGGTGCGGCTGCGAGCCAGGGCCATGACCCCGGAGATCTCCACCGGACCTCCGATGTACAGCGGCTCCGTCCGCCCTTTCGCGCTTTGCAAATCTCGCGAGAGCCGCGAAACCGGAACTTTCGTCTGCCGGTTGACGATCAGACCCATCGTCCCGTCTTTGTCGTATTGCACCAGCACAATGACCGTTTCGGCAAAGTTGGGATCGGGAAAACCCCGGCGCGCCACCAAAATCTTTCCGGCGCCGAGCTTCGTGGCAGGATCGTCGGCCTGTGCCGGTGTCAGCCTCCACCGGCCGGCCGTGGCCACCGAAGCCACTAGCGCCACAGCCACCGCAATCCAGAGAATGCGCGCAGGTCTCACCATAAAATGGACCCGCCTGTCCATTGCCCGATTTTATCCCTTTTCAGCGCGCGATCGGCGGTCATGGCGGTTCGGACCACGATGCGCGATTCCTGCGTTGGTGTCAAGCGCCCGGACACGCGGCGAGTCCGTCTACGCCTTCCGCTCGGCGCGAGCCAGTTCTTCCAGAATCGGCTTCACCACCGCCTGCGCGTCCCCGAAGATGTGCAGATAGTCCTGAAACTTGCGATTGAGTTCGATGGCCTGGTCCGGCGTCAGCCGCGAGCGCACGATCATGTCGCGCACATGCACCGGGTGGGGCAGCACAGCATCCTCTGACAATTCTTCCAGCGCCGCTTCCGGGTCGTAGTGGTACATGCCCCATTATCCTTCGTAATCGACGTGCAGGAGAAACAGTCCCTTGGCCGGCGCCGTGGGTCCCGCGCGCCGCGTGCAACCGGGTTCGAGAAGCGCTTTCAAGCCGGCCTCGTCCAGATTTCTCTTGCCAGCTTCCAGCAACGTGCCCATAATGTTGCGAACCATATGCTTCAGGAAGCCGCTGCCGGATATCCGGTAGTGCATGTGGTTGTCCCCGACTTCCAGGCGCGAGGAAAAAATCGTGCGCATCGTGGTCTCGTGTTCGCGATCATCCGAGGCCGCGAACGCCGCAAAATCGTGCGGCCCACCGATCAGTGGCGCAAACGCCCGCATGCGATCCACGTCCAGCGGATACGGGTAGTGGTGCACGTAGCGCCACTCCAAAGGCGGGCACACCTCACCACGAAAAATGCGGTACTCGTAGGTTTTTGAAACGGCGTGATGCCGCGGGTGAAAATCTGCCGCCGCTTCCTCAGCGGCCAGCACTCGAATTGCCGGCGGCAGCAGCCGGTTCGCGGCCCGGCGCAAATTGTCCACCGGAATAGGATTCGCCAGCGAAACCGCCGCGGTCTGCCGCAGTGCGTGCACTCCGGCATCCGTGCGCCCCGAGCCTGCCACATGGACTGCGCTGCCTTCAATCCCTCCGAAAACCTGTTCGAGCGTGCCCTGAATAGTCGTGAGGCCCGGCTGCACCTGCCAGCCGTGAAAGTCCGTGCCGTCGTATGCGAGGGTCAGCTTGATGCGCCGCATGTCACGCGGCCGCTCAGGTGGGACGCGATCCAGGCTTCACCACCGGAATCCCCTGCGCGCACAGCGGGCAACTTTCCGGCGGATACGAAACCACCTGCATCGTTTCGAGCGCTGCACGCGGCACGCCCACGTCCGCCGCGCCTCCACTCCGATCGATGATGGAACCAGCCGCGAGCAAGCGCGCGCCATGTTCACGCAGGCAGTCCACCACCTCGCGCGTACTGCCGCCCGTGGTCACCACATCTTCCACTACCACCGCGTTCTCGCCGTGTCCGACCTCAAATCCCCGGCGCAGCGTCATCTTGCCGCCATCGCGCTCCGCGAAAATGAAGCGCGCGCCCAGTGCCCGCGCCACTTCATGCCCGATGATCAGACCGCCTATCGCCGGCGATGCCACCACATCGACCCGTTCCGGCCCCGCCAGTTCCAACAGCCGTTCCGCCAGCTTCCTGCCCAGCTCTTCGGCGTGCCGCGGATGCTGCAACACCCGCGCGCACTGCAAGTACTCCGGGCTGTGGAGGCCGCTCGTCAACCGAAAATGCCCCGCCAGGTACGCGCCCGTAGAACGAAACAAATCGAGAACTCCTGCCTGGATTTCAGGTTGCGCCTTCACAAACGGACAATATACCACCCAGAACTAAGCGTCACATTGCCCCATTCTCAGTTGGTTCCACTGGGGCACACCGGTGGCCGTATTGGAACAAAATCTTGCCGCTACCGGCCAGATTCTTGCCAGTTTGACACCACGGCCTGGGGCATCCACATGAAAACAAAGCCGCTCACAGTTTGGTAAGGGGATTGCCCTGTCTCATGCCGTGAAGACGAAAGCGCAGGCTCAAGGCAATGCGATTGATCCCCGTTGTTCTCCACCCCCGAGCAGTCTCCTCTGTTCCGTTTCCTCGAAATCCCTCTAAATCCCTCACAATCGCGCCTTGAGCCTGGATTGTTTTAAAGTTAACACCCGCTCCCGCCGATCTTCGTCTTGTGGAACAGGAAATACTGGAAGAACTAGGATTCTCGTTGGACTTGGCCCGCCTTGCTACCGGCCTGGGCTCTCATGACGCTTCTTGCGGCACTCGCTCCACTCCTCCCGAAGTCAATGAACTGGAAGAGATGGTGCGCGCTGTTCTGGCCTACGCCGACTCCGAATAATCGCTACACAGCCTGACTGCCATCCGGATTGAGCTACGATGGATCTATGGCTAAAGGCCTGTTCGATGTTGAGTGCCCTTGCTGCCAGGCGATCCTGAAGGTCGACCCGGAAACCCGGGCCGTCATCTCGCACAAAGTTCCGGAAAAGCCCGCGCCCATCGAGGACCTCGCCGCCGCCGTCGCCAAACTCAAAGGGGAAGCCGGGCGCCGCGATGAGGTTTTTCGCAAGCAGGTAGAAGCCGAAAAATCGCGCGGCAAGCTCTTAAACACGAAATTCGACGAACTGTTGCGCCAGGCCAAAGAGAACCCCGACGTCGCCCCGCCCAAACGCGATTTCGATTTGGACTAAATCTCACTTCACCTCCAGAAACGTCCGCGCGACATCCGCCAGCGGCCGGTGCTTTCCATCGAGTTCATAGTTGAGCTTCTGCATGGTCCGATCCGTCAACTTTCCTGCCAGTTCCGCCAACGCCTGCCGCATGCCCGGGTGAGCCGCCAGCGTGTCTTCCCGCACTACAGGCGCCGCTTCGTAAGGTGGAAAATAATGCCGGTCATCCTGTAAAACCTTCACATCCAGCACGGAAAGCATGCCGTCCGTCGCGCTCGGCGCAATCATTTCCACCTGGTGTTGCTCGAGCGCCTGATACAACAACCCTAAATCCATCGTCTCAATCTGGCCTTTGACCCCCAGCCCGTACATTTTCACCAGGCCAGCGAATCCATCAGGCCGCTGGGCGAATTCGTAGCCCGCGCCCATCACCCAGTCTCTTTTGTATCGCGCCGCGTCGCTGATCGTCTTGAGCGCACCCCGCCGCGCTTCGTCGCCACGCACCACAATCGCAAACGAATTGTTGAAGCCGAACGGGCCCAGCCACTCGATCCGCCATCGCTTCTGATACGCCTCTCGCACCTCGCCCAGCACGCGCGCCGCGTCCGCAGCCGGCGGCTGCTTGAGAATCGCGGTCAACGCCGTGCCCGTATACTCCGGATACAGATCGATCTCGCCACTCACCAGCGCCTGGTGCGCGAGCAGCGTGCCGCCCAGGTTCAGCTTGCGCTCCACCTTCTGCCCGAGCTTCCGTTCGAGCTGTTGCGCCAGAATCTCGCCCAGCACCAGTTGCTCAGTGAAGTTCTTCGACCCAACCACGATGCGCCGCGGCCCCGACCCACAGCCGCACAGGAGCATCACCACGATTAAACCGGCGATAGTTTTCGTTCCAGCCATCCGAGGCCCTCATCCGCCACCAATGCAATCGCCGCTGCGGGAATCGCCCCCGCCAGAATCTGATTCGTATCCACCGTCGAAATGCCGCGAAAGATGAACACCCCCAGCCCGCCGCCGCCGATCGCCGCCGCAATCGTGGCCGTCCCAATCGTGGTCACCGTCGCCACCCGCACTCCCGCCAGAATCGTGCGCGTCGCAAGCGGCAGTTCCACCTCCCGCAGCACCTGCCATCCCGTCATCCCCATCGCCACGGCCGATTCGCGCACCGCCGCATCCACCCCCAGAATGCCCACCAGCGTGTTACGCAAAATCGGCAGCAGCGCGTAAAGCACCAGCGCGACAATAGCTGTCCGCTTGCCGATCCCGCCGATGAGTGGCACCGGAATCAGAAAGCCAAACAGCGCCAGGCTCGGAATGGTCTGCAACACGTTCGCCAGGCCCATCACCGGGCCCCGCATCCCCGCGTGGCGCGTCAGCCCCACACCCACTGGAATCGCGATCGCCGCCGCCAGCAACATGGCGATCAGCGCCAGTTCCAGATGCTCCATGGTGCGCGCAGCGATCTCACTGGATAGGCCGGTCGGCATCGCTCTCCATTCTCCAATCGAGGGACGCCAGAAAAGCGCGCGCCTCCGTAGACGTCGCCCCCACGAACTCCTCCGGCGTCGCCAGCATCTCAAGGTGTCCCTCGTGCATCAGCCCAATGCGCGTCCCCAGCATCAACGCCTCGCGCACATCGTGCGTCACGAAGATCGCGGTCTTGCCAAACGTCCGCCGCCACGTCAGAAATTGCTGCTGTAGATCGAAACGCGTCACCGGATCGAGTGCGCCGAACGGTTCATCGAACAGCAGCACCGGTGGATCCGCCGCCAGCGCGCGCGCCACTCCCACCCTCTGCCGCTGTCCGCCCGAAAGCTCGTGCGGATACCGCCCCCCAAATTCGCCGGGCGGCAAATCCATGCGCGCCAGCAACTCATCCACACGCGCACGAATACGCTCCGCCGGCCATCCCTCGAGCCGCGGCACCAGGCCGATATTTTCCGCCACCGTGAAGTGCGGAAACAGCCCCGTCTCCTGGATCACGTAGCCAATCCGCCGCCGCAACCGGATCGCGTCCCACGCAACCGTCGTCTCGCCTTCCACCACCACCGCGCCCGCACCCGGCACCAGCAGCCGGTTCACCAGCTTTAGCGCCGTGGTTTTTCCCGATCCGCTGCGCCCCAACAGCACCAGCGTCTCTCCCGGCTCGACGCTGAAATTCAAGTCCCGCAGAATCTCGAGCGGTCCTGCAGCCTGGTGCACCGCATAGCCGACGCCGCGGAACTCCACGATCGCGCTCATGAGCGGAGTGTAGCAGGCGGCGCGGTGCACTACCCGTCCGCGCAAATCACCCCTCAGGACCCCAAGCCTCCAGTGCCGACGCCACCCGCTCCATTACCTCGCCCCACTCACCTGGACTCTTCTGGCGAAAAATCTTCACGGATGGGTACCACGGCGTGCCCTCACAACCGAGCATCCAGCGCCAGTCGGAAGTGTATGGCAGCAGCAGCCACACAGGCTTGCTCAGTGAGCCGGCTAAGTGCGCCACCGCCGTATCTACCGTGATGACTAAGTCCAATGCGGAAATAGCACCCGCCGTCTCACCGAAGTCAGTCAATTCCTGCGCCAGATTCACCATGCCGTCGGGAGTATCTGCGGCAGCAGGTCCAACCTGCAAACTCCAACACTGAACCCCGGATGCACGTGTGAGAGGCAGAAGGTAATGCGCGGGTAGCGAGCGATCCCCATCACCGTACCGCCTCGGGTTCCCCGCCCAAACAACACCCGCGTTCATCCGCCCCGTCTGCACGCGCTCAGCCCATTTAGCTCTCAGCGCGGCGGGAATCGAAAAACAAGCCGGAGCCGGAATAGAATCTAACTCAGTGCCAAACCGCTGCGGCAGGCTCATAAGTGGGCACTGCACATCGAACTCCACACCCGTGGAGAGCGCATTGACGATTCGGTATGCCCCATCCATCCAACCGAGGAAACGCTCCAGGTGGGGAAGCGCTTCGATAATCACCTCAGCGCCGGCGCCCCGCACCATCGGCGCATAGCGAACGAATTGGATCGTGTCCCCGGCGCCCTGCTCGCCATGCAGCAGAATGCGGCGTCCAGTCAGCGGCTCCCCCCGCCACAACGGCTGCGAGAACTCGCGCCACTGCTCTCGAAACTGCTTGACTCGCCACCGCCACTCGTACTGACGAAACCCTTCTTGCAGCCGTCCCGCGCGCAATAGCGTCAGGGCCAGGTTGAAGTGTGCCGCGGGATCATTCGGCCGGGCCGCACAAGCCCGGCGCAAGTACTGCTCAGCGCGAACCAGGTCACCGCTATCCCGATACACCACACCTAGATTTGCCAGTAGCGCCGGGTGGTTCGGCATGCGCGCCTCTACAATATGCAGGCAATCCAGCGCATCGCCATACCGGCTCTGGCCGTGCAGCCTAATAGCCAGATCCATTAAGCCTTCGATTCCAGCGGATGTTTCCATGCTCTGGTGAAGCGAAAATTTCATATTAGCCCACAGAACGAATCGGATTGCTTTGCCACTCTTGACGCGACAAACCCCATCCGCTACATTGATGCCTGGAGCACTTCAGGGTGCCACCAGCTCGCGGAAAGGGCCAAGCCCGCCTGAACCATAACTAACTGTCTGGACGTGCGACTGTCCTTTCAGCCCGACGATGCGAGCGATCGGGCGCTACCGGGCCGATAGCCCCTGAAAGGATGTCGCGATGACCACTCTACCCCCGAATCCCTCCCTCGATAATCTGAAGAAGCAGGCCAAAACACTCAAGAAATCCTGGCAGCGAGGCGATGCCGCAGCACTCGAACGCATCCGCGCCTCTCATCCGCAGTACGCGAACGCGCCGGATGAGTATCTGCGAACCGCCAAGCCGCGCTTGACCGATTGCCAGCTTGTACTCGCTCGCGAATGTGGCTTCGATAGTTGGCGTGAACTGAAAGTCGCGGCCGAATCTGCAAACAACGATCTGCCGGATCAGTTCGTCACCATCGCGTGCCTGTGCTACGACGACCCGCACTACGACCATCGCTCGTTTCACGCCCAGGCTCATGAAATGCTTCGCCAGAACCCGTGGCTGGCGGAGGCGAACATCTGGTCCGCGGCAACGGCCGGCAACGCTGACGCCGCCGAAGCATTTCTCGATCAGGACCCAACCCTCGTGAACCGGCCCGGACCGCACGGCTGGACTCCGCTCCTCTGCGCTTGCTACTCGCGAGTCAAACCGGTAGACTCAAAGCACTTAACGCTCGAGGTTGCAAGACTCCTGCTTGACTGCGGTGCCGATCCCAACGCCTACACGATGAAAGGCAACGCCGATGAGAGGCTCGATCAAACGGCGCGGCGCTTCACTGCCCTGACTGGCCTGTTCGGAGGTGGCTCCACCGGCATGGCAAATCAGCCACCACATCCACATTGGCGTGAAATGGCCGAACTGCTGCTAGGGCGTGGCGCCGACCCAGCCGACGAGGAGGCGCTCAATATCAACCAAGAGCAAATCACTTATAGGAAGCTGGAAATCCTGCTACGGCACGGATTGACACCCGATGCCCGAACCAAGCGGGTCAATGCCGGCGGCATCACGCTGATGGGACGCGCGCTCTCTATGGCGGCTCTCGCCGGCGATGCGGAAAGAGTGAAGCTCCTGCTGGCACACGACGCGCGGACCGATGAAGAGTGGCGAGCGAAGATGCCGTGGCAGCACGCCATGCAGCGCGGCCATCTGGAAATCGCGCGCTTGCTCGAGGAAGCGGGCGCGCCCACTGTCGTGCTGGATGACGTCGAGCGATTCGTCTCTCTCTGCTTGGCGGCTGATGAACGCGGAGCCCGCACCATGTTGGAGCACACTCCGGACCTTCTGGCGCGCGCGCCCAAAGAACTCGTCCTCAAGGCCGTCAGTACGGGTCGAACCGAAGCAGTCAACCTCGTTCTCGATCTCGGTTTTGATCCCAATTGGATGGATGAAATCGTAGCTCTACACAGTGCTGCTGGCGGCGACAAGGAAGAGATCGTGCGTCTTCTTCTGAAGCGTGGAGCGTCGCTCACCATCCGCGAGCCTTTCTACGACGGCACGCCAATCGGCTGGGCCGACTTCTTTGATCAGCGCCGCATGCGCGACACACTGCTCAGCGAAGGAGCAATCTGCCTGTTTGACTCACTTGATTTCGATAGACTCGATCGCCTCGACGATGTGTTGGCGCGCGATCCAGCCGCACTCAACCGCCCCTTTGCCGAGTGCCTCTCCCGCAAACCCAACCCCGACGACTGGCAGACACCCCTCGTACGAATGGTCGATCGCGGCAAAACCAATGCCGTGCGCGTGCTGCTCGATCACGGCGCCGACGTCACCGCCCGACATCCCGACGGCCGATCGCTCCTGCAACTAGCCCGTGACAAGGGCCACCAGGAAATCGTCCGCCTGCTCGAACAGAACGGCGCCTCAACGTAGACCGCCATGGCATGCCGCCATCGGCGAGGCATCGGATCGGTTACCGTCCCGGTGCAGTATTGTTTCTTGCTATTGCAAAGACGGGTCGCCGGTCACCCATGTCGACGTATATCCTGCCGGAACTACAATGTTGCCGCTGACGGAGTTGTTGCCAAAGGCGAGAGCACGATCCCATATTTGGTCGCTCATAGTAGCGAACGGGCAAGGATGCGTGCTATCTAGCGCTTGACCGCAAATCAATCGGGCGCGGATCGACAAAACGGCGCCTTTCGCTTCAATCCTGCCGAAATCCATCCATATCAGGAAAAAGTACCGCCCCCCGCTCGTGACGATGATCGTGCCGGGGGTTTTGTATTCCAGCTTGTGCAGGTGGTGTTCCATGCGCAAGATCCGGCCGGTCAACATTGCGCCGGCAGGCGCCGCCACCTCCCCCGATGGCCCTATTATCGATTCCAAAAGTCTTGCATGGATTGCGTCTCCTGCGGCGGCAGTTGACGTATCGATGGGGGCAGCTAACGCCAGCTTGAACCGGACAGCCCAAGTAGGCAGGACGAGCGCAGGCGGCTGCGGGTCGGGAACCTGCTCGTGCGCTTCGCCGCAGTCCGAAAACGTCATGGCCCATTCCGTTTCGGTGGTGTCACGGTTTAAGTCGTGTGTCCGGACAGTGTTCGGAAGGAGCACTCCCTCGCCGCCGGTTGGATACTCCATGGTTCTGCTCGATTCGCACATGGAAGTTTCCGCCTCTAGCTCGTCGGTTTGGACCGTCAGGCGCTTCAGTTCAAGCGACGCTGTGTCAATTGCTAAAGAGCCGTCATAGCCCGTCTCGCGCCACTGGGTGCCGGCCTCGAACAAGTAGCTGCTGGCTTCGACCGGCACGCGAAAACCAAATTCGAGGTTCTTGTCGTTTTGACCAAGGAGCCGAAAACGGACGAGTGGGCTAGCGAATATTGCGTTGAGATGGCAAGCCAACGCCCCGGTGCCGATGTGCTCGTATTGCACGAGCTCCTCTACGTTGCGCGAGAAACCGCCCGGCCCTGTCCACCTATAGATTTCACGCCCGCTCGTCAGTTCCACCTTCAGCCGCAAACGGTCCGTCTTCTGGAGCTCTAGTTTGTTCCGAATCTTCTTCCTGTCCGCGGAGATCTGCTCACAGGATCGCGGAATCAGTTGCGGCGCATGGCGCCTGAAATAGCTGCGATCGATAGTCGCCGTACAGGCATACCCCACTGGCGGCACCCTTGCGATCACTTTGTCACGCACCTGCTCCAGTAAGTCAACGGGATCTGGTGCAGACTGCGCATGCAGGAGCATCATACCGGCAACGCCGAGTCCAAGAATCTTCACGGCGCGACCGTTGTCCATTTGGTCTGAAAGCCTTTCGGGATCACATGCGCTCCGGTCTTGGCCGGAAACACGAAAAGACTCCCCAGTTCCCTCGAACCGGGCGCTGGCAACGAAAACTCGGTTCCCCGGTTGGCAAACCCACCGGGAGTTCGACTTTCGGCCTTCACCTCGTGAGTCAATCGAATCGAAATCGGCGATACGGCTCCTTTTGTTTCGAGCGTATCGAACCGCATGGAAACCAGAAATTGTGAGGTACTGAACTGATACAGCATTTTGAGAGTCCGGCCCCGGGCAATCGCGTTCGCGGGCACCAGAACTTCTTTCGATCCTCTTGCACGAACGGCGTGGACAACCTTCGCGGTTACCGGGTCACCGGCAGCAGCAGTACCGAGATCGATGGTGCCGACCAGTGCCAGAGTGAGGGAAACGCCCGGTGGAAGGGCGATCGCATGCTGTGGCGTGGTCTCGCTCGAGTTCACGGACGGGTCCCGCCCGCCGAATTGAATAACCGACTCAGCCGTGTATTCGCGACAGGCTGAGAACTCGGTCACACTGTCTGTCTGGCTGCCGTCAGGCTCGGGGGTTTCGAGTTCGCTCCGGAGCGGGATCAAGAATTCGTTTCCACCGATCAACATAAAGTGGTAGTCGATCGTGGTCTTCGCGTGGCACATATTCGTATCGGGCGGAAGTCGATCGGTGTCAATGACTAACCGTGCCAGATCCGCAGTTGCAGTGTAGATCTCAAACGAACCGCTGAATCCGGTGACCCTCCACCCCATTGACCCTTTGACGCTACAGTGACTGGCTTCGCGAGGCACGCGGAAGGAGTATTCCAACACGTTTTGGAGCCCGTAGGCCTTGCTGCCAATGAACTTTATCTGCGCGCCGGAATTCTCGAAGATGTCCAGCAGATAGGCGCCGAACGATCCAGTGCTGACCGGCCCAAAAGGAATCAGGTGGGTATCTGCTTGACTCAGGTAGCCCCTACAGATTGTGGTTTCGCTTTCGGCTTGGCTTCGGGATGAAGGATACGGTCCAGGGGTACCGGTTCGATCGCGACAGCCTGCTGCACGA
>Ga0326728_10008930_pt1 | contig 24478 bp, 19 predicted proteins | sample MB3enrmetagenome_FD_207602 | JGI IMG/M metagenome (GOLD analysis project Ga0326728, IMG submission 207602) | Lab enriched peat soil microbial communities from McLean, Ithaca, NY, United States - MB31MN | ecosystem: Environmental > Terrestrial > Soil > Wetlands > Peat | place: USA: New York... | reverse complement strand
GCTCCCCTCGCGCGAAATTCTGATTTATGTGGACGCGGCAATGGACCGCCCCCAGGCCCGCCCCGCGGCGCCCGCGCAGGATGCCGACCCACAGGCTTTTGTGGCGGCGCTCGAAGCACGGTTTCAAGAAAACGCCTTTCAGCTTCGGCCCGCCGACCTTGAATATTTCCTCGCGGATCTGGAAGAAGTTTTGCGAACCGGCTTGCAGGAGGACTGGGCGTCGCGCCCGGACTGGAAACAAGACGCCGAGGGCTTTGTGCTGAGCCGGTTGGTGACGGAGTGGGTGAGGCAGACGAATTACTTGAATCCCGGACGGCTGGTCACCTTGCGCCAATCTCTGGACGACTACCGCCACCTCCAGCGGAAATGCGCGCTGCGGGAACTGGAAGTCGTGGAGGCGGATTCGCTGCTGCGCTCCGGATGGCGGCGGACCCTCGTTTGGTTTGAGACCGTGCTGGGCCTGCCGATCGCTCTCTATGGGTTGCTGAATCACTTGCTGATCCTGTTGGTGCTCTTCCTGGCGGGATCGTTCAAGCGGGACAATCCTCGCGCCCGTACCACGGAGTGGACACTTCGCGGGGCCGTGACGCTGGCGCTTTATGCGATCCAGATTCTGCTCCTGGCCCATTGGCGGGGCAGAGCCGTGGCGGGATATTACGCGCCGACTTTGCCGGTGTCAGGCGCCTACCTCTGGAGATACGTGGGGTTGGTCCGCCCCCAGGCGCGCACGGTGTTTATTTTGCTCACCCTTCCCGGTCTGACGAAGAAAATCCAACGCCTGCGGCATGAACTGTTGGAAGAACTTGACCAAATATTGACGGCATATGAGGAGAGATCGAGCGTGCCGCGCTGAGGCCAACGTGACACTCTTTCTTACCGAATCCGACGTCCGCGAACTCCTGCCGATGGAGCGCGCGCTAGAGTGCGTGGAAGCGAGCTTTGTGGCGCAGGGCAACGACCGCGCCGTCAACCGTTCGCGCGAGCGCATTCTGCTGCCCAGTGTGTCGTTACACTACATGGCGGGAGCGCTGCCCGAATCGCTGTATGTGGGGATGAAGATTTACACCGTTACGCGTAGTGACTTCCGATTTCTGGTTCTACTTTATGACGCTGTGACCGGGTGGCTGCTCTCCCTGATGCAGGCGGACCACCTGGGGCGCATTCGCACCGGGGCGGCCAGCGGCGTCGCCACCAAGTACCTGGCGCGTCCGGACGCCTGCCGGGTAGGGGTGATGGGCACGGGACGGCAGGCGCGCACGCAGCTCCAAGCCATCGCCCTGGTGAGAAAGCTGACGGGAGTCAAAGCCTTCGGCCGCGACGCAAATCGCTTGCACGGTTTTTGCGCTGAAATGTCGGAAGAGCTGGGCGTGCCTGTGGAACCTGCTTCCAGCGCTGAGGAGGCAACGCGCTTCGCGGATATCGTGATCACCGCCACCACCGCTCAGCAGCCGGTGGTGCGCGGCGAATGCTTGCAGCCCGGAACACACGTTAATGCCATTGGCGCCAACATGGCCAATCGCCGCGAACTCGATGACGAGGCAATACGGCGCGCCAACCTCATCGCGGTGGATTCTGTGGAACAGAGCCGCAAGGAATCGGGTGACCTCATTCAGGGACTAACGAATCTGGGGAGAGGATGGGAGAGCGTCATCGAGCTGCACTCCGTCGTGACCGCAAAGCATCCCGGGCGATCGTCGACGGATCAAATCACGCTCTTCAAATCACACGGCATCGCCCTGTGGGACATTGCCGTCGCGGGCTTTATTTACGAGGAGGCATTGCGATTGGGAAAAGGAAAGGAGTTGGAAATTGACTAACGCGGCGGACGCATTTGAAACGCGGTAGGAAGTTAGGTATGATAGAAGAAGGAGTAAGCAGAATGGTTTCGTTTTCCGTGAAAACCCGCGTCATGCCGGATGGCACCTTGCAGATGGCAATCCCCACCGGGCTGCCTGAGGCTGATGTTGATGTGCTCGTGGTCGTAAGACCTTTAGCTGCCGGTAGCGCGGAAAATGCTGTACCAGGGTCGTGGCCCGAGGGATTCTTTGACAAAACCTTCGGATGTCTTGCCGAGGATCCACTGGTGCGCGAGCCCCAGCTCCAGCATGAAACGCGCGAGAAGCTGCTTTGACCTACCTCTTAGATACCAATACCTGCAGATTGGGAGGTGTGAACTTCACAGGCTACTATCTACCTGATCCTTCCCCCTCAATTGCGATCTTCTTGGCCGTGATTTCTCCGCTTTCCGCCAGATCACCCGCCACGGATATCCGCAGGCCCATGTGCAGATCCTGCGCGGTGCCCGGACTCCCATCCTTTTTCTTGATTTCCGTTTTGTCGTTGTAAAGCACGTGGAAGATCATGTTTTCGCCGGTGCTTACCGTCAGTTTACCGGCAGACTTTTCTGTGATTTTCCCTTCCAACGTAAAACTGTTTTCATCCTGAGGTGCGAGGGCGGGCGCTGCTGACGCGGGCGTGGCGAAAGTCGTTCTGGAAAGTTGCAGGGTAAAGAGTAGAAGGCCAATGAGGACGGCGATGCGGCGTGTAACCATGGGTGAACTCCTCCCTTGATGGATGCACGTATTCTACCGCCACTTACTTTGCCGGTCCGTTTATTTTACGGGTGCGGGCGTTTCGGGGAAACTGATTCCCAGGACGCTGGCAATCTCCCTCGTGTACTCGACCCCCACCTCGCCGGCGCGCGGCGTGCCCTCGCGGCCAACCCAAACGACTTTGAAGACCCCGGAATTTTTCCCGCGCAGGGGCTGCACTTTCACCTGCATTCCCACCTGGAGCGGAACTCGCGTCTTCAACTTTGCACCGTACTTGCTGACCGTTACAACCTGGGTGTCCTCCGCAAAGGGAATGCTGTTCGCCAGCATGCCTGAAATTTTTACCGCACACCCGATATTCACGCGCGCGCTACGGCGTAACGGAAGTGAACTGGTCGTCTTCCCCATGGTGCACCTCCTGAGATGCTCTGCCGGGTGGGGATTCGGAAACCGCCAGCAGCCTGACCCTGAGTACAAACCAACCCCACTTCAAACTTGCCTCCAGTTTAGCATAGCCGGTTTGGCGCGGCGAGATGAGAGACTAGTACTTTTAGGCTAATTGTGTGTGGAGCGGGATCAGGCGGTTTCTTCCGGGTGGATTCAGGGTAGACTAAACCCCTCCGGGACACACCTCCGTGTCCTGGACACGAAAAGGGGGCGTTCCCGGCGATGCGAGCAGTGGTGCAGCGTGTCAAGCGTGCGGAAGTCCGAGTCGGCGAAGAGGTGGTGGGCCGGATTGGATTCGGCATCGTCGTGCTGCTGGGGGTAGGGAAAAACGACACGGAAGCAACCGGCGAGGCTTTGGCGGAAAAGATCGTGAACCTGCGGGTCTTTGATGACGACCAGGGGAGAATGAATCGATCGCTGCTGGAAGCTCGGGGGCAAGCTCTCTGTGTGTCGCAATTTACGCTCTACGGTGATTGCCGGAAGGGCCGGCGCCCGAGTTATGACCAAGCCGCGCCGCCCGACCGCGCAGTGCTCCTCTACGAAAGTTTCGTTGAATCCCTGCGCAAGCGGGGAATTCCCACCGCGACGGGTCGATTCCGAGCCCTGATGGATGTGGAGTTGGTCAACGATGGGCCAGTGACTCTGTTACTCGATTCGGATCGGTTGTTCTGAAACTTTCCCGTCAGGAATCGCCGAGGAGGGTGCACGCCGCAAAGTCTTATAGGGTAACGTCCATCACTTCAAATGCCGCGCGGGTGTTGGGGAAGCGAGCCCGCGCGCGTTCCTGCAAGGCATCAATGGTGCGATCGTCGCTGTCGGGGTCATGGTGGAAGAGGATCAACTCCTTCACCCCGCATTCCAGGCACACATTCACCCCTTCTTCCCAGGTGCTGTGGCCCCAGCCTTTCTTTTCCCGCTCGAGTTGGGGGCGTTCGTACTGTGAATCGTAGATCAGGATGTCGGCCCCGCGGCTGATCTCGCGCAGGGTGCGATCGCCCTGGGGGTCTCCCGGTTCGTTATCGGTGGCGAAAACAATCGATTTGCCATTGTTCTCGATGCGGTAACACAAGCACCCTTGGGGGTGGTTAATGCGGGCGGGCTGAACGCGAAAATCGTCCAACTGGAATGCCTCGGTGGCCACTTCCGTGTAGCTTCGCTTGGCGCGCATGGCCGTCATGTCCACGGGGAAGTAGGGGTTGGCCATCTGCCCCCCCAAGGTCTGCTCCATAGTGGTTTCATGAGGCCGATATGAGTAAACGTGGAATTGATTGGCTTCATTATACAGCGGGACGAAAAAGGGCAAGCCTTGGATGTGGTCCCAATGAAAATGCGTGATCAGGATGTTGGCGCTGATGGGCCGCCCCGCAAACTCCTTCATCAGCGACTTCCCCAGCATTCTCAGACCACTGCCACAATCGGCGATGAGCAGGGAGCCTGCGTCCGAGCGAAATTCCAGGCACGGGGTGTTTCCCCCATACCGTAGATTTTCAGGTTGTGGAGTGGGAGTAGAGCCTCGCACTCCCCAAAACCTCAGCCGCATAGGTAAGTCCTTTGTAGACCAAGACGGGCGTGAGCCGTTAATTCCTATACCAGATTCTGGTGATTACGCCAAGAAAAAAGTTAGAAAAAATGAAGAAAAGTGGGCAAAACGAGTCCCCTGAAAATCGTGCGTTAAGAGCACCCCGCCTGGTGGGTTTAGGCTGGACTCACTAACAAAGTATCAAATGGAAGCGGAGCCGGGAATTTGGTGGCGAAATAGGACCTTGATCTCTTTACGCCACGAATCGTTTATTCCTATCAAAATAACTTCAATCTTATCATCAAAGTAACGCAGAAGCTTTTCCGTCGTGGAATGGAAGCGGAAGGCGGGTGAAACCAGGTACAGCAAGGGAGCCGCCGCAGAAAGCTCGCAGTCCGGGAAGTATCCAAATTCTTGAAACTGACTGCGCTGCTGAAGCCAATTCACGCGCAGCCAGTAATCCAGCCCCTGGAGTGGGAGGTTGATTTCTTCCTGGACCTTGAGTTCCACCACCGCCAGGCGTCCCCGGCGCGTCGTGGTGAGAAGGTCAATGATTCCCCGGTCGGTCCCCGAAAACGCCGGAACCTGCGGATAGACATGCTTGGGCGAAAGCGCTGGATCAAGCAGCGTAATGTCCTGGAAGAGCAGGCTCTCCAGCCATCGTTCGGACTGGAGCCGGTAAAATTCGTGTTGAGGGTCGGGGCTGCCCGTGCACCGAATCCGTCGAACCTCATCGAGAAAATCCCGGAACTCATCGAGGCACGATTCGTCCAGCCGGCGCACGCTCCCCTCCAGGCCGAAATAGATGCGGGGGGCCAGTTGGCCCTCGATGCGGGCCACTTCCAATCCTGCGATGCGCAGCGAGGAGAACGTTCCGGCGGAGTCGGGAAGGATATCAATTCCCGCGCCCTGTTCGCCCAGCAGGTCGTGCAGAGTGCGGGCGTGGCTCTCCTTCAGCAATTCCGCCCGACGTCGCGCCGCCAGGCGGGTCTCAACATTTCCGTAATCCTTCAAGTCGATCATGGTGGCAGAGGGTTGGCCCGCGCTCCACTCATAAATCTCCACGTTCAAGGCGCGGGCGTTGAGATAGGCAACGCGATGGGCAATCACGCTGACAGCAGCGGGGGGCAGAAACAGCTTCAATTGCGTAATTGACACGTCGCTTGCCCGGCTGCGCAGCCAGTCCAACCAGATGAGGCCGAAGGCCAGCACGCCGTCCGCGGCGGCAGTCCCTTCCTCTTCGCTCAAGCCCAGGTACGCCCAGGCCGAACGCCCTTGCCTCGCCAGCCCACGCGTGTACCAGGCCGAAAAAGAATGCTCGCGGTCGGAACGGTTGCTGACACGTTCGAATTTCCAGCCGCGGTATTGGCGCTCCAGCAGGGAGGCAAGTTGTTGGCGGAAGCCCGTGCGGCCGGCGGCACGGCCCACGCCTGCGGGCGCGCGCAACTCGCGAAACTCCAGCGTGGTGGTTTCGCGGCCCCCGGGCTTGCGCACGAAGATCCCAAAGCGGTCCCGGTCGCGGTAAGCGATCTCCTCCACGCGCCGGGAGAAGGACCTTGCCGAATTCCAGGCGCTGAAGATCAGCTTGCCGAATTCCACAATCAGTCGCCAGTGCGCGGCGGTCAGGTCCATCAACTCGACCGCGTTTTCCACCAGAACAGGGTGGTGAAGCCGCCCGAGGAGAGTTTCGATTTCACTTTGCAGTTCGCGGAGAGGTCCGGGTTGTGGGGAAGCCGGCATGATAGGCGGCTGGCATTATACCCGCAGGCGCAGGGTTGTGTAAGGTCGCCGGTCAAGCTGGATATTTTCTGAGGCAACGCCTTGGACGGATGAACGCCAGCGTGCCGACCGCAGGGCCTGAGGTTCTTTCGGGCCGTCGCAAGCAGACCCTCAATCGCGAGTACGCTGACGAGATGCGGGAAGTGGCGATTCCTGCTTCATCCGCAGCAGGCTACCGCCTCGGCGAGTGAGGCTTCGTGGAGGGCGGCGTGGGGCACACCCTCCCTTGGCCAAGTAGCGAGCAGCAGGACAGCGCCGGTCGGAGAGACATGAATGTAAAAGGCGCGATCCCCGTCTGCTAGGTCATAGAAGCCCTTGCGGTGTGGATCCGGGTCGGCGTGCGCGCCCGCCGCAAGCAGGCAGCGGAGCCTGTCCACCGTCTCCGCGGGATGATGCCGGAGGTTTTCAATCCGAATGGGGCCGCTCATTTTGAGTATCATGTTTCTCTCCCTTCGCCCGGAACCCTTGCTTCTAAACTTAACTACGTGTCGAAGCGCCGATAAGTTTCAAAAATTCGGGGTGATCGTTCCCCTGCCCGACCTTAACCGATCCTTTGGGGAAAACCCCGCTGCCCAGGCCGACGGCTGGTCACCGTCATTTCGTTAGACGGGAACCCGGCATTTTGGTTAACACGGTTGCCGGAAAAAAGTTGTCAGGATTTCCAGTTGGCTTCGCGGCGCGACGACAGTAACATAGGCGGCGCTTCATGGGCATTTGCGGACCAGCACGAAGGGACGCACGCGCCCGTCTGAAAATCAAAGGACTTCCACAGGGTAGGGGGGTTACATCACATGCGTTACCGGGAACTGGGCCGCACGGGATGGAAGGTTTCAGAAATCAGCTTTGGCGCTTGGGCTATCGGATCGATGTGGGGGAGGGTTGATGACAACGAATCGTTGGCGGCGCTGCACCGCGCCGTGGACTTGGGCGTGAACTTCTTCGACACGGCCGACGTTTACGGCATGGGGCACAGCGAGCGGCTGATCGCGCGACTCCGGAAAGAGCGGCTCGAAACGATTTACGTTGCCACCAAAGCGGGCCGGCGGCTCTCTCCGCACACCGCGGACGGGTACAACCGGCAGAACCTGAAGCAGTTCATTGAGGACAGCCTTCGCAACCTGGAAACCGATTGCCTGGATTTGGTGCAACTCCACTGCCCCACCACCGAGGTTTACTACCGCCCGGAAGTTTTCGGAGCGCTCGATGACCTCACGAAGGAAGGCAAAATCCGCTATTACGGCGTGAGCGTGGAAAGAGTGGAAGAGGCTCTCAAAGCCATAGAGTTTCCCGGCGTTCAATCCATTCAAATCATCTTCAACATGTTTCGCACGCGCCCGGCGGAATTGTTTTTCCCGGAAGCGCAGCGGCGGCGGGTGGGAATCCTGGCGCGCGTGCCCCTCGCGAGCGGATTATTGGCAGGCAAGATGACTTCGCAATCGTCGTTTGGGACCGACGACCATCGCAACTTCAACCGTCACGGCGAGAGATTTGATGTGGGCGAGACCTTTTCCGGAGTGGATTTCGAAACCGGTTTGGCCGCCGTGGAAGAATTGCGCGAGCTCGTTCCGCCTGGCGCTACGATGGCTCAATTCGCGCTGCGCTGGATCCTGATGTTTGAAGCCGTGACCTGCGCAATTCCGGGGGCCAAGCGGCCCTCACAGGTGGAAGACAATGCGGGCGCGGCGGACCTTCCGCCCCTCACCGATGCGCAGATGGCCAAGGCGCGCGGGGTTTACGACCAGTACATCCGCGAGCTCGTGCATCAACGCTGGTGAGCCGGCGGACGGCGGTGAAATATTCGCCATTCTAGGAACCAACCATGAGCAAACGTCTCCTGTACATTTTCGCTTTCATTTTTTTTCTTCCCGCCTTCGCGGGCGCGCAAGACACCAATTACCGGCCCAAGGGTTCGCAGATTCCCGGGCCCGCCGTCAGCGCGGATTTCCCCAAGTGGCTGGCTGACCTCGAGCACTGGCGCATGGAACGGCGGATCCGCATTGGGTATGACGATTCGGATTACCTCCGGCCGGAGTTGGCGTGGACGCAAGCGAGCTTCATTCAACCGCAAATGATGATTCATGACCGCTACTTTTACGATCCGGTGGCGGGCAAATACACGGTGGACCGTTACCTGGACGATTTGCAGCGGCGCTACGGAGGGATTGACAGTGTGCTGATCTGGCAGTCGTACCCGAACATCGGCATCGACAACCGCAATCAGTATGACCTGCTGCGCGACATGCCCGGCGGCGTCGCCGGGGTGCGGCAGATGATCGCGGATTTCCACCGCCGCGGCGTGCGCGTGCTTTTTCCCGTGATGGTGTGGGACCAGGGCACGCGGGACGAGGGCGTGCCCAACTGGACGGCCACGGCGCGCCTGCTGGCGGAAGTCGGGGCCGACGGCGTGAATGGCGACACCCTCGACGTCGTTCCCCGCCCCTTTCGCACGGTTTCCGACGCCACGGGTCACCCGCTGGCGCTCGAGCCCGAGAGCCTGACCGTGGACCTCGGCCTGCCTTGGAACAATCTGAGTTGGGGCTACTGGGAATACCCCTTTGTGCCCATGATCAGCAAATACAAATGGCTTGAGCCGCGCCACATGGTGAATGTCTGCCGGCGTTGGGCCCGCGACAAAACCGATGACCTCCAGTACGCGTTTTTCAATGGCGTGGGTTACGAGAGCTGGGAAAATGTCTGGGGCATTTGGAATGAAATTACGCCGCGCGATGCGGAAGCCCTGCGGCGCATCGCCGCCATCGAGCGCGCCATGGCTCCCCTGCTGGTAAGCGCGGATTGGGTGCCGCATACCCCCACGCTGCGATACGGCGTTTTCGCCAGTCGCTTTCGCCTGGGCGATCGCTGGCTATGGACTCTGGTTAATCGAAATGACTATGACGTGAAGGGTCAGCAATTGGAGACTCCATACCCCAAGGAAGGGAGTGCCGTCTACGATCTGTGGCACGGTGGGGCTCCGGAGACCACGTTAAATAGCGGCAGGGCCATTGTGAGTTTTGATATCGAAGGACACGGGTTCGGAGCGATCCTGGTAATAAGAACGCCCCCTTCCCCGATTCCTGGACATCCCTTTACGCCCGGGAATGATGTAATCAAACTTCTCGATGTCATGGGGAAACTATCCAAAGCCCCACTTTCCAGCTTCTCCCACGAATGGAAATTCCTGCCGCAACAGATTGTTCCGATAACCGCGACGAAACCCGCTGCCGTGGCCCCGGCGGGGATGGTGCAGATCCCCGGCGGCAAGTTTGAGTTCCGGGTTTCCGGCATCGAAATTGAAGGCGGCAACGATGTGGGCGTGGACGTTCAATACCCCTGGGAAGATTCGCCCCGGCGTAACCATGCGAAGGTGCTTGAGATAAAGCCGTTCTACATCGACAAGTTTCCGGTGACCAACGCGGAGTTCAAGAAGTTCGTTGACGCCACGGACTACCATCCCAAGGACGATCACAATTTCCTGCGCGACTGGAAGGAGGGGACATTCCCGTACGGAGGGGACAACAAGCCAGTGACGTGGGTTTCACTCGAAGACGCGCGCGCTTATGCCGCGTGGGCCGGAAAACGGCTCCCACACGAGTGGGAATGGCAATACGCCGCGCAGGGAACGGACGGGCGCCTCTACCCGTGGGGGAATGAGTGGAACGCCGCCGCCGTGCCGCCCGTCGACAAGGGCCGCGTGATGGGCGTACCTTCCGACGTGGACGCTTACCCGCAAGGCGCAAGCCCCTTCGGAGTGATGGATCTTGTCGGCAGCGTCTGGCAGTGGACAGAAGAATTCACTGACGAGCACACGCGCGCGACCATTCTGCGGGGCGGAAGCTACTACCAGCCGCAAGGATCAATGTGGTATTTCCCGCAAGCGTACAAGCTGAATGAGCACGGGAAGTATCTGCTGATCGGTCCGAGCACCGACCGCTCCGCCACGGTGGGATTTCGCTGCGTCGCGGATGCGATGTAACCCTGCGCCGTGTTCTGGCTGGCAATGGCTCTTTGCGATTACGGCCCGGCGCCTGCCTTGGGTGCAAACGGAGTATACTGACGGCATTCTCGCGGTTGACCGCGCAGCAGAGGAGGCTCCCCATGAGGATGCTGGCGAAATGCTTCGGAATTGCTGTCTTTCTTCTTGCCACCGGATTCCTGGCCGCCCTGCCCAAAACCCATGCACCCGACAAATACCAGATCCTTTTAGCGCGTTTGAGGCAGGGCGATATGACAGTGGATTTTCTCGAACTGCGCCGCGCTTACGCCGATTCCCCTCAGTACACCGACGGTTCCGACCCGGAAGAGAGCAAGGCGATGTTGAATGCCTTCAATAAGGGGGATTTCAATCAGGCCATTGAGCACTCAAAGAAGGTGCTCGAAAAATACTACCTGGACATCGAGGCTCATCAGATCGCATTCCTCGCCTACCGTGAAATGCACATCCAAGAAGAAGCAGAGTTCCACCAGAGAATTGCCCACGGCCTGATCCAAGCCATCTTGCAAACGGGGGACGGCAAAAGTCCGGAAACGGCCTGGGAGGTGATCGCCACCCAGGAGGAGTACGTTATTCTCCACGTGATGGAGCTTAGGCCGGGCTCACAGAGTTTGCTCCATGCGAGCGACCACAGCTACGACAAGCTCGAGGCCATCGATCCCAAGACTCAGCAGAAGGTCACCCTGTATTTCAACATCGACAAGCCCATGGGTCATCTTCTCAAGATTTTTTCGAAATGACGGTGGGGCAACGGCTATCCACTATCCACTAACCACTGCCTTCTTTAACGGTGGGAAAGCCTGCTTCGGTCCAGCCACGCCAGCCGCCGTCCATGGAGATGACGTTGATATAGCCCATCTTTTGCAGGTTGTCCGCCACCAGCGCGGAGCGGTACCCGCCCCCGCAATAGACCACGATGGGCGTGGCCTTGTGCGGCACGGCATTCTCAATGTCGCGCTCGATGATTCCCTTGCACAGGTGAATCGCGCCGGGCAGATGGCCGTTGGTCCATTCGCTATCCTCGCGCACATCAATCAGCGTAAAGGTTTCCTGGGCGTCGAGCCGTTGCTTGACCTCCTGGACGTTGGTCTGGCGAATGCGCGTCTTGGCGTCGTCGACGAGCTTCAGGAATGCCGGGGCATGCTCCATCATAAACCTCCGTATTGGCTGCAATATGACAATTCATAATTCTTAATTGCCTTCCGCGTAAGCACCGGCTTGGTTCAGCCGCTCGATCGTAGCTTGATCCAATTCGAGGTTGACGGCGCCGATCAGCTCGTTGAATTGGTCCAGGTTCGTAGCGCTGGCGATGGGGGCGGTAATTCCCGGCCGGGCCATCAGCCAAGCCAGCGAGATTTTGGCGGGAGCGGCGTGGAGTTCATCGGCAACCTCATCCAGAGCGCGGAGGATGCGGAAGCCCCGGTCATCGAGATACTTTTTTACGAACGGGCCTCGCTTGCTACCGGCCAAATCAGCTTCTGAGCGGTATTTGCCGGTCAGGAACCCGCTCGCCAGGGGAAAGTAGGGGATGACGCCCAAGCCGTTCTCGCGGCAAACCGCCTCCAATTGGGTTTCGTACTCCGCGCGATCGTAGAGGTTGTAATTGGGCTGAAGGCTTACGTAGCTGGGGAATCCGTATTGTTGGCTCACCTGCAAGGCTTCCCGCAGCCGCGCGGCCGGATAGTTGGAAGCGCCGATGGCCCGCACTTTCCCTTGCTTCACCAATTGCGCGTAGGCTTCCAGGGTTTCGGTGAGGGGAGTCTCCGCGTCATTGGTGTGCGACTGGTACAAATCGATGTAGTCGGTCTGAAGGCGTTGGAGTGAATCTTCCACGGCGCGCAGGATGTATGCCTTGGAGAGCCCCTTCTGCCCGGGACCCATCTCCACTCCCACTTTGGTGGCGATGACCACGCGTTGGCGATGGCCGCGGCTCTTGAGCCATTTCCCCACGATGCTCTCGGACTCGCCCCCTTGATTGCCCGGAGCCCACTTGGAATACACGTCGGCGGTGTCAATAAAATTGAATCCCGCCGTCACAAAGGCATCGAGCAGAAGGAACGAGGTGGGCTCATCCACCGTCCAACCAAAAACATTTCCCCCGAAAGCCAGGGGCGATACTTCCAGTCCGGAATGTCCCAGTTTGCGCGTATTCATCGTTGCCTCCTCGAATGATTATATGCTTTCGGGTAGGAAAACGGGTACTGCGCAAGGGGCGGGACGCGATGCCGTGTGGGGTCGAGCGCAGTTCGGCCTTCCAGCGGACGACCGCAGGCGGCTAAGTTCGCTTGGGCACCATACTGATGGCTTTCAGGATGACGGCATTGCTGGGAATGATGTCGCCGTACGCATTTTCGAAGCCCTTGACGGCGCTCCGAAACCGATTGGACCCGTGCAGGCGGACCTCCTCAACCACTTTTCCCAGGCGCGGACTTGTCCACTCGTACGCGAAAAAGGTAATGGGACCATCCGGCGCCTGTCCACACACGACTTCATCCGCCGCCGGACAATAGGCGCGCGCGGGCTGACCCTTGATCCAATTCCATTCCAGGATGTTCACGCCGTAGCGGATGGGGATAATTTCCGGGAGGCCGTCCTCGTACACCACCTCATACCAGCCGAGGAGATCGGCGGAGTCCTCCTCGTTCCAGATCACGCGGAAGGCCCCCTTGTTGGTGGCGGCGCGGGCGCAGGCGTGCAGGAAAATCAAGCTGCTCACGTCATGGCCGATCTTGATTCCCGTGGTATCGCGAGGCAGGAGGTTGGGTTCTGTCCCGCATGCCCCCACGACGACGCACGTCCTACCCCCGGTGGAAAGGCGGGCAGGCAGATCAAAAACTCGAGGCCCGGAACGGATTCTTCCCTCTGCCATGGCGCGGAGGTCCACGCTGAAGCCGGGATGCAGTGAGGGTGCGTTGAGGACGGAAGAAATATCGAGAGGCACGACGGGGTCGCCGACGCCGCTGGGCGGGACATTGCCACTGAGCTGCGGCCGCATTTCCGGCATCAGCCTCTGGGTGGATTGGTAGAGCTCGTCGTTGCTCAAATCCTTGCTCGACCAGAGCAATCCGCTGCAACCCAGGGCGCTGAAGAGGAAATCTTTGCTCAAGTTGTATTCGGTGGGGGCAGCCCACAAAGACGGCGCCCCCCCCAGGATAGTGGGCCGCGCGCGGCGCTGGTGGTAATTCTCCACGTCCGGTTCCATATTGCCGTATACCTGTTGAAAGCCGAATTGCTCCAGTTGGACTTCATTTTCCAGGCCGGGTTTAGCTCCGTGCCAAAACCAATTGAAGATCAGGATGTCCTTGGGAACCAGCTTTTCCACCTGCTGGGGCGTCATCGCGCCGGGGGAATGATAGGCCCAGCCGTCCGGCGCCAGGCGTTCTTGCAGTCCCGCGCCGCGCACGCTCTCCAGGAGGTAATCACCCCAAATCGCCATCTTGATGTTCTGGCTGGCCAGATGATCATGAATCTTCCTGAGATCATTACCATAGAGCTCACCGGGCGTTGCTCCATGGCAGCAAGAGCATAGCCCAAACGGTGCAAACCATTCATCGTGCGCCGCGTGAATCATCTTCGGTTGGAGCACCTCAATATACTCGTCCATGACGTCGAAGAGAAGGTCGTAGCTCTTGGGGTTGGAGGGACAGTAGGTATCCGGCCAGGTGTCACCGGGCACTTCCGACAGGTCCGGGTGCCGGGTCAGGAGATAAAAGGCATGGGTCAGGGAGGGAATTTCAGGAACAAACTCGATATAGTTCTGTTCTGCCCAACGCGCCAGTTCCGCCACCTCGGATTTCTCCAAGAAGCTCCCATCGCAGCAATCCTGGTGGGAGGAGTTCTGTTCTCTTCCGTGAAGTGGACCGCGAGGGTAATTGCGCCGACTATGATTTACGTCGCGGGCAAATTCCACCCAGCCCGCGTTCAGCTCCGGGTGGCGGTCAAATCGCATGCAGGCGTTCAATTCCACAATCAGCGTGTTGAACTTGTAGAGGGCCATAAAATCGGCGACGAAACGCTTGAAGAAAGGGATGCTATCGCCGCCGGGAAGGAAGACCTTGACCGCACGAAAAGACTTGTCGGGCCAATCGCGAATCTGGGCGCCGGGAATCGTGATGCGTTGGTCCTGCTTGGTGAGGAGTTGGCGAAGCGATTGCAGGCCGTAGAAAGCTCCGCGGGCGTCGCTCCCTCCTACCAGGACGGAACCTTCGTTCACGTACAGGACATAACCTTCGGACCTTGGGTTTTGGGGGGTCAGAGGCAACTGGTGCTGCGCGCAGTATTGGCGGACCAGGGGGCTCTCCACCGATCCGAGCAGGATGAAACGCCCCGCTTCCGGAAGGCGGTCGGAGTGCTGAGTTCTGAGAGCAAGGCCGAATCGGTCGCTGAGGTCCATCGCGAGGAAACGGGCCAGGGAGCGATCGCTTGCGGAAGGGAGGGGAGGAAGCAGGAGTGTGGTATCGTCATCCACAAAAAAGCGGGCACCGGAAAGATTCATTTGTTGCGGAATGGGAAAGATGGGCGGCAACTCCCCGATGAGGCGGCGCTGCTCTTTGTTCTGTTCTGCGGTTCCCGGCGGACGCAGGTCTGACCCCACGATACCTTGGTGCGAATTCGCCACGCCGCACGAGGCCGCCATCGCCGCAGCCAACTTCAAGGCGTCGCGCCGGCTAAGAAGCAAGTCGCGATAGGCCGTCGCGCCGCCTTGCCCGTTTTCATTCGGATTGAATCCGGCGGTCTTTCTGTAAGCAGCCATTCCAGCCCTCCGTCAGAGCGCACTCATCCTGTAGACCACGGACGCCACGAATTGGGAAATGTGCGGCCGGCGAGAAGCGCCGGCCGCGGCCATCCGAGTCGTTAGAAGACAAACCGCAGGGAGTACTGGATTGTGCGGCCGATGTTGAACTGTGACGGGTCACTCTGCCCAAAGTTGGAATCGCCGAAGTTGGAGTCCGCCGCATTAAACATCACGGTGTTGGTGAGGTTATAAGCTTCCACGCGAAGTTGGAGGTGCATTCCCTCGCGGATGCGGAAGCTCTTGGACAGCGCAGCGTCAACATCCCAGTGCACCGGTCCATCCAAGCCTGCCATGACCCGAGGGCCGGCGAAGGGAGTGTAAGCTGGCAGATTGGCAAATACGTTGGGGTTAAATGAGAATCCTGCCGGCACGTTCTGGGTGGGATTGCCCGTCAGGACAAAGGGATTGCCGTTGGTGAGGTTCAACGGCTGGCCGGAATTGATGGTGGTGAACGAACTCATCGACCAACCGCCCAAAACGCCGTCCACCCAGGGATTTACCGTGCTCATCATCTTTCTGCCGCGCCCGAACGGGAGGTCGTAAATGCCGGAGAGGATTGCCCGGTGCCGAGGATAGGTTCCCCATGTCCACAGGGGCTTTTGGTTGTAGTAATAGGGCCCATCCGTGTAATCCCCGGCATCCGGCCACATAGTGGATTGCTCGTGATTGTACACATAGGATGCCAGGAGGTTCATGCCATTCGAGTAGCTCCGCTGCACGCGGAACTCGATATTCCTTACCAGTTCCCCTTCGTCGGGAACATGGCCCATGAAAATTTCGCCGTATTGCGGGTAGGGGCGCAAGAGTTGGTACAAGGGTACGGTGGCTTGGTTGCGCAAACTCCCCGGGAACTGGGATGACGTCAGGTACTTGTAAAAAGGATTCGGATACTGAGTGAACATGGCCGGTCCCGTGGTGGTGTTGTAGTAAAGGCTGGGATTCGCCTCATTGGCGGGGAACGAGTCCCACCAGCCATAGGAATCCAAATGGCGGCCGTTGGTGGCGATGAAACTGACATCAAGACGGAGCTTACCGGGCAGGTCACGCTCGACCGTGAGGTTGAAGCGGTCCAGCCTGCCATCTTTATAATTCTGGTCGCGGAATCCGTCTCCCCAGTCGTCGCCGAATCCATTACCGAGATTGGTGTTGGCTCCCAGAGTGTTACCCGTAAGCGACTGGAGTGGATTGGTGCTGCTGGGAAAAGGATTGGAGAGGGCGGTGACGGGCACGCCGGCCTGCGACGGCAGAATGGTGCTGGTGGCGCTGTAACCCACATACATCTTCTGGTTATTTGACAGGAGCCCATCTTGCACTTGCGAGTTCAGGACCAGGAAACGGCCATAACCCACCTGCAGGACGGTCTTATCGTTCAGCCGGAAAGCAATGCCTGCCCGGGGCGCGAGACTGAAGCCCGGGGCATTGAACTGCGTCCGATTACTGCTGGTGGCAAAGACCCAGTTGCCGTTGGGTGGGGGCGTGGCGGCGCTCGCGCCAAGATATTGCGAGCGCAGGCCGGTTTCCTGGGCGGTGTACGAAGGCGGATTGGCGGTGAGGGTGGAATTCGCGCTATTCAGATCCAGGTAGCGTGTGAAGCGGTTCTGGGAGTCCACCGGCGCGCTCTCATATTCATAACGCAATCCCAGGTTGAGGGTGATGCGGCGGCTCAGTTTAAAGTCGTCCTGAGCGTACGCTCCGTAGTAGAAGATGGAGACTTGCGACGGAGTCGTGTACGCGGCGCTTGAACCGTCAGTCGGAGCACCCAGTAGGAATGATGCATACGGGTCACCGCTTACACTGGTGGGGGCATTGACGAAGGTGCTGGAAGTCGTAGCGGCGCCGAAATTAAGGGTGATATTCGTCGGTAGAGAAGCGAACGCCGTCTGGCGCCGCGTTTCCAAGCCGGCTTTGAGGCTGTTCCGCCCTTGGGTCCTTACCAGCTTGCCGCTCAGGGTGTAACTGTGGGGGTGCTGAAAATACAGATACTGTTCGCTAAATGTGTTCGATCCTCCCATATTGAGATACGGGAACAATATCTTTCCACCCCACTGGTCGGTATAGGGCTGGTACCACGACGGGTTGCTGGGAAACAGGGCCGCGAAGTCGCTGGCGCTCATGTTGGCCACGGCGGCATCGTCGTTCATGGAGGTATAGCCAAAGCGCACGTCAATCACCGTCGAGGGGTTCAGTGTGTACACCCCGTCGGCGCTGAAGTTCTTGGAAAGCATGATTCCCCCGCCGCCGTTATTTTCGGCGGGTGAATTGATGCCCGTATAGTCCGGCAGCGAGTTCAGGGCGTGGAATTGGCTATACCGGCCGAAAATCCTCAGCTTGTCACCTTTGTTCCAGTCGGCGCGGTCGGAAAAGTTGTAGTAGTGGGTCAGGAGGCCGACCGTGGACCGGAAATTGTTAGCGCCGGCAACGTTGGAGGCCGTGGTATTGGGGTTCCAAATGTCCGCCATCATTTTTTGGGCGGTGGGATCCAGCATATTTGTCGGAATGATGTTGCCCGCAAACGGCGTGCGCGTATACGCCCCGGTGGTGGAATTGAACACCGTGGTAAACGGGTTGTAGATCGTGCGCTGGCCGCCACTGCCATTCAACGACGATGAATAATTGCCGGTGCGTTCGGCCGCGGTGGGCAACGTCATGGTGACGGTGTTGGGGGTCGACAGCAGCCGCCCTTCGTAGTCAAAAAAGTTGAAGAGCTTATTCTTTTTGATCGGGCCGCCGGCGGAGCCACCCCAGATATTGCTGCGCGATACGCTGGGAGTGCGGGAGAAGACATTGGTGACGGCGTTGAGGGAAGGGTTGATGCCATAGTAGAACGCCGACCCATGGAATTTGTTGGTGCCCTGCGGTGTCGACATGCTGACCACGCCCCCGGCGCTATGGCCATACTCGGCATCCACCGCCACCTGCTCCACCACCATCTCCTGCGTACCTTCGATGGTGGGCATGTAAGATCCCTTGGGACCAATGACCGAAGAAGTGCCGTCAATCAGGACATCGTTCTGGCGGGAGGTCTGCCCACCAAAATCCATTTCCGTGGACTGCCACATGTAATAGGGCTTGGGGGCGGAAGGGTAATTATTTTGCACCGCGGGATCGAGCAGCGCCGCCATGATGGGATTCCGCTCCTGGAAGGGCAATTGGGCGAGTTGCGAGTTCGTGATTGTCAGTTCCTTGCTGCTGGTGTTGTATTGCAGCGCGGCAGCGTTGGCGGTGACCGTAACCGTTTGGGAGACCCGGCCGGGCTTTAGGGCGAAATTGACCGTGACGTCGCCTTTGGTTTCTACCAAAACGTTTTCCTGAATCGACTTGGCGAACCCGACGGCCTCCGCGGTGACCGTGTAGGTGCCCGGCTCCACAAAATCGAACCTGTAATTACCAAGATTGGTGCTCTCCTTGACTACGGAGATGCCCGTGTTGACGTTGATTAGAGTGACTTTGGCGCCGATCAGAACGCCTTGACTGGAATCTGTGACGAGGCCTTGCACGGTGCCCCGATAGTCTTGGGCGAATAACACACCAAGGCTGCATGCCAAGAGGGTGAAAATAAGGAGATGCTTTATCATTTCCGAACCTCCAAATCAGCAGGGGAAACTCGCAGGTTCAGGCCGGTGCTGTTAATTGCACGCGGGTCGCCTTGCGGTCGCGAGCATCCTCGCCCAGCCAGGAGGGCGTTGCAAGTGAGCTACCGGTGAGCATACGGTGAACAGAAAAAGGCGCATTCTCATTTGGGCACCAGGCACCAATCTTCTCAGGTAGTTGCAAGTTGATGTCCATTTGTGTATGTTATGCGCAGCGGGGAGCGGGTTTACCTCCCACTCACCTGGCAAAACCGGCGAGCTTACCGCCAGCTCACCTGATGGTCCTTTGAAATGCATGAAAAAGGGCTGCTTCCGCTTACCTTGAGTTCACAGCCTGACGCGCGCTGGGAGCTTGTGCAGCGGGTTGCAGACAGCATTTATTTTCGCAAAGGCCCGAAACTCCGCGCCTTCTTACTCTACGTGTGTGAGAACACCATCCTCGGCCGGCCTGAGGAGGTGCGCGAGCAACTCATTGGGTCCAAAATCTTCGGGCGCCGCCCGGACTACGACCCCAGCGACGACAACATTGTGCGCGTGGAGGCCCGCGAGCTGCGCAAACGCCTCGAGGCCTATTTTGCCAGCGAGGGTAAGAACGAGGCGATCATTCTCGAGATCCCCAAGGGCGCCTACGTCCCCATTTTCCGGCCGCGGGAAGACATCGCCTTACCGCTGGCGGAATCGGAAGAGCCGGCGGAGCCGGCCATTACCCCCCTCGTCCCGACTCCCCGCCGTGCCAATCGCTGGCTGGCGCCCGTTGTGGTGATGGGCCTGGTGGCTTGGGCGGCAGCCACCTTTTGGCTGGCGACAGAAAACCGGCGGCTTCGGCAGACGCCCAATCCCAATAGTGCCGAAGTCGGCGCTTCCCCGCAGGATTACTCGATTTATCCCGAGCTTCTGGGAACCCTGGGCAAGCTTCCCAATCGCGAGCCGCAACTTGTGCTCTGCAATCCCAAAGTGATCCTGCTTTTTGGCTCATCCACGGCCACTCCATCCGTGGAACCCCCGGGCAGTTTTGTGGTGGCGCCCAAAGACCTCGACCGCACCTTAACTTTTGCTTTCAATGGCAAGGACAGGGATGCGCCTTACCACTTTCTCCGCGTCACGCACGAAGAATACACCGGGATCGGAGAGGCCATGGCCGCCTTACAAGTCGCGCGGCTGATGGACGCGCTGCACCGGCCCGTGCATCTCACGCAAGCGCGCTTTCTGAACTGGGACAATGTTCAGGAGCAGGACCTGATTCTCCTGGGCGGGCCTTCCAGCAATGACTGGACGAACCAGGTTGAGACCACGTCAGATTTCGTATTCTCCGGGCGGGATGTTGCCAACCTCCAGCCGCTGCCTGGCGAACCGAAACTGTACACCGCCGATACCGCTCCCCGGCCCGGGGGAGGAAAAGCCGAATACGGAATCCTCCGGATGCTCACCACGCGCCGCGGGTTCAAGACTTTCCTCCTGGCGGGATTGAGCGGCGCGGGCACCGCCGGCGTGGCGGAGTTCTTCGCGACGCCCGCCAAGATGAAGCCCCTGGCGGAACGCATCGCCGCCGTCGCTCCCGGCAAACCCTTTCCCACCGACTGGGAAGTCATCATCAAAATTGTCGTGCAGGATGGCTTGCCGGTCGAGACTTCCGCCGTGACCCTCCGCCCCGCTCCCCCCGCGGCTCGTTAGAAATGCCAGCCCTTGCACCGCCGGCCGGAGCCTGTCCAGCGAGTTTGGGAGGTCGGCTGTCAGCATCTTGCATTCCGAGGTGGTCCGGTGTACCTTTCCACTCTGTTTAAAAAAATGGAAATCAGGGCAACCCTATGATAACTAATCGATGGATGGGCATCGCGCCGCGTACGGCCCGGGCGATGGCGATGATCCTCACTGCCACCTTCGGCGTGATTCTTGTTGCTCGCCTGAATGTTGCGGGTACTGTGAATACGCGTCCCGGATATTACCGCGACCCGGCGATTCACGGTGACACGATCATCTTCACGGCGGAAGGCGATCTCTGGACGGTCAGCGTGAAGGGTGGCGCGGCGCGGCGGCTCACCTCCAATCCCGGCCATGAGGCTGGGGCGGCCATTTCCCCCGATGGCAAAACCGTTGCCTTCAGCGCCGAATATGAAGGTCCGAAGGATGTTTACACCATGCCGGTGGATGGCGGCTTGCCCCAGCGCGTCACCTGGAACGGTGACGCGGCGGTGGCCGGATGGACGCCCGACGGACGCGTGCTTGTCCGCACGCGCCGGTACTCCACGTTGCCTGACCCGCAACTGGTGGCCATTGACAGCACCGGCCGCCGCGAAGTCGTCCCTCTGGCGCAGGGAGCGGAGGCCAGCTACACGCCCGACGGCGCCACGCTGTTCTTCACGCGTTATGAGCCGCAGTCGAGCCACACCAAGCGGTACCAGGGCGGCACGGCGGAGAGCATCTGGCGTTACGACACCGGTTCGGAGGCGGTGCCTTTGACGGCCGACTGGCCCGGCACCTCGCACGACCCCATGTTCTGGGACGGCCGCGTCTACTTCCTTTCCGACCGCGACGGCGTGATGAATGTTTATTCCATGGATCGAAACGGTCACGGCCTGAAACAGCACACGCACCATCGCGGCTTCGATATTCAGTGGGCTTCGCTTTCGGGCGGCCGCATCGCCTATCAGTGTGGGGCTGACCTGTGGCTGCTCGATCTGAAGTCCGGTCATGACGCCATCATTAACATCACGCTGGTTTCCGACTTCGATCAGTTGCGCGATCACTGGGTGAAGCGGCCGCTCGAATACCTCACCGGAGTTCACATCGCGCCCAACGGCAGCGGAGCGGTCTTCACCGCGCGCGGTGAAGTGTTCACGTTGCCCGCCAAGAGCGGGCGCATCGTCAAGGTGGCGGGCAACTCCGGAATCCGCTATCGCGAAGCTCGTTACATGCCCGACGGCAAGAGCATCATCGCGCTCTCCACGGAAAGCGGGGAAACGGAGTTTTGGAAATATCCGGCCAACGGCATTGGCGCGCCCGAGCAGTGGACGCACGACGCCAAGGTGCTGCGTTGGGGCGGCGTGCCCTCGCCCGACGGCCGCTGGCTGGCGCACCACGACAAGGACCAGCAGTTGTGGTTGTACGATACGAAGACGAAGCAGCAGAAGCGCATCGCCCAGTCGATGGTGTACGGCTTCGAGGACCTCACCTGGTCGCCTGACAGCCAGTGGCTGGCGTACGTGCAAGCGGCCACCAACACCTTCTCTCAGATCAAGGTGCTAAACGTAAACACCGGCGTCATTCAGGCGCTCACTTCCGACCGCTACAACAGCGGCAGCCCCGCCTGGAGCGCCGACGGCAAGTGGCTCTACTTTCTTTCCGACCGCATGCTGACCACGGCGGTGATGTCGCCCTGGGGGGCGCGCCAACCAGACCCCTACTTCGACCGCTCGATGAAAGTCTACGAGCTGGCGCTCACCCCCGGCCTGCGCTCGCCGTTCGCGCCCGTCGACGAATTGCATCCGGACCAGCCCGCCAAGCCGGAGGCGGTGCCCGAGGAGCCGAAGTCCGACAAAGCGGCAGAGGTCAAGCCGGATAAGCCGGCCGAAACAAAACCCACCCCCGCCGCTGGAGCGAAGAAGCCTGCCCCCGTCACGGTGAACATCGACTTCACCGACATTGCCTCGCGCCTGAACGAGGTCCCGGTGCGTCCCGGCAACTACTCCGATCTGGAGGCTGCGGAAAAACGGCTATGCTGGATTGACCGCGATGAAGGCGCGCCGCCCAAGCGAAACCTCGCGTGCGTGGACATCGCCAGCAAGGGCGACGCTCCCGAGACGGTGGTGGCTGACGTGCGGGGCTACGAGATGTCCCTGGACCGGAAGAAGATGCTGGTGTGGAAAGGCGAGGACTTCTACATTCTCGGTTCCACCGTCAAAGCCGCCGCCGTGGCGCTTCCCAAGGCCAAGATGGACCTCTCGCGATGGACGTTTGATACCAATCCGCGCGTCGAATTTCACGAGCTGTTTCTCGACGCCTGGCGGCTGGAGCGAGACTATTACTATGACCGCAACATGCAGGGCGTCGATTGGAAACAGATGCGCGATCGTTATCTGCCGCTGGTGGACCGCGTGGCCGACCGCGACGAACTGAACGACGTGATTGCGCAGATGGTGAGCGAGCTCTCCACGCTTCACACCTTCGTCCGCGGCGGCGATTCCCGCGAGCCCGCCGACCAGGTGGGACTGGCTTCGCTCGGCGCCGTTTTGCGGCGCGATGAGCGCGCCGGCGGATTCGTGGTGGAGCACATTTATCTTCACGATCCCGACCTGCCCAACGAAGCGCCGCCGCTCGCCCGGCCCGATTCGACGGTGCATGAGGGCGAGGTGATCCTCAGTATCGATGGTGACGACTTACTCGGCGTTGCGGACGAGCGCGCGCTGCTGCGTGGCAAGGCGGGACGCCAGGTGCTATTGCGCGTCAAGTCCACTTCCGGCCAGATCCGCGAGGTCATCGCCACGCCGGTCCCGGAGATGGAGGAGCGCAACCTCCGCTACAAGGAGTGGGAGTACTCGCGCCGGCTCAAAGTGGAGTCCGACTCCCAGGGGCATATCGGTTACGTTCACCTGCGGGCCATGGGCTCCAGCGACATCGAGGAATGGGCGCGCGACTTTTACCCCGTTTTCGACCGTCAGGGGCTCATCATCGATGTGCGGCACAACCACGGCGGCAACATCGATTCCTGGCTGCTCGCCAAGTTGCTGCGCCAGGTGTGGTTCTGGTGGCAGCCGCGCGTCGGCAACCCGAGATCCAACATGCAATACGCGTTTCGCGGGCACATGGTGGTGCTCTGCGACCGCCTGACCGCTTCGGACGGCGAGGCTTTTGCCGAAGGCTTTCGCCGCCTGGGACTGGGCAAGGTGATTGGCGTGCGCACCTGGGGAGGCGAGATCTGGCTGACCTCCAGCAACTTCCTTGCCGACAGTGGCATCGCGACCGCCGCCGAGAATGGTGTCTACGGACCGGAAGGCAAGTGGCTGATCGAAGGGCACGGCGTGGACCCGGACATCGTGGTGGACAACCCTCCCCACGCCACGTACCAGGGTAGTGACGCGCAACTTGACGCCGCCGTGAAATACCTCGAGGAGCTGATTCGCAAAGATCCGCGTCCCGTTCCCAAGGCGCCCCCCTATCCCAACAAGTCGTTCAAGTACGGCGAGTGAGCGTCCGCGCCTGAAAGCTCTTGGGGCGCTACGCTCGCTTCCGTGCCATGCGGACAGTTCGCATATCGAGAAACATCCGCTGTGGACCGCTTGGGGCGCCGCCCTCCAGCGCCACGAAACCGTAACGCGCGTACCAGTCGATTCGGTCTCGATATGCGTCCGCGATGATGCCGCGGCACCCCACATCGTCGGCGACGCGCAGGGCGATTTGGAAGGCTTCGGAAATGAGCGCATGTCCCAGCCCTTTGCCGGAGAATCTCTGGTCCACCGCGAGGCGCGCCAGCAGGATGAGGGGCAAATCGTAGGGCGGAAGCCCGCGGACGTACTTTTTGGGAAAAGCGTCGCGGGGCACACCGGCCGTGGCGAGAGTGAAGTATCCCAGCACGGTGCGCGGAGCGACTTCCTCGATCGCCACGTAAGTTACCCCGATGGAGCTCTTCTGCTGATTGGACCAGGCATGGCGGCGGAGATAGTTATTGAGAGGCTCATCGCCACAGTCGAAAAGGTCCACCTGGTCGGGCTCTTCTATTGAGTTCTGCATAATACAGTGACACTCGTAGAACCTTCAAAACGGCAACGTACTTTGCTTCCAGCAGGAGGCGACGATATGGCGCCGCCGGCG
>Ga0326728_10008929_pt1 | contig 24478 bp, 23 predicted proteins | sample MB3enrmetagenome_FD_207602 | JGI IMG/M metagenome (GOLD analysis project Ga0326728, IMG submission 207602) | Lab enriched peat soil microbial communities from McLean, Ithaca, NY, United States - MB31MN | ecosystem: Environmental > Terrestrial > Soil > Wetlands > Peat | place: USA: New York... | reverse complement strand
CAATCAGATCAGACCTCACAGTGCATTGGGTTACCGACCTCCTGCACCTGAGGCTATCATGCCGGGCTATGGTTCAACAAGTCTAACTCTGAGTGTGGTACAATGATTGGGGGCCGGTCAGTGCCCGTAACGAACTGGAAGTAAGATTTATAAGCTCTAATCTAATTTTCCGACTTAGGTATAACCATCCCGCCCTCCAGCAATATGGCAATAGAGAACAGTAAAAACTGACGAGAAGGAATTTCATGAATTCCTGAGTTGACCCTTTTAAAACCCCTTGACATCGAAAAGACGATTGCTTAGCATCTTACCAGCTTGACGCATAAGATTACGTTAGCCAATACTTCTCACGCCCAAAAGCGAGTTCTTATCAAATGCAGGAGGTAGAACAGTATGAAAGCAGCTATTCTTGATAAAGGTAACCTGACCATAAAAGATGTGCCTAAGCCTTCCCCTGGATTCGAGGAGGCCCTGGTCAGGATTACCGCCACAGGTGTTTGTCATTCGGATGTACATTTGGTTAAGGGGGATTGGCCTCGGCTTGTCCCGCCGTATCCAATTCCAATGGGTCATGAAGGCATAGGAATCGTCGAGGAATTGGAGCCTGGAGCGGGGAAGTTCGTAAAGGAAGGCGACAGGGTGATATTGGGTCTCGGTGGTACAGGAGGGGGATACTGGTGCGGTGCTTGCGAATATTGTCTCGCCGGAAAACCCAGGCTCTGCAAGGAGGCTAAGGTTGTGCTCGGTACCTATGCGGAGTACATTTCGGTATGGGCAAAAGCATTGGTAAAGCTGCCCGAGCAAGTGAGTGATAACGAAGTCCCCCTGGCCTGTGCAGGATTAACAGCCTACGGAGCTGTCAAGAAACTGGTTAAGTTCGACGTCTTACCGGGAAAACCGGTAGCCATCGTTGGTGCGGCGGGTGGTCTTGGTCACTATGCGGTTCAGATTGCCAAAGCATTCGGGTATAAAGTGATCGGTATTGACGTGGGTCCAGAAAAAACAGAATTCTTGAAGAAATTGGGTGCTGATCATGCTGTGGATGTAAATGAAGCAGTCAAATTTGTTAAAGAGAATTTTGGCGGGGTGTATGCCAGTATCGTATTTTCACCCAAATTAGCTGGTTTTGAGCTTGGGTTAAAGTTATTGAAACAGGGCGGAGTGTTTATCTCGGTAGGAATGCCACCCGTAAGCGAAGGAGGCATATCCATAAGCCCGTTGGAGCTGTTACGGATGGACCCGCTCATCATGTCGTCGGCTGTGGGCACAGTTGAGGACATGAGGGAATTAGTTCAGTTGGCAGCGGAAGGTAAAGTGAAGACTCATGTCAGCAGGGTCGGGAACCTTTCAGAAATCAATCAAATCTTTGAGGAGCTTGAGAAAGGAAAGTACTCCGGAAGAGCCATCATTAATAATTTCACAAAATAACCCATTAGGAAAGGTGGCGGCTGTATTCTAACTTGCGAAGGCCAACGAGGCCGATGATGAAACGTTGTGAATGGGCTAACGGGAGCGATCTCGAACGGTCTTATCACGACAAGGAATGGGGTGTACCCATTCACGATGACAGAAGTCTATTCGAGTTTCTTATTTTAGAAGGTGCGCAGGCAGGATTGAGTTGGTCTATTATTCTTAAGAAACGGGAAGGGTACAGAAAGGCTTTTGATAATTTCGATGTCCGGAAGATTTCCAAATACTCAGAGACCGACGTCTCCAGGTTGCTTCACGACTCCGAGATCATAAGAAATAAACTTAAAATCAGCGCGGCGATCATTAACGCCAGAGCCTTTCTCCAGTTAAAGAAAGAATTTGGTAGCTTTGACAATTACATTTGGCAATTCGTTAATGGAAAAACAATCCGGAATTCATGGAAAAAGATAATGGACATTCCCTCGAGCACTCCAGAGTCTGATGCCATGAGCAAAGACTTAAGAAGAAGAGGGTTCAAGTTCATTGGCACGACGGTTTGTTACGCCTTCATGCAAGCAGTCGGCATGGTGAATGATCATGTCGTAGGTTGCTTCAGATATCGGGAACTAAAGAAGAAAGCCGAACACGACAAGTCCACGCGCCGGATCGCCGATAAATCCGGCTCCCTGTAAGCACTTTGTTTTGTATAAACGAAAGGAATATGGAATGAAGAAGCTGATTTACGGAATATGTTTTCTGCTGCTGCTGTCGAGTAATGTTTTGGCCGCGGAAAACGCGGTCCACGTCGAGGTATTAGCAAAAACAAGTTTGAGCTGGGACGGAACCCGTCTGCCCGATTACTTAAAAGGGACTCCAGAGATAACCATTCTCAGAATCAAAATCCCACCGGGAGTGCAATTGGCGTTGCATAAACATCCAGTGATCAACGCAGGGGTATTATTGAATGGAGAGCTAACCGTAGTTACCGAGGACAAGAGGACATTACATCTTAAAGCTGGAGAATCTATTGTCGAAGTGGTCGATAAGTGGCATTACGGAAAGAATGAAAGCAATAAAACGGCCGAAATTATAGTTTTCTATGCCGGTGTACTGGATACGCCGATTAGCATAGAGAAACAGGGATCAATACATCACGAATGACTTGGGCGCACCCGGTTTCACTCTGCCGCACCGTTCAAGCGTTAGCGGCTATTAGCAAAATGCTGGATAAACTGGCGGGGCAGAAGATGGTTTGTCCATGGTGGCCTTGTTTTCCATTCGTCATTGGTTCGGCCGTCTGCAAGCAAAGATGATTGGAGGATGATCATGTTAGATGAAGATGTCCGCCAAACAATCATCGACGAAGAGCATCTCAAACTCCTATCCATTGGCTACATGGTTTCCGCTGGAATGAATGCGTTCTGCTCATTATTTGGGGTTCTGTATGGATTGATGGGTGTGATGATGGGCACAGTCTTTACTGCTCAGACGGAAACCGCCGTGCGAGCAGGCCAAGGACCACCTGCGTTCGTTGCCTGGCTTCTGGGTATTATCGGGTTCGCTATATTTCTCCTCCTGATCACCTTAGCCGTACTAAAGTTTGTCACCGCTCAGCGCATCAAATGCCAACGGTCACGGATCTTTTGCATGGTGGTCGCCGGAATTTCCTGCTTTGGGATTCCATACGGCACCCTGCTTGGTGTGTTCACATTTGTCGTTTTAGGGCGTAATTCCGTCAGGCGCCTGTTCGAATCGGGACCCGCTACTTGACCCGTCGTTCAGTTCCTGGCCGGTTGCCTACGGCACGGTCGGTCAGCGATTGTCATTATTTGATGTAGTAACCTGAAACTCTCCAAATGCCGTCTTTATCTAACATCGGCGTAACCGTTTCGGTGGCTGACTGTTTGTTCTCAAACGTTGTTTCATACTGAATCACAACGTATTCGCCGTCGGGAGCACCGGGTAGGGTCCTCGTATACTGCTTCGATTTAAGTTTTCTTGCCACCACTTTCCCCAGGGGGGGTCTGAAAGCTCTCAATGATTGCTGCCATTGCTCTTGGGTCACAGCCGCCTTGAAAAACCCCGATGCCTGGTTCCAACTCTCAACGTAATTTCCTTCATCCACCAAGGATAACCACGCAGAGGCCGCTGTGACAGCAGCTTTTTCAGCTACCTCATTTGCTTGCAAAACACCTGTCAAGATAATACTGCTCAATACGGTAATCGTTAATACGGCAACCCATCTGTTCTTCATCGTCATCCTCCTTTTTTGTTCTCCTCATCCTTCTCACTCCAGCCTTCCCTCCTGCCGGAGTTGAGTGATGATCTTCATAATTTGCGGTAAGGCTTCTATGGCAGCTTTCTCTCCCTCCAGAATCGCCTCGTGCCTTTTTGAAAAATCGCCTGAGCCGATATAGGATACCTTTGGTTTGATGATCACATCGGCCTTGCAAACCTGGATCGAGCCAAGCTTTGAATACATGATATTGATGGATTGCAAAATGGTATCGATCGTTCCCTCAGGCTGGGTGCGATCCACCGCCGAAGAAATATCCACCGCGATGACGACATCCGCTCCAAGTCTCTTTGCCGCGTCCACAGCCACCGGGCTGACAACCCCACCATCGACATAAATTCGATCCGAAATCCTTACCGCCCTGAAAATCCCCGGAATGGAACAACTCGCTCTAACCGCTGTCCCCGTATTCCCTTTTCCGAAGACCATCTCCAGGCCCGTTTCTAAATCCGTAGCCACGGCGTAAAAGGGGAGCTTCAGCTTTTCCATTGGGGTATAATTCACCGTCTTATTAATGAATTCCTCAAGTTTCTCACCCTTTATAAACCCATTGCTCGGGATATAGAGAAGATCGACAATGTCGTCTTTTTGTACCGAGAAAGAAAGCTTCTGAAGCGAGAAGGCATCCAGGCCATAAGCATACAGGCTCCCCACAACGCTCCCCGCACTGGTTCCCACGATCATGTGAATCGGTATTTTATTCTCTTCGAGGATCTTGAGCACGCCGATATGGGCAAACCCTTTTGATGAACCCGCCCCGAGGACCAAAGCAATCTTAGCCGGCTTTGGAGGAGGTTGAACAACCGGCGGTGGCTGAACCACGGGAGGAGTTTGGGTCTCCTTCAGGGTACAGGATGTGAATGCCAGTGTTAGAACGACAAGAATGCAAAATAACTTATTTAGGCTCATTTTTTTTCCCCCTCCTTTAGATATGTATCATATCATCTATTTGTCAGAAGATGAAGTACGGGCCAAACTCCAGTGGCAATCCAGACCGAAAACACTGGATTCCGGATCAAGTCCGGAATGACAAAATGTGTAAAGCTTTTTCTGAGACATGATACTAGATTTCGGCGTTTCCAAACATCTGGGCCGCACGAAAAGAGCTTCGGACAAAGGGACCTGATGCAACAGCTCTAAACCCCATCTCTTCTCCTATTCTTTTATACTCCTCGAATTCTTCCGGTGGAACAAATCGTACGACCGGTAACCGATCCTGACGGGGTTGAAGGTATTGACCGATCGTCAAGAAGTCGCATCCTGCTTCTCTCAAACCTCGAAGCACTTCTAAAACCTCTTGCCGGGTCTCTCCGAATCCAAGCATCAAACCCGATTTGGTAGCAATGTCCGGATAATCATCTTTTGACGTCTTGAGTAAATTCAGTGATCTTTCGTAGTCCGCCAGTGGACGGACTCTGGGATAAAGTCGCGCGATGGTTTCGATATTGTGATTCAGGATCTCCGGGCGTTCTTTCAAAACGGTCTTCAGGGAATTTTGATCTCCTTTAAAATCGGGAATCAATACCTCAACCTTTATCTTCGGATTCAATGCGCGAATGGCACGAATCGTCTTGGCAAAAGAAGATGCTCCCCCATCCGAAAGATCATCCCGGGTGACCGAGGTGACGACCACGTAATGAACGCCCATCTTCTGAACAGCCTGGCTCATCCTCTCGGGTTCCGTTTCGTCAGGCGGAGCAGGCGCACCACGGTCCACAGCACAAAAACCACAATCCCTGGTGCAAACCCTTCCCAGAATGAGAAACGTAGCCGTCCCTCTGGCGAAGCATTCGCCCAGGTTTGGGCAACGGGCCTCCTGGCAAACCGTATGAAGGTTTGTCTGCTCCAGGATCGATCTGACCCTCTCAACATCCTGAAGAGGGGGAATTCGCTTTTTTAACCAGAGCGGTTTTCGCAACGTCTCTGCCCCTCGTTATCATTTGCGTTTCCGCGAAATTCCAAGGCTCAAGTACTCATTTCAATCCGTTATCAGCTCTTGTATATCTTTCTCTTCCCATTCCCCTTTAAAGACCTCTCTAAAATTCAGAGAGAGCTTTTTGGTCACACTTTCTCGCGAAATCCTTTTTCCAAGGATTTTTGCCATAGAGGTCATCTTCTTTTCTTTAAGTCCACAGGGGTTGATGAGGTCAAAATATTTTAGGTCTGTCTCGTAATTGAGTGCAATGCCATGGAGGGATACCCTTCTTTTTATCGCCACTCCTACTGAGGCAATCTTCTCTTCATCCACCCAGACACCTCGATTCAAGGGGTCTCTTCTTCCTTCGATTCCAAAATCTCTGAGGACGCGCAGAACGACTTCCTCCAGCTGATCGACGTATCGAACAACCCGATACCCGTATTCTCTCAGATGGAGGATGGGGTAGACCACTATCTGTCCAGGACCGTGGTAGGTGACGTCCCCGCCCCTGTCCACATGAAAAATGGGAATCTTCATTGCCTCCAAGACTTCTGAAGTCGCTACCAGATGGGACCGGTTTCCACGCCTTCCAAGGGTAATCACATGGGGATGCTCAAGGATGAGCAGTACATCTGGTAACTCCTCTTCTACCCGCTTCGACCAGAATTGATGCTGGAGATTCCATGCCTTTTCATAATCAACCAGACCCAAATCAATGATATATCCTCTGCGATCCATAAATCTTATTTGCAAAATGCGAAAGCTCGTTCGACGACACGGTTATTCATCCGTTGCCAAAGACCCCTGATAGGCTTTAGAGGATAGGAGCCCTTTCAACTCCTCTCTGCCTTGAATCTCCATTTTAATCAACCACCCCTTTCCGTAGGGATCTTCATTGATGAATTCGGGATGATCCTTGAGGGTAAAGTTTGCCTCTGTCACTTTGCCCGTCACCGGAGAGTAAATGTCGGCAACGGTCTTTACAGACTCGACCACTCCGATGGAATCTCCCTTTTTAAATTCAGAACCGACCTCAGGGAGATCCGCATAGACGATATCCTTCAACTGACTCTGAGCATAGTCCGTCACCCCGATCGTCACCCTACTCCCTTCTTCTCTCACCCATTCATGGGTATCGGCATAAAGCAGGTCTTCTGGGAATGTCATGATAGGGCACTGTTGCTCTTCAGGAAGTCGTACAGGCATGTCGATCATATTATCATAGAAGTTGTGGAAAAATCCAAAATCCGCCTTCACACTCCTCCGTTCTCTTTTTACATCCCTTCATCCCCTTAATTCAAGGTAACCCCCCTTGATCCCCCCTTAAGTTAAGGGGGGAATAGAGGGGGGTTACAAGGTGGCATGAAGAGCGATTGATTTATTCTCCCAGGTAAGCCTTCTTAACTTTCTCGTTCTTGGCCAATTCCCTTGCGTCTCCCTCCAACAGGATGCTGCCGGCCTCCAAGACATAACCTCGATGGGCATATTTGAGAGCAATGCGTGCGTTTTGCTCCACCAGCAAAATCGTCGTCCCTTGCTGATTGATCTCTTTCAAAACGCGAAAGAGCTCATACATCAAAAAAGGAGCAAGCCCCATAGAGGGCTCGTCCAGAAGCATCATTCTTCCACCGGTCATCATGGCGCGGGCCACGGCGAGCATCTGCTGCTCTCCTCCACTTAAGGTATCCGCCCTTTGATGGCGGCGTTCCTCCAGCCTTGGGAAGAGGCCGAAGATCCCTTTTGCATTCTGCTGAATCACTTGACGATCCTCATGGGCATAAGCTGCAATCTTCAGATTCTCCCAGACCGTCAGATTCCCGAAGATTCGCCTTCCCTCCGGCACCAGGGAGATCCCCAGCCGACTCACGACGTGATGGGGCGAAAACTGTGTGAGATCTTTCCCTTCAAAAATCATCTTTCCTGAGCGATAGACCGGTGCTTCTGGAGGAGGGAGACGCATAATGCTCATCAGGGTTGTAGACTTTCCAGCACCGTTGGCGCCGATCAGGGTAACAATCTCCCCTTCCCTCACATCAAAGGTGATCCCATGAAGTGCCTCAATGGGGCCGTAACCAACGTGCAGATCTTCAACGGACAGAAGCATCAATCGATCTCTTTCCCCAGGTAGGCCTCCACCACGCGAGGGTTGCCTTGGATTTCCTCAGGGGTTCCTTGGGCGATCGTCTCTCCGAAATCCAATACCTGAATCTTCTCACAAAGGTTCATCACTACTCTCATCTCGTGCTCGATGAGCCAGATCGTCAGGTTGAACTCCTTGCGGATCCATCGGATGAGCCCGATGAGCGCTTCTTTCTCGCCGAGGTTCATACCTGCACAAGGCTCATCCAGAAGTAGCAGTTTGGGCCGTAGGATCAGAGCCCGGGCAATTTCCACCTTGCGTTGTAGGCCATAAGGAAGATTCTTAGCCAGTTCTTCGGCATGATCCCGGAGTCCCATAATCTCCAGGACCTCTCTCGCCCTTCGACCAATTTCTTTTTCGGCTGTACGGAATCGGGAGGTCAGAAAGATCGTGTCAACAAATCCATAGCCCAACTTATAATTATGGCAGACTCGGATGTTGTCCAGAACTGTCATCTCAGGCCAGAGACGGATGTTTTGAAACGTCCTGGCTATTCCCATGGCGGTCACCTGATGGGGATAGATTTCTCCCAAGTTTCGCCCCTCAATTCTTACTTCTCCATGAGTAGGATGGTAAACCCCGCAAACCAGATTAAAGACGGTCGTCTTGCCAGCCCCGTTGGGTCCAATCAAGCCCATCAGCTCTCCACCGTCAAAGGTGAGGTTAAAGTCGGAAACGGCTTTCAATCCCCCGAAAAAATGGGTTAGCCCGCGCACCTCAAAGAGCGACATGGACCTCCTCCTTTGACCCAAAAATGCGCTTAAAACTTGGGAAAATATCCGTTAGCTCTCGATGACCCAGCAACCCTTCTGTACGAAAGAGCATCAGGAGGATCAGGATGAACGGGACGACCACCCACTTATAGAGCTGTAAAGGCCTCAGGATTTCGAGGAGGAGCGTGAAGAGGACTGCGCTGAGCACGGATCCACTCAATGAACCCATCCCTCCTAAGTAGACCATCACAAGGGCTTCGGTGGATTTCATAATCCCGAAGCTGCCGGGGTTGATGTAGCCCAGGATGTGAGCAAACAGTCCCCCCGCCAACCCCGCGAGCCCGGAAGAGAGCATGAAGGTCACCATCTTTGCCCTTCGAGTATTGACGCCCATAATCTCGGCAGCGATCTCGTCCTCACGAATAGCAATAATTCCCTTGCCGTATGTGGAGGAGACAAACCGCTTGATGAGCAACACGGTCAAAAAAACAAAGACCCATGTCCAGATCATCATCCAGGGGATATCCGCCACCTCTTTCATCCCGTTGACCACTCGGGCCATCCCCATGAAACCCCGGGCGCCGCCGATGGGCTGGATGTTCTCAATGGCGGACTTGACGATGTAGTTGACCGCCAAGGTGATGATAGCCAGGTAATCTCCCCGGGTTCGGAAGGAGGGGATGGCCACCAGAAGGCCCGCCAGGGCTGCGATGAGGCCTCCGAAGAGGAGGATGAAAGGAAAAAACGCGGCGGCCCATGCGGAAGGAAGAAGGTTAGAACCGAAAACGGACCCGGCGGTGAAACACCATACGCTGACGAGCGAAGCTGCGTAGGCTCCCACAGCCATGAACCCCGCGTGTCCGCATGAGAACTCGCCCATGTATCCATTGACAAGGTTCAGGCTCGACGACATCATGATGTTGACGCCGACGAACATGAGGACCAATTGAATATAAGAACTTAACGTTCCGGCCCAGGACAGCCCCACCACCAAGACGAAGAAAACAAACGCCGAAAGTGTTAAAGAATATTTACTCATTAATCAAACCAATCAATAATAGAATCCAGAATTCAGGAGTCAGAATCCAGAATACAAGAAAGGTATCCCTCCAATAACTTTCTACTTGAAAATGTCTTCTGTATAGCTGCTTCATTCTCCGATTACAACTCCCGGATTCTGAATGCGGTTTCAGTCGGCCTTCTAGAATTCAGGAGCCAGAATCCAGAATAGAAGAAAGATACCCTTCTAGAAGCTTACTAACCTCTTCAAGTTTTTCCATCAGTTTTGACGTCTCTCCATAACCGAGATCTTTCGCTAAAATTAGATAATACCGGCATTCTTCAAGAGAACCCTGGGCGATGTTCAGAAACCTTACCTTGTCGGGCTTGGTTTTTTTCTTGAAACCTTCTGCAATATTAGAAGGGACGGAAACCGCAGATCTTCTCACTTGTGATGTCAGTCCGTAGAGCTCATTCTTCGGAAATGATTCACCGTATCGATAAATCAACAAAACAAATTCATGAGCCTTTTGCCAGACAATCAAATCTTGAAAATATTTCGCAGGTGGCCGTTTCATTCTGGGATTCGACTCCTGGATTCTGAATTCTGACTCATTCAAACTTTGGTTCTCCTCGCAAGGCCGAAGATTCCATTGGGACGAAGGGTCAGAATCAACAATAGGACCCCGAAGGCAATGAGATCCCGGAAGGTGGAAGGGAATATGGTCGCAACGAAGATCTCCGTGAATCCCAGAATGAATCCTCCCACAATAGCTCCGCGAATTTCACCGATTCCGCCCACCACGGCTGCGATGAACGCTTTCCAGCCTACCAGTGCGCCCATGTAAGGCTCCAAAACCGGGTACGAGACGGCGAAGAGGATTCCAGCTACGGCAGCCATTGAAGATCCCAGGACAAAGGTCATGACGATGATCGTATCCACCGGGACTCCCATCAGGGGAACGGCCATCCGATCGTAAGAGATAGCCCGCATGGCCATACCCCATTTGGTCTTGAGCACCACGGTCTGAAGGAAGACGAAGACCAAGAGCGTGACGATGATGACAATAATCTTTGTATTGGAGAAGTTCACTCCTCCCACGCTATACAGGACCTTAGGGATCAGCTCAGGAAAGTTTCTGCGACTCGCGCCGAGCAGGGCAAGGTTCCCATTCTCAAGCAATAACCCTACCATCAAGGCAGTGATCACCAGGTAAAGCCGGCTGACACCCTTTCGCCTAAGAGGACGATAAGCGACCCTTTCGATGGTCACCCCCACACCGGCTGTTAAAGCCATGGTCAGGAAAAAGGTCAGAAAAATGACAAGGCCGCCAGACAATTTCCATGGGAGTTGGATACCATAAGCTCCCAGCAGAAAGGTTGAGATGAAAAAACCGATGTAGGCCCCTACCATGAAGATATCTCCGTGGGCAAAATTAATGAGAAGCAGTACCCCGTAGACCATTGAGTAACCCAGGGCGATGAGGGCATAAAAGCTTCCCCACTGGAGGCCGTTCATGATGTTCTGAATGAACATGGAGAGAGTCAATTCCGTTATCTCCCGGAGTAAAGGAAGAGCGGAGGAAGCCTTCCTTTGCCCGCCTCCGCTCTCTCTGAGGGGAACCAACCGACGACTCTATTGTAATGTGGCAAACACTTCTTTACACTATTCCTCAAGCCGTCATTCCCGCGAAGGCAGGAATCCAGCTCAGAAACACTGGATTCCGGGTCAAGCCCGGAATGACAAACAAAGGAAAAGGATTTTTGAAGCATTACTTTATGGGCAAACGGATTTATAAAACTCGAACTTTCCTTCCTGACTGATCTTAACGATCACTGCGCACTTAATGGGATCCCCTGTTTTTCCGTCGAAGGACATCTTGCCGGTGATCCCATCGAACTCCCGGATCCTGGCCATCTGATCGCGGATGGCCTTCCTGTCTTTCTTCAAGTCGCCTGTCAATCCTCTCGTATTCTGGATCGCTTGGAGTAACAGGCGGGTGGCATCCCAAGTCAAAGCAGACACGTCATCCGGCTCGTACCCATACCTGGCCTTATATTGATCGATGAATTGTTTGGTCGCATCCTTGGCGCCGGCCGCTGCATAATGTGTGCTGAAGAAGAGACCTTTGCAGTCATTACCGCAAAGCTTCATGAGCTCGGCCGAGCCCCAGGAATCGCTTCCCAGGATGGGCTTCTTCCAGCCCAGCTCATGGGCCTGCTGCACGATCAGAGGGACCTCATCGTAGTACTGAGGTGTGAACAGGATGTCCGCCTTTGATGCCACAATCTTGGTGAGCTGGGCGCTGAAATCCCGGTCTTTAGTAGTAAACGTTTCAAACGCAACAACGGAACCCTTCCCATGAATCTTCTCGAAGGCTTCTTTAAAGAATTCTGCAAGGCCTTTGGGGTAATCGCTGGCAATGTCGTAAAGAACAGCGGCCTTCTTCGCTTTTAATTCCTCGGAGGCGAACTTGGCAAGCACAGGGCCCTGAAAAGGATCTAAGAAGCAGGCGCGGAAGACCCAAGGGCGATTCAGCGTTGTTTTTGGATTGGTGGACCATCCGGTGATCAAGACAGTCTGATTCGCGTCAGCCACTTCTCCGGCCGGAATGGCTTGCTTGCTCGCTTGAGGACCGATGATGCCTAAAACCTGATGTTGAGTGATAAGCTTGAGAGCCGCGGCCGCAGCAGACTCGGCTTTGGTCTCATTGTCTTCATAGATGAAATTTAACTGATAAGATTTATTCCCGACCTTGAGCCCACCGGTACGATTGATCTGATCCTTGAGCATCTCGGCAGCGTATTTGGACGCCTCTCCCACTTTTGGAATATCCCCTGTCAATTCAATATCAAACCCAATTTTGATCATGTCCGCCGCCCGGACATTGCTGGAAAGACAAATCCCCACTACCAAAGCCAGCAGGATGCACAGAAAGCTCCTCTTCATACATTGATCCCCCTTTCAAGAGACTCCAATTCCCTGAGCGAGTGTTAATATATTGTAATAGCATTGGGGTTGTCAAGGCGACGCAGCCCCCTCGGGATTGGGTTTGCCTATAAAGAGCGTACAAAATTGTTGCAAAATTTGAAATTATCCATAATAATAACGTGGGCTATTCGAATAAAGCTCACGGGGGTGATCACGACATCTGCTCGCTTCCAATATTCGTTTTAACGAAGTCTCATGTCTGTAGGCTACACACAGCCAGTCTCCACTGAATACTCAGAGAAAGGATGATTTCAAGAGTGAACATTCTCGTCACTGGAGCAACGGGATTCATTGGAAGGCATCTCGTGGGTGCTTTATCAAAAACCTACTCAGTGAGATGCTTGGCAAGGAAAACCAGTGACATTACACCTTTGAAAGATCTTAATGTCGACATAGCCTATGGGGATTTACTTGTTAAAGAATCCTTAGGGCCTGCCTTGGATGGAATAGATCTTGTTTATCATTTGGCCGGAGAAGTTTATTCGAGAAAAAAGAGTGACTATTGTAAGGGAAATGTATTAACCACACAAAATCTTTTGGAAGCATGCAAAGAAAAAGGTATGAAGAGAGTAATCTTTCTAAGCAGCATAGCGGTTTATAAACCAGCCGCCAAGGAAATTTTATTAACCGAAGAATCTGATTGTGAACCTTTGACAATTTACGGAAAAACCAAATTAGAAGCTGAAGCCTTGATCAAGGGATGTAACATTCCTTGGGTTATCGTGAGAGGCCCAATTGTTTACGGCCCCTATCAACCCCCCGTTCTAAATCAATTTTTTCTCAACGCCTTCAACAAAAGAAAAGTATACATCGTTGGCAAAAAGGACACTCCACGAAGTTATTGTTTTACCGGTAACCTCGTTGATGGGCTCATGTTAATAGCGAATAGACCCGATACGAACGGAAAAACATACATATTGTCTGACAATTTACCCTATACATTCGAAGACCTGGTCAGAGCAACGTCTATGGCGATTAAACAGGAAGTAAGGGTTGTCCATTTGCCGAGTATCATGGGCAATATTTCCTGGCAAATTAACAATTTGATAGGAAAAGTTTTCAGTCTTTATTTTGTTAAACTCTACGCTCTTAAAACAATGCAACTTCATTGGGAATGCGATATTAGCAAGGCAAAAAAAGAAATTGGATACAGTCCTCGTTTCACGTTAGAAATGGGAATCGAAAGTACGATGAATTGGATAAGAAATAGCTTTACTAGGTGTTAACCATGAAGGACGGAAAAAGAGTTGTAATAACAGGGATCGGAGTAATTGCTTCAAACGGTATTGGAGTAAATAACTTCTGGGATTCATTAATCCATGGAAAATCGGGAGTTAGAGAGATAACTTATTTCGATGCTTCCTCCCATTCTTCCAAAATAGCTGGGGAAGTGCATGGTTTCGATCCCTTAGATTACATGGATGCCAAAAGTGCAAGGCGCATGGATAAGTTCTCTCAATTTGCTGTGGCATGTGCGAGGATGGCGCTCGATGATTCAAAATTGAAGATTTCCGACAACAATTCTGAAAGAATAGGAATTTCTTTAGGATCAGCGATAGCAGGCATACCGAGTGCTGAACTGCAACATAGCATATTTATAGAAAAGGGTTTAAAAAGGGTCGATCCGCTGATCGCATTAAAAATCTTTGCTGGAGGGGCTACGAGCCAAGTTTCTATTGAATTCGGTATCCGCGGCCATTCCAGTACCATCGGCGGAGCTTGTGCGGCCGGTGTTGATGACATCGGGTATGCTTTTTATGCCATTAAAAATAACCTCGCCGACGCCATGATTGCCGGTGCTGCAGAAGCTCCGATTGTCCCGCTGACGCTAGGATCATTCTGTTTAATAGGCGCTCTTTCACAGAGAAACGGAGACCCCACGAAAGCCTCAAGACCTTTTGATAAAGAAAGGGATGGCTTTGTAATGGGTGAGGGTGCTGGTGTTCTAATATTAGAAGATCGTGAGCATGCATTAGCAAGGGGTGTTCCTATCTATGCAGAGATTCTTGGCTACGGCACAACCAATGATGCATATCATATGGTTCAGCCCTTGCCGACAGGAGAACAGGCGAAAAAGGCGATCGAATTGGCTCTAAAAGAAGCCAGGATCGATCCAACAGAGATTGATCATATTAATGCTCATGGGAGTTCCACCCCCTTGAATGACAAAATTGAAACAAAAATAATAAAAGATGTGTTTGGAGAGCATGCATACAGCATACCCATCACAGCTAACAAGTCAATGACAGGCCATGCTTTAGGAGCTGGAGGAGCAATTGAGTTGGTTGCAAGTATTTTGACAATAAAAAATCAATTTATTCCTCCTACAACGAATTACGAATTTCCAGATCCAGAATGCGACTTGGACTATGTCCCGAATAAAGCCAGAAAGGCTACTGTTACTACAGTGCTTAAAAATTCATTCGGATTTGGCGGCAAAAATTCAAGTGTAATAATCAGAAAATACGAGTAAGACAAATGATTACGTCTTATGTCATTTCATGTGCCGTTACAGGAATACTTAGCCTGTCATTAGGAGTTTTTGTCTATTTAAAAAGCAGAGCTTCCATAATCAATAAGACTTGTATGTTCTTAAACCTAAGTGTTTCGTTATGGTGCTTTGGGCTTTTTGGCAGAGATATATCTTCAGAAAAAACGACAGCACTCTTTTTTGTTCGGTTATGTTATTTAGGATCTATCTTCGTACCCGCGTTTTTCTTCCATTTCGTAAATTCTTTATTAAAGTTAACGAAAAATCGGCTGATATTGTTATTTTATGCCGTTGCATTTATGTTCTCAGCCTTCGATTCTACCTCTTTGCTTATCAAAGACGTAAGACCAATATTATCTTTCCGCTATTACGGTGTGCCCGGACCAATTTATCCTTTTTATACGATTTCACAGGTAGGTATTATAGCCTATGGCCATTACATCTTGATCAAGTATTTTAGGAAATCTGAAGGGCAAACAAGAAATCAAATCAAATACTTATTGTTTGCGACGGTCAGTGGGTTCTTTGGGGCTATAACAACATTCTTGCCCGTTTTCAATATTAAAGTCTTTCCATTCGGACTTTATTTTGTTTCAGTTTATGTGGTAATTATCTCATATGCGATTGCAAAGCACCGTTTGATGGACATTAATATTGTCTTTAAAAAAGGAACGACCTATGCTCTTCTAATACTGCTCCTTTTCGTTCCCTCTTTTCTCTTGGCTCTCTTATTCCAAAAGATTGTTTATGGAGATACCCATTACCTTCTCTTAGGCTTCGTTCTGCTTCTCCTTTCGTTGGTGACGATTGTCTTCAATAAAATTAAGCCTCACACAGAAAAGGCCGTCGAACAACTTCTTTTCAAAGATCGGTATGATTATCGTGAAACCCTGGCGAGATTCAGCAGAGCGATGGTCACCATCCTCGATTTACAATCCCTTGCAAAAAGCGTCTTTGAAACAATTACGCAGACGATGGGGGTTGAGAAGGCATCTTTATTTTTATGGAATGAGGAGAAAGAAGCCTACTCTCTATTTGAAGCGAAGAACATTAATGTGACCACAACAAACCCTCAGCTTCCTAAAGACGACCCCCTGCCCCGCTATTTGCAGAAAATGGGAGAGATCATCATCCGGGAAGAATTAGCCAAGGGGGCCAATATTCCCGAACTAAAATATATTGTTAACATGATGTCCTTGATAGGGGCGGAGGTGAGTCTCCCCCTCATTTCAAAAGGACAACTCGTTGGGATGCTTAACCTGGGCTACAAGTTTAATAAAGATATCTATTCCCATGAAGATATTGAATTGCTCAGCACCCTGGCAAACCAGACAGCGATCGCCATTGAGAATGCAAGGCTCTATGAAGATCTGAAAAGATCAAAATCCTATATCCGAAGAGCAGACCGTCTTGCTTCTCTGGGAACCCTTACAGCTGGGTTGGCCCACGAAATTCGTAACCCGTTGGTTGCCATCAAGACCCTAACTCAATTACTTCCGGATCGGCTTGAAGATGAGGAATTCCGAGATCAATTTCTCAAGATTGCCGCCGGCGAGGTCGATCGGATTTCCTCGTTAGTCAATGAGCTCCTCGATTTTGCCAGACCTTCCGATCCAAAGCTGGAGTTTGAGGATATCAACACAATTTTGGATGGAATGATTCTCCTGGTTTCAACGGAAACGAAGAAGAGACAAATCGACATCCTTAGAAGCTATACCTCTGATTTACCCCCTGTCCAGATTGACCGCGAACAGATCAAACAGGTTTTTTTGAACGTCTTATTAAATGCGATTCAGGCCACTCCCGAGAATGGAAAGATTACGGTTAAGACCCGATCTTTTATAAAACCGGGAGGTGAACCCTACATTCAGGTCGAGTGTACAGACACCGGATGTGGAATTCCGCCGGAGCATATAGAGGAAATCTTCAATCCCTTCTTTACCACGAAAAGTACGGGAAGCGGCTTAGGGCTTTCCATCTCGCATCAGATCATTCAAGACCACCGAGGCTATATTGATGTGGAGAGCCAGTGGGGCAGGGGATCCTCCTTTTTTATCAATTTACCGGTCAATCAAGATCATCCGAAAAGGAGAAAGAGTGATTTAGAAAACAATCAAAATATCGACGAGATCGTCCAGAAGTGATGAATGACCATGGATGCCAAGAAGACCAGAATCGAACCGACATGTCATGCTGAACTTGGTTCAGCATCAGGTTTGTTTTTGTCCTCAGCTGCTGAAGGACTACCCGCAACAACCCCTTTTCTTCTTGACATCAAACTCCCTTTCTCATATATTTAACTCACCCGAAGGCAAATTCTTATAAAGTTCTCCGGGCCTAATCGCGAAAATGAGAAAATTTCTCATTAATATTCCATTGAAAGGAGCCTTAAATTTATGAAAGCAGAAGACATCAAGAAGATCGCACTCGTCGGCGCAGGTGACATGGGCCATGGCATCGGAGAAATCGCTGCCATGGCAGGTATTAAGGTAAATCTATACGACATCAAGCAGGAATTTGTGGACAAGGGTAAGAGCAAAATAAAGGAAAGCCTCGAAAAACAGGTGTCGAAACAGAAGATGACCGCAGAGGATATGAGCAAGACGATGGGCAATATCCAGGGGTTCGTCGTTCTGAAGGACGCGGTGAAGGATGTCGATTACACGATCGAAGCCGCCCCTGAGATACTCGACCTTAAAGTAAAGATATTCAAGGAAATTGACGAGCACGCGCCGAAGCACGCCATCCTTGCCTCAAACACATCCAATATGAGCGTTACAAAGATGGGTGCCGCGACGAAAAGACCGGACAAAGTCGTCGGCCTTCACTTCTTTAACCCCCCGGTCATGATGCTTCTGGTTGAAGTAATTCGTGGCCAGAAAACCTCTGACGAAACCATGACGGTGAGCCATGACCTTGTTCTCAAATTCAAAAACTTCAGGGGTGCGATGGTTCCGGTCCGTGTGGAGAAAGATACCCCAGGATTTATTTACAACAGGCTTGGAGCCCCCGTGGGGCTTTATGTCTCTGTGCTGTATGATAGAGGTCTCGTGGATCCCGAGGCCGTTGACGCCAAAATCAGGTCCGTTGGCGCACCGATGGGCCCTTATGAGATCATGGATTACACCGGACTGGACGTGAATCTGCATGGAATGAAATATTTTTCTGAAACACTGTCACCTGAATTCAAGGTGCCCAACTGGCTCAAGAAGATGAACGAGGCCGGAGCGCTTGGAAAGAAGACCGGCAAAGGCATTTTCATTTGGCCGGGAGGCGCCAGACCGACGATCGACGTGAGCAAGGCCGATCCCAACTTTGACCCGATGGATATTGTCTGTATTCAGGTAAATGAAGGAACCAAACTCCTGGAAGAGGGCGTTACCAAAAGCCCTGTGGAGATCGATAAAGCGGTGGTGAATGGCGGCGGGTCTGTCATTGGCCCCTTTACCCTTGGCAAGGGAATGGGATGGGCGAAAGTAGCCGAGCGATGCGAGGCCATCTCGAAGAAGCTTGGCATTAAGTGGTTTATGCCCACCCAGACCCTGAAGAAAGGGAATATACAGATGTAAGGAAACCCTAACCCCCCTTCATCCCCCCTTAATTAAGGGGGGGAATAGGGGGGGTATTCCCTCCATTCGGCGACAAGCCCGGCCCGTATCTTCATTATGATTCAAGGATCTCCAAGTTTGCGTATCTGACTTTTAATCGTTTGGCTCCCGCATCTTGAAACACAACGGTTGCCTTTTGATTCTCGTCCATCCCTTCTATTGATTTGACCCTTCCCACACCGAATTTTGGATGTTTCACTCGCATCCCTATCTTAAGCGGGAAGAACCCCTCCGGGCTCAGCACAAGACCACCCTCTTCCGGGTAGGAAATCTCCTGGGACAGGTCTTCCGGCATCATCTCGATCTGATGAGCATCTTCTTTCCAGTGAGCTTCTTGTGAAAACAGGCTTTCCATTCTTGCCTTTTTCTCTTCGAACTGCATCAATTCGACCGGCAGTTCGTCAAGAAAGCGGGAGGGAAGATTAGCGCGGCCCACACCAAACGTGGACCGTTCTTCCGCCCTCGAAAGAAAGAGCTTTCCCTTCGCACGCGTCATCCCTACGTAGAAAAGCCTCCTCTCCTCCTCCATATCTTCAATCTCCTCGCCCCTCCGGTAGTGAGGAAGAAGCCCCTCTTCTATTCCAACGATGAAAACCATTGGAAACTCCAGTCCCTTTGCGCAATGGAGGGTCATCAGAGAAACCCGATTCCCCTTATCCTCGTAAAGATCCACGTCCGTTACCAGCGAGACCTTATCCAAAAAGGTTTCGAGCGAAACCTTCTCTTCTCCTTGCTCAAGGCCCATCATCACATTGATAAGCTCATCCACGTTTTCCATCTTTGAAATGGCTTCATCCGTTCCTTCTTCTTTCAATCGTCGAAGGTACCCTGTCTCGGCGAGAAGCGCTAAGGTGAGCTGGCTAAGGGTAAAGGAACCCGCATCTTTTCGGAACGTCTCAATCAATTGGATAAACTCGTTCATCTTCGTCTTGACGGCCGGTGGCAGCCAGTCTTCCTCGATCCCCTGTTTTAATCCCTCGTAAAGGGGAAGCCCTTTCTCCCTGGAGAAGGCCTCTATCTTCTCGACCGTCTTTTCCCCGATCCCCCTCGAAGGGACATTGATGATCCTTTTCAGACTGAGGCCGTCGGAGGGGTTATCGATCAACTTCAGGTAGGCCAGGACATCCTTAATCTCTTTTCGTTCGTAGAACTTCATCCCCCCCACCACCGTATAAGGAATCCGGTTTTTGACCAGTTCATCTTCCAGGGCGCGAGACTGGGCATTGATCCGATAGAAAACAGCCACGTCGTGGTAAGGCCTGCCGGGTTTCCACGCGGAGACATGTTCCATGATTTTTTCTGTGACAAAGCGCGCCTCGTCCTCTTCATCCTCGGCTACGAAAAAAGTGAGGGGCTCCCCTTCTGGATTCTCCGTCCAGAGTTTCTTCGCTTTCCTGTAACGGTTTTTACGTACGACATGGCTGGCCGCCTCGAGGATGTTCTGCGTGGAGCGATAATTCTGTTCCAGGGTGATGACTCTCGCCTCGGGAAAGTCCTTCTCAAAGTTCAAAATATTTCCTACTTCGGCTCCCCTCCAGCGGTAGATGGATTGATCATCATCTCCGACCACACAGATGTTGTGATGCGCCTCTGTCATCTCTCTGATGAGTTGATATTGGATCAGGTTGGTATCTTGGAATTCATCCACCATCACATAGCGGCAGAGTTCCTGGTAAGACCTGCGAACCTCCGGAAAACGTTTGAACAGAATAGTCACGAAGGTAAGTAGATCTCCAAAGTCAAGGGCATTGTTTCTATGGAGGTCCTCTTGATAGCGTTGATAGACCACTGCCAGCCTCTTTTGGAAGATATTATAGGGGTTGGGAGAATATTGATCCGGAGTGACCCCCGCATTTTTCAATTGGTCAAGGCCGGATTGGATCGCCCGGGGAGAAAACATCTTGAAGTCAAGGTTCAACTCCTTCATGATCGTCTTAAGGTGCCGTTCCTGATCCTGATCGTCGTAAATGACAAAATTTCTTTTGAAGCCGAGATGCTCGATATGCTGCCTCAGGATGCGCGCACAGGCTGAATGAAACGTGGATATCCAGGTCCCCTTTGCCGATGTTCCAAGGAGTCTCTCTACTCTTTCGCGCATCTCATCGGCGGCTTTATTGGTAAAGGTGACTGCGAAGATGTTCCACGGACGCACCCCTTTTTCTTGAATGAGATAGGCGATCCGGTAGGTCAGGACTCTGGTCTTTCCGCTTCCGGCGCCTGCAAAGACAAGGAGCGGCCCTTCGGTTTCCAGAACCGCCTTCTGTTGAACGGGATTGAGATCGTTGAGAAGAGGCATAGCGATAAGGAAATGTCAAATATCAAAATCCAAATGTCAAAGGAATTCGTAAGGAAGAGGTTTAGGATGAGGTTAAGGTTGAGTAAAGTTTTAAAAATTCAAAAGTATTTCTTAGATAAGTATGTTTGAGAACTTTGCTCCTTTCTCAACCTAAATCTGAACCTCAACCTTAGCCTTACTATTCCACCGTCACACTCTTGGCCAGGTTTCTCGGCTGATCCACATCCGTGCCTTTGAAGTCAGCCATATAGTAGGCCAAAAGTTGAAGGGGAATGGTGAGGAGAATAGGGGTGAGAGAGGGAAGCGTCTCGGGGATGGTGATCACATCATCCACCTTCTTGACGATCTCTCGATCGGATGGAGAAGCAAGGGCAATGATTTTTCCTTCCCTTGCCCTAACCTCTTCGATATTCGAGACCACTTTCTCATACACATCGTTCCGGGTGGCCAGAACGACGACCGGCATCTCACGGTCGATCAAGGCGATGGGGCCATGCTTCATCTCACCAGCCGGATAGCCTTCCGCATGGACATAAGAGATCTCCTTCAATTTCAATGCCCCTTCCAAGGCAATGGGGTAATTGATCCCTCTCCCGAGATAGAGAAAATCTCTGGCATGGAGGTACTTTCTGGCAACCTTGGCCACTTGACCGGAAGCCTTCAGCATTTCTTCCATGAGGTGCGGGACCCTGACCAATTCTTCAATCAAAGCCTTACCTTTCTCCTGGGTGAGAAGACCCAGCCCTCTCCCGATTCGAAGACCTATCAGGAAGAGGATGACCAATTGAGTGACAAAGGTTTTGGTGGAAGCCACGCCAATCTCGGGGCCTGCATGGGTGTAGATCACATGGTCTGCCTCTCTTGCCAAACTCGACTCCACCACATTACAAATGGCTAACGTCGCTGCCCCCTTTCGCTTTGCCTCCCTCAACGCCGCCAGGGTATCAGCCGTCTCCCCAGATTGGGAGATGGCCACAAGAAGATCATCCTTTCCTATAATTGGATTCCGATATCGAAACTCAGATCCAATATCCGCCTCCACTGGAATTCGGCAAAACTCTTCGATAAGAAACTTTCCCACGAGCGCGGCATGGTAAGAGGTGCCACAGGCAATCAGGTGGACTCTTCGAATCTTCTTCAGGAACTGTGGGTCTAAATGAACGTCTTCGAGGACGACATCGCCTTTCTCCTCTGAAAGCCGACCCCGGATGGTATCCGTCACCGCCCGTGGCTGTTCAAAGATCTCCTTAAGCATAAAATGTTTATATCCACCCTTTTCAGCCATGAGAGGGTCCCAGCTCACATGCTTTATCTCCTTCGAGACTTCATCCCCCCTCGAACCGAACACTTTCACTCCTTCAGAAGAGAGAAGGGCTACCTCGCCATCCTCCATAAAGATAAAGTCCCGGGTGTAGGGAAGAAGGGGAGGAATATCCGAAGCGATAAAACACTCTCCTTTCCCCAGACCGATCACCAATGGACTCTCCTTGCGGGCGGCGATCAAAGACTGTTCATTTCCTTCGAGAAGAATTCCCAGCGCATAAGAACCCTTGATTTTATCCAACCCTAATCGAACCGCCTCCAGGGAGGAATGGCCTTCCCGAATGAGTTCGTCGATCAAGTGGGAAACGATCTCCGTATCCGTCTCCGATGTGAAAACATGGCCCTTGCTCTTGAGCGTTTCCTTGAGAGGAAGATAGTTTTCAATGATGCCATTGTGGACCACGGCGACCTTGCCTGCCTTATGGGGATGGGCATTTTCGTCCGATGGCCTACCGTGGGTCGCCCACCGCGTATGGCCTATCCCTACCTTTCCATCAAAGGTCTCCCCTCCGATTAATTCTTCCAATCTTGTCAACTTTCCTTCTTTCCTTCGGATCTCAACTTTCCCTCGATGAAAAACCGCGATGCCTGCAGAGTCATATCCTCGATATTCAAGTCGTTTGAGCCCGTCGATAAGAATCTTTGCCGTCTCTCTGGGACCGATGTATCCGACAATGCCACACATCTTTCACTCCTTCTCGTTTCTCATTTTTTTTGGGCGATGCTTAATCCTCTCTCCCCATCCCTTGATATTCCTCTGTCTCGTTCGGCTGATTGCCAATGCCCCTCCTGGAACATCCTTTGTGATGGTGGACCCCGCACCAATCGTAGAACCATTTCCCACCTTGACGGGCGCTACAAGTTCCACGTTCGACCCCACAAAAACCCGGTCACCGATGATCGTTTGATGCTTCTCGAACCCGTCATAGTTACAGAAGATCGTTCCCGCACCGATATTCACACCCTCTCCAAGCGAAGCATCTCCGATATAGGCAAGGTGGTTGGCCTTGGAACCTTTACCAACGACCGATTTCTTCACCTCCACAAAATTCCCAATCTTCGCTCTCTTCTTGATCTCACTTAAAGGCCTGAGATGGGCAAAAGGCCCGATGATGGCCCCATCTTCGACCTTGCTTTCAGTGATCACAACATTCGAGCGAACCGTCACCTCATTGCCAAGCACGGAGTCTGTGATCTTTGAGTTCGATTCAATGATACAGCGTCGGCCGATTTTCGTCATCCCATGGAGATAACAATTCGGGTAGAGAGTTGTTTCGTTCCCCACCTCAACCGCTCCCTCCACGTAGGTCGTTTTGGGATCGAGAACGGTCACCCCGGAAAGCATGATCTCCTTTAGCTTCTCCAGTCTGAGAACCTCATTGGCAACGGCAAGATCAACCCTCGTATTGATTCCCATCACCTCCACGGGATCTTTCACGATATGAGCAGAACACCTCAAACCTTTCGTCTTTGCAATCTCAACCAGGTCGGTGAGATAGTATTCGCCTTGTGCATTATCCCTTCCAATCTTCCTTAAGCCCTCGATTAAAAAGGAAGCCTTCACACAATATATCCCTGAGTTAATCTCGCGGATTGATTTTTCCTCCCTCGAGGCATCCTTTTCTTCCACAATCTTTTCCAGCCAACCTTCGGAACTTCGGATAATCCGACCATACCCAAACGGATCCTCCACCTCGGTCGTTAACACGGAAAGGGTCGCGTTGCTCTTGCCATAAGCATCGATAAACGTATGGAGGGTACCCGCTTTCACCAAGGGAACGTCTCCGCAGAGGATGAGAACAGTACCGGTGAATGTCTTTAGAAATGGAATGGCTTGCAAGGCCGCATGACCTGTGCCCAGTTGTTCTTCTTGAAGTGCGAACTGAATCTGCGGGTTTTCAAATCTCTCTTTAATTTGATCCGCTTGATAGCCCACCACCACGATCGTCTTTTCAGATTTGATTCCTTTCAGGGAAAGTTCAATGGGATAGGAAAGCATGGGAAGTCCCAGGATGGGATGGAGCACTTTGACCAGTTCTGACTTCATCCGGGTCCCTTTCCCGGCCGCAAGGATGACGGTGGTAATCCCCTCCAAATCTTTATCCTTTCATATTGATTTAACCTCTTTTATACTATGGAAGGGCTTTTTCGTCAACCCTGGCTAAGCCCGTTGCCTCATAAAAGAATGTTACCGGAAGAGATCGTTTGTAGAGGAGTGATTTGGTGCATGTGTTGAGCAAATTGTTCTGAGTTTCCGTTCTATGGTTTCTCTTAGCACAAAGGGGTTAAGAG
>Ga0326728_10008927_pt1 | contig 24485 bp, 22 predicted proteins | sample MB3enrmetagenome_FD_207602 | JGI IMG/M metagenome (GOLD analysis project Ga0326728, IMG submission 207602) | Lab enriched peat soil microbial communities from McLean, Ithaca, NY, United States - MB31MN | ecosystem: Environmental > Terrestrial > Soil > Wetlands > Peat | place: USA: New York... | reverse complement strand
AAACACCTCACGGGTGAAAAGTTACCGCTTTTCACGTCCGCCCAAAGGCGGATAGTCCTTCGTCGGGACCGTGAGGCTATTTTATATATTATAGGCAGGATCCGCCTTCCTTATCCGAAAATCAGGGTTCGTTTAGTTCATTGACACATATCGGATGTTATACTATGATTATCCAAATAGCGGGGAGTTCTGTGCCCATTTATGCGGCAGCAGGGATGATTTTTTTGAAGTTACGAGATGGCTCTTCCTGTCATCCGGGCGGCATTGCAGCTAATGCCTATTTGGCATATTTTGGAACACATTCTATAATCAGGTGCAGGGAAGAACTCCGTTTTCGCGAGGGGTTCGTCAAGTCCGTAATCCAAGGAGAGCTGATTATGAAGAAATTTTCGGGAGCGTTACTGCTGCTTGTCATGTCATCCGTGTTGGGACTGCCCGCCTTTGCGGATGATTTGCCTCTTGCGCTTCAGGCGGTGCTGTCCGTGCGCGTGATGGAGCAGGACAACAAGCTTACGCCTTCCGGCGGTACGGTGAGTATAGGCATAATCGGCGGCGACGCGCAGGGGCTGGCGGCGCAGTTCGCCCAGCTAAACGGCAAGGGCGTGACGGTCAAGGGCGCCTCGATAACGGCCACTCCGCTGTCTTCCGGCTGGGAATCTTCGGCCTCCAATTACAATGTCATTTATATCCTTTCCGGCTCCGCCTCAAGCGCTATAAAGGCCACCCGAGCGGCGCAGGTGCTGAGCATCAGCGGAACAAACGGCGCCGATAACGCCGCGGCCGGAGCTTCCGTCGGCCTTGCGATGGAGGACGGCAAACCCAAGATTTATCTCAACATGACCGGCGTGATGGCCGAGGCTCAGGAATTCAGCGCGCAGATGCTTACGCTCGCTACAGTTTTGAAATAGCAGCGCAACGCCGTAAAAAATCCAGGGAGAATTTGAATGGAAATAAAAACCTCGTCGCTTGGAAAAAACCTGCTGACCTTCGTGAGCATCGTAGCCTGCCTGCTGGCGGGCTCGCTTATGCTTGCAAACGGCCTGCTTATGAGTCGCAATCTGGACGCCGAATTCTCCGCTAAAATAGGCACCACGGCGGAAGCGCTGTCCGGCGGCATTCGCGATCCTCTGGCGGTCATAGCGGGCATGGGAGATTTCACGCTGGTCCAGTCGATGAGCGCTCCGCTGGAAAAAATGCTGTCCGCCGCCACCCAGGGCGACGATATCTCTTATGCCGCAGTGCTCTATAACGGGCAGTTCCTTGTGGGCGCGGACAAGACGCAGAGCATAAAAAACCTGCCCGATCTTTCCACCTCTTCCAAACGTCTGCTGGACAAGTATGATGTCCGCGAGGGGACATACAACGGCCGCCATGTCAGCGAAGTCCGCATCCCTATAAAGAAGGATGAAAAGGAGATCGGGCAACTGGTGCTTGCCTATTCCGATTCCGCGACCAGCGCCATGGTGCGCAAGGCGCTGTTTTTGTCGCTGTTTTTGTCGCTCATCATAACGGCGGTGGCGCTGTTCTTCATCAGCCGCTACATAGCTTCCACGGTCACGCTGCCGCTGAGCGGCACCGCGGTCGCCATACTGGGCGATTTCGCCAAGGGCAATTTCTGCTCCGACGTGCCGGCGGAATACCTCGCAAGGCAGGACGAAATAGGCGACATCTCGCGGGCCATGGATTCCATAACCAAAAACGTGGGGCGCATGATATTGCAGGTCAAGGAGTCCTCCGACAGTTTCGTGGGCGCTACGGAGCGCATTTCCACGGCCTCGCAGCAGATTTCCGACGGCGCGCAGCAGCAGTCGGCCAGTTTCGAGCAGCTCTCCTCCTCCGTGCAGAATAACGCCGCCAACGCCACGCAGGCCAACGAGCTTTCGCAGGCCACGTCGCGCAACGCCGAAAAGGCCGGCATAAACATGGACACCACGATAGACGCCATGGCCGCCATAGAAAAAAGCGCCAAGCAGATAGCGGACGCCGTGGCGATAATCACCGATATCGCCGACCAGACAAACCTCCTCGCGCTCAACGCCGCCATAGAAGCCGCCCGCGCGGGCGAGCACGGCAAAGGCTTCGCGGTTGTGGCCGACGAAGTCCGCAAGCTGGCCGAGCGCAGCGCTTCCTCCGCAAAAGAGATAAGCGGGCTCATCAAGGAAAGCTTGCAGCAGGTGGAAAGCGGAGTGGCGCTGACCAAGACTACCGGCGACAATCTCAAACAGATGGTGGACGATATCAGCAAGGTGGCCAACCAGCTGCAGTCTATTTCCGGCGCAACGCAGGAACAGGCCGCCGCGCTTGAAGAGAACACCTCGATAACGGAATCCAACGCAGCCGCCAGCGAGGAACTGGCGGCGTCCGGAGAGGAACTGTCCACGCAGGCCTCCTCGCTGCGGACCATAGTTTCCGCCTTCAAGGTGAAAGATTCCATAGCCCGCGAAATGGCTTCGGAAATGCCGCAGGCCGCGCACGCTGATTTCGCGCAGAAGCGCCATGTCGCCGCGCCGGCGGCTGTCGCCCCGGCCCGCAAGCCTTCCAAACCGGCGGGCAAGCTGCTCTAGACAGTAAAAATAGAATTACAGCCGCCCGTCTGAAGAAGACGGGCGGTTTTTTTCTGCACAGCAGTTGATGTCGCGGGAATAGCAATAGGTCTTTAGTCCCCCTTCGGCATAGGACAAAATAGTTTTCCAAATTGGTAAAACGGCCCCATTCGCGCCCGCGGGTATTTATCTACAATAATGATAGTAAGAACGCTTTACCCTGGATTTCTACGTAGCCTGATGCGTCTTGGGAGTCGATCCCTGGATGCAGACAGATAAAAACGCCCGGACACACCCCCCCGGGCGTTTTTATTTGTACTCCCGGCGCAAATAAAAACCCCGGGCGGATGCCCGGGGTTTCTGTCGAAGAAAACAATTATTTCTTGCGCATCGATTTGCGTTTTTCGTGCCAGCCCGGGTAGTTCACCGTGCGTATCACGCGGTCGCTGTCGTTGACCGCGTTTTCTATTATCGCGTCGCATTCCGCCAGCGGCAGGGATGCTATGCAGTCGTAGGCGCTGATGCGCAGGCTTGGGTCCAGGTCGGCTGTCGCGGCGGAGAGCACTTCAAGAGCCTCGTGTGCCGCTTCGGGATATTTCAGCGCGATGGCCTCTATCGCATGCAGCGCCCATACCCTGGCGTTTATTACTGCGTCCGACGCAGCCACATGTTTCAACGCTTCAAAAGCCTTGCGCTGCGGCGCGTTGCGCAACGCCCAGGCCGCAAACTCGCGCGTCATGGGATCCTCGGACACAAGCCCGCCCAGCAGGAAAGCGGCGGTCTTTTCGTTTTCGCCTATCGCAGCCACCACTTTCATGGCCGGCAGCCAGAGCGGCGAATCCCAGTCCAGCGTGTGGGCCAGTATCGGTTCAAGGCATTCCGGATCCTTGAGACGCAAAAGTTCCTCTTCCGCCTTCGCGGCGGTGTCGCCCTTTCCGGAGAGAAAATCGTTGACCAGTTTTTGCAGCTCGGGTTTCATGTGCGCCTCGATGTTTAGCGTGATATGCTACACCAGATTCTACAAATATAAATCGTTCAGCGTGAAGCTGATTTTAGCGTGTACTTTGCCGACGCGCTTCCCTGCGCCAGCTTGTGTGCGTTTATCGCGGCGTCCAGTTTGTCCCGGGAAACGCCGTCCGGCAGCGCCAGCGCCGAATCCAGCGCATATGCGTGCAGCACATAGTGATGCGTTCCGGAGGGAGGGCAGGGCCCGTCGTAGCGGTTGTCGCCGTAATCGTTTGCCCCCTGTCTGGCCGGGTTATGTTTTCCCTTGGGCATGCCGTCGATGACGACGGTGGCGGATGAAACGGGGATATTGAATACCGTCCAGTGCACCCAGACCTTGGCCGGAGCGTCCGGATCGTCCATTATAAGCGCGAGTGTTTTGGCCTTGCGCGGGATTTTGGATACCGTGACGGACGGCGCTGCGTTTCCCCCTCCCCTGCAAGAGGAGTATCTTTCAGGTATGGTGCCGCCGGAGAATGAGGGAACTGAAACGTCCAGCGCGGCTGTTTTTGCCGGTTGCGCCGCTGCGGCCGCAAACGCGCCTTGCGCCGCCGCCAGAGCGGTTATGACGATTGCAAAAGCTTTCATCTGTATGTCACCTGCCGATTAAAAAAAATCCGGACCCGCGGCATGCGCGGGCCCGGAACGCCAAAACGTCAGTAGGATATTTTTTCCAGCGTGAATTCTTTTTCGCCGCGCGGCAGCGTTACCTTGAATTTTTCGCCGGTTTTGCGGCCCAGTATGCCCGCCGCCAGCGGCGAGCTTACGGAAATCTTTCCGGACACGGGGTCGGCCTCGTCAGCGCCGACCAGCGTATAGACCGACTCCCCTCCGTCCTTCGTTTTCAGCGTGACGGTGGCGCCTATGCGCGCCAGACTTTTATCGACGGTAAGCGTGTCGGTTATCTGGGAGTTGCGCATGCGCATTTCCAGCTCGTCTATGCGCTTGAGAGTCATCGCCTGCTTTTCCTTGGCGTAGGTATAGGCTGCGTTCTCGCGCAGGTCGCCCTGCGACGCGGCTTCGCCTATTTCGGCCGACAGCTCGGCCTTTACCTTGCGCAGAGCTTCCAGCTCGGTGCGCATTTTTTCGTATCCGTCGCGTGAAAGATAAACTGTTTCCATCATGTTCCTCCTGCCTGTACGCGGGACAAAAAAACTCCAGCGGGTTGCCCCGCCCGTCCCCTTGCGACTTTTTGTGACTTTCCGGCGCGCCTGTTGGTGAAGGGCGTCCGGCCGGGTTGCAGCTTAAGGCTCTATGCGGCCTTGCATCCCCCTACCTCGCATCGCTGCGTCTACAGAAATTTTAGCATGAAACGGGACTTTTTCCTATCCTGAATATGCTCTATTTGCTAACCTGTTATCCTATGAGGATTCTCCCCATATTGTTTCTTTTTTCGTTCTGCCTGCCCTGCGCCGCGCAGGAGGCGCGTTTCCCGGTTCCCACCGCCGACGGGCTGCTCGCCGCCGCCACGGACACCGTATGCGCTCCCGCGCATTTCGACGCGAAGGACTGGGGATATTTCGGGCTTTTCGGCGCGGGATTCATGGGCGTATACGCGGCGGACAAACAGATACGCAACGCTTTCCAGCGTTCGCGCGGCAATACCACCGACAAAATCTCCGATGTGGCATACACTTTCGGCCAGGGGCAGTATCTGCTGCCGGAGCTTGCCGCCGCATACGGCATTTCCTATATGACGGACGACAGGAAACTTGCCTCAACCTCCATAATGGCGGCGGAAAGTTTTTTGATAGCGGGCGGCGTTACCACGGTTTTGAAATATACCTTTCATCAGGCGCGTCCCAACTCCGCGCCGGATAATAATATATGGCACGGCCCGTCGCTGGATAATTACGACCAGTCTTTCCCTTCCGGCCATGCGACGGTGGCTTTTGCCGTGGCGGGGGTGTTTGCAAAGCAATATCCGGACGGCGCTGCCCCTTATGCGGCCTACGGCGTTGCGGGGCTGTGCGGCCTTGCCCGCATAAACGCCGACGCGCATTGGGCGTCCGACGTGCTCGTGGGCGCGGCCATAGGCATATTCACCGCGCGGCATGTGGTGGAGAGCGCAACGCCGGTCAAGGTCATCCCGCTAGTTTCACAAAACAGCGGCGGGCTGATGCTTGCGGAAAAATTTTAAATTATGCCCGCGTTCAAACAGGCATGTCCGCGTTAAGCTCCGACAATGCCTGATGCATAAGGTCTAATACCGACTGTACGGGCAGGCCGGTAATTGAGGCTATTTCCGCAAAGCTGAGACCGGAACATTCTTTCAATAATAATAACTCCCGCGACTTTTCCGGCAACGAACACATCGCTCTCCTGATAATATCATGCCCGGTCTTTTTGCCGCTCCTGTGACAATATGCGATGCCCCTCAATTTACGTTCAAGTGGCGGGTTGTCTTGAGAACAGTCCGGATCCTGCCCGCGCATACGCAGATAATTGAACGTTACGTTATGCGCGACAGTGAAAAGACATTTCCTGAAGCTTCTCTTGCCGCGATAGGATTCCATGCACCAGAAAGTTGTGGTAAAAGTTTCCTGAAACAAATCGCTCGCGGTGTTTTCATCCAGGATCATATGCAGCAGATAGCCGTACACCGGGGAGTTGTAACGCTCAATAAGGATTTCAAAAACAGCGATATCCCCGGCGCAAAAAATTTCCACCAATTGCCCATCTTCGCATGAGCAATAGTTCATAATTCTTCTGAGTCCGCAATGCCTGAATTGTTCCGTCCGCTGCCGCCCAGGGTGAACTCAGGTAAATGGTATCTCACGGGTCCCGTAAAGTGCTCACTCTTTATGCCATTGAGGAAACACCAGCACCAGTGAGGCCAATCCCAGGACGCCCAGCAATATCGCCTTGTACCATTTTGGTCTTGATTGCTCTTCCTCGCCGCTAGCGGCATCGTTTTGCAACGGCTGAGTTGTGGAGCCGGTATTGATATTGCCGGCGCCGGACATTCTGTGCGCCGCCGCGGAATTGCCGCCCGTTTCCCGTACGGCAACAAGCATACCCGATGCATGGGGCGGCGCCTTGCCGGTTGAAGCCGCTTGCCGCAGCGAAGCGGCCGCATTCCGAGCGGAATACTTATCGCCGCTATCATTTCCGCGAGTATCCTCGGGCATGTGAGCTGATGCAATCCGTCCGGATGCCCCGCCTTCCGGAGGCATTCCCATTGCGGCGGCGCCTTCAGGTGGGCCGCCCGCGGGGAATCCTGCCGCGCCGTCGCCGCCATGAAAACCGCCCGAAGCGGGATAACCGAGGCCCGGCATTGAAGCGGAACCCGGTTTTTCGTGTCCGGCAAAAGGTCCGTTTTCAGGCGGCATACCATCAGCCATCCCGCCGGGGATAGAGGCGAACTGTGGGTTATCGCCGGGCGGCATGCCGCCCGTTTCGCCACCTGGCGGTGCAGGCTTGCCGTACTTATCCATTTCGCCGCCCGGGAAACCGGACGGCATTCCGGCGGGAATTTTACCGCCCTCCGCGCCCGGCATCCCGAAAGGACTGCCATTCTGCATTCCGGCCGGCTTGGCAAATGCGAATTGTCCGCCAATGACTACCGAAGGAGCAGCCATACCTTCCATCCCCATCATTTTCATCATGGAAGACATATTTACGCCGCCGGTCGGACCGCTTTCGCCGGTTTCCATTTGTCGGCGGATATCATCCGCACTGGGAGGAGAGGTCATAGCGCCACTGCCGCCGGGGAAGCCGCCGGAACCGCCGCTGCCGCCGGGGAAGCTGCCAGAAGCGCCGTTTCCGCCGGGGAAGCTGCCAGAAGCGCCGTTTCCGCCGGGGAAGCTGCCAGAAGCGCCGTTTCCGCCGGGAAGGCCGCCCGAACCGCCTGGAAAACCGGACGAATCGCCGCCGTTAGGCGGACTTCCGCCGGGCGCTCCTCCTGAACCACCGCCGGGCGGCCCTCCCCCAGGCGGACCACCGCCGTGCGTTCCTCCTCCCGGCGGGCCGTCGTTCGGATTGCCGCCACTCCCATGCGGCGCTCCGCCTCCGCCGGGTTGATTGCCTCCTGAAGGATTGTCCGGATCCTGACCGGGGGTTACGGGAATGCCTTTTTTGAGTTTCTGGTAATCCTCGACAAGGAGTTTGCGCAGATCCTTGTCCTCAATGAAATCAGAACAGACATCTTCGGTTTTGCCGAAGCAGAAATCAACGCACTGATTCTGCATCAGGCGGGTTTTGTCGGCGCAGTAGATCATCTGCGTTTCAGCGGCTTTCTGGCATTCCGGTGAGTATGCCAACGCCTTTACCGGCGATAGCGCGCCTAAAAAGCCGCCCCACAGCGCAAGCAATGCAGTGTATTTTTTCATAAGTTTCAATAAACTGCCAATTGCGTAGTTGCCTCTTAGAGCCTGTCTAAAGTCTCCCGATTCGGCTGCAAAAGTCGCTTTTGCTTCCGGTCAAGCCCATAGGGCTTGCCTTCAGCCACGCCTCGGCGTTTTGTTTCATCAAAAACGCCTCCGGCCTTGCGAATTGCCTCTGGCAATTCTCACCTGCGCCTTTGCCAGCACCCCCTCCAACAACCATCCCAGTGGGGCACCACTCCGTGGTTCCCCCTAGGCTCAACTTACATCCTCTGGTCGAGGATGCTCATTTCGCGGTGCTTCGGCTCGGCTTCAAAATCGCCTTTTCGCTGCGAAAGCGAGACTTTAGACAGGCTCTGATCTCCACGAACGTATCGCGGAACTTCGGCATACGCCGTGGGAAATTTAAACTTTCCGGTAGCCGGAAATTCTGGCAAGAAGATTTCCCGACCAGACACGGAAACGGTCCACATAGGAAAAAACCGCCGGCACAACCACAAGAGTAAGCAGCGTGGAGCTTATCAGGCCGCCTATAATAGCCACACCCATGCTGGAGCGTTGCTTGGAGGCCTCGTTAAGCCCTATAGCGACCGGAATCATGCCCGCGATAAGCGCTATCGATGTCATAAGTATGGGGCGCAAACGTATTTTCCCGGCCATAATCAGCGCTTCCGCGCGGGACTTTCCCTCCCGCATCAGACGCACCGTATAATCCACCATAAGGATGGAATTTTTGCATGCTATGCCGAGCAGCATTATCAGCCCCATGGCCGTGAAGAGGCTGAAAGCCTGACTGCTGAACAACAGTGCCACAAACGCACCGCAGATGGCAAGCGGCAGCGCCATCATGATGGTGAACGGCGTTATGAAAGACTCATACAGGCTGGAGAGGACCACGAAGATAAACAGCACGCCGAATCCCACAGCCAGGAACATGGAGCCGACCATGTCCTGGAAGTTTTCGGCCTCGCCGGTGAACATATAGCGCATTCCTTTTGGCATAGGCAGATCTTTTTCAATGAGACTCTTTAGTTCGGACACAACATCGCCGAGCCCGATCTTTGGGGCCAGACTGGCTTTTATCTGTATGTAGCGTCCGCGGTCAAGGCGTTCTATCGTGGCGGAACCGCTCTCGTTAAGCACATCCGCCACGTCGGTAAGCTTTACAAGGCGTCCGTTGACGTTGGGGATATAGATCGCGTTGTAGTTTTTTCCAAGATCGCGCTGCTCCGGCAGCAGACGCACGCGCACGTCGTATTCGTTGCCGTTTTCCCTGAATTTGACGGGTGTTTCGCCTTCCACCTGCGCTTTTATCTCGTCCCCTAGCGTTTTGGTGTTCACTCCGTAAACCTGCGCTTTTTCCGCGTTGGTTTTTATCTGGACTTCCGGCTTGCCCGGACGGTAATTGGAGTCCACATCCATAAGACGCTTGTTTTTCTGCATGCGCGCAAGCAGCTTCCCGGCATAATCGTTAAGGTCCTTCTGGTCCGTGGAGATTATGTTGAGCTGTATCGCCTGCGCCTGTGTGGAGCCGGTGGGGTCGTAGTTGCTGACCTTCGGGCTGGCCTCGGACAGCGCGGCGAGTTGCTGGCGCAGCCTTGCCTTCATCTCCTTTGTGGACGCGGCACGCTCCTTGGCGGGCTTGAGCTTTATGTACAGGCTGGCCTTGTACGCCTCGTTATTGCTGTTGCCGATGGTCTCGGTGGTCATTTCGACCTCGGGATTGGCGTGGATTATTTTGTCCGCCCTGTCGGCTACGGCCTGCATGGCGTCCAGGTTCGCGCCCGGAGGGAGTTCCAGGTCCACGCCGAACTGCCCGTTGTCGTCATCGGGCATGAAATTTATCGGGATTTTCAGGAACGAGCCCATGCAGAGCGCGAAAACCAGAAAGCTGGCGACCAGCGCCTTCAACGGATTGGCTACCACAACGCGCAGCGTTTTCTCATACACGTTTTCAAGCCACACGTGCAGCCGGTCAAACCAGGCAAGCGGCCGGGCGACTATTGCGCCCCACAGGGAATTCCCGCCGCCTTCCCCGCCCGCGCGTCCCGCCATGCCCAGATACGCCGACAGCATGGGCGCTATGGTAAGCGCGTCGAAAAGCGAGATGCTCATCGCAAAACAGATGGTCATGCCGAACTGCTTCATTATCATGCCGAGCATGCCGCTCATCAGGCTGATAGGCGCAAATACCGACAGCACCACCAGCGTCGTGGCGATGACGGCAAGCTGCACTTCTTTTGTGCCGTTCACCGCGGCGGATTCCGGCGATTCGCCGTTTTCCATTTTTCTGAATATGTTTTCGCGCACTACTATGGCGTCGTCTATCAAAAGTCCCACCGCCAGGCTGAGCGCCAGCAGGCTGACAACGTTTATTGAAAATCCGGCCCATTTCATCAGTATGAACGAGCCTATCAGCGAGTTTGGCAGCGCCAGCGCGGTTATCAGCGTGGAGCGGCCGTTCGCGAGGAAGAAATAGACCACGACGATGGTCAGCAGGATGCCTATTATTATGGTTTCCTCCACGTCGCTGACGTTGTCTTTTATTTCCTCGCTCGCGTCCGTAATTATCCGGTATTGCGGCTTACCGTCTATCCTTGCCAGGGCGGGTTCAAGATCCTTGAGCTTTTTCTTTACTCCGTCGACCACGGCGACGGTATTTGTGCCGGACTGGCGGTAGATCTCAATGAAAAGCGCCTTCTTGCCGTCCACAAACACCCGCGTGGACTCGTCCTCCAGCGTGTCGTAAACCTTGCCCACGTCCGAGATGCGGGTTGGAACTTCGTTGCCGTAGAGGCTTACGAGGGTTTTCTCTATATCCTTTACGCTGCGGAACTCGCCCATGCTGCGGAAATTGACCTCCTGCCCGCCTCTTTCCACCTTGCCGCCAGAGACGTTTTCCCCGGAATCGGCCAGCCGCTGCGACACGCTGGATACGGACATCTCCCTCTGCTTTAGCGCCGCCCGGTCGAGAACGACATGTATCTCCCGCTTGCGCCCGCCCTCTATTTTCACCGAGCCGACGTTCTCCACCTGTTCCAGCGCGGGCTTTATCGTATAGTCGGCCACGTCGTAGAGCTTGCCGTCGGGGATATCCCCGGAAAGCACGAATTTCAGTATCGGCGTGTCGGCAATATCCATCAACGCCACGGTAGGCTCCTTGATGTCGGTAGGCATGCTGGCCTTCGCCGTGTTTATCTTTTCGCGGACTTTTTGTTCCATGTATCTGAGGTCCGCTCCGTAATTGAATTCGGCTGTAATCTCGCTTACCCCCTCGTAATTTGTCGAAGTAATGCGCTTGAGCCCCGAGATGGTGCTTATCTCGTCTTCCAGCGGTTTCGTCACATTCGTCTCGATTTCGGAAGGCCCGGCGCCGGAATAACGCGTGGTTATGGTTATGGTGGGCATGCTGCTGTCGGGCATTTTGTCGACGCTGAGACGATTAAAGCAGGTCCAGCCTATCACCAGCATGAGAATGTTGATGCAGGTTATGAATATCGGGCGTTTAATGGAAAGTTCGGCGAGGCTCATGATAAGCGGCTCCTATTGTGCGGGGTTTGGCTGGTTCCGGGACGGATACGGCAACTCGCCATAAAGCTTTACCTGCGCCGCCAGTTCCAGAACCGTGGCTGCGGCGCTTACCCTGTCATACTGCGACTGCGCAAAATCCTGTTCGAAGGAAAGTATCTGGTATGTAGTCGTGCGGCCTTCCTTGAGTCTTTTCTTTTCGTACTCCAGCTTTTCCTTCTGCGCATTTTCTATTACAAAAGCCATCTCCAGACGCTTGCGCGCATCGCGCAGTTTATCGACAAGGTCGGTCCAGTCGCTTTCCTGATCCTTCAATTTTTGCCGATACGTAAGTTCGGCCGCCTCCGCTATCTGTTGCGCGCCATGCCGCGCTTCCTTTTGCATTGAGTATTCCAGCGGGATGGAGAATTTAAGTCCCAGAGTGGTGGTGGGCTTCTGGAAGTTGAGCGAATCGTCAAAAACCCCCGTCAGGCTGGGATCCTGCCCGTGCAGCGTCTGGGAAAGGGACACGGTGAGGACCGGCTTGTCGGTTTCCTCGTTCATCTGCGCGCCGGCGACGCTTTGCGCCGCATCGGCCTGCGCCTGCTGCACGTCCGCGCGATCGCCGGGACGTTTGAAGTCCTCTGCGGCGTGCATCAATATGTTCCAGTTGACGGGCTCTATTTGCGCGTCCGCGCCGTCCGGCTGCGCATTTATATAGGAGAGAAAAGAACGCATGGCGGACGACATGGAGTCTTTCGCCGATTTCAGATCCAGCTTCTTGGACTCAAGCGAAGCCTTCGCCTGCAACATGTCGGACTGGTCGGCAAGATTCATTCTGGCGCGTTTTACCTCGTAATCCAGTATGGCCTGCCCCTCATCCACGGCATATTCGCGTATATCGACCAGTTCCTTGCTGAGCGCGAGACTCCAGTAGGCTTTTTCCGCATTCACCAGCAAATTGCGCAAAGTGTTTTCCGCACTCCACTTATCGCCCTCAGCCTGCGCCCGCGTCGAATCCGCCTTGCTGCGGTCATAACGGCCTTTGGCGTTCTGCCATAGCGACTGCGTAAGCTCAATCACCGGGCTGGCGTCATAATGGGCGGTATCCGCCTGTTCGGGGAAATAATAGTGCAGATGCTCCAGCGAATAATAAAGCTTGGCCTGAAGTCCGAAATTGTATGTCTGGCTGACGCCCACCGAATATTCACGAGTGGACAGCTTGTTATACATCATTCCTCCGACATCCAAATCCTGAGGTGAGGAATCGCTGGATATCTGTCCGTTTGCGAATAGCGACGGCGCAAATATCAGGTCCGCCTCCCGCTTGCGCAGTTCCGCGCCGTTTTTTTCCCGGGACGAACCCTGCGCGCCGAAATTGGCGTCTTTTACCATTTGCAGGTATCTGGGCAGATTAATCGCATCGTTTTCGTTTGCCCGAGCCGGCATGCGAGCGCCGGACGCGATAATCGTCATGCCGCATAAAATAATTCCCCTGATCAGTTCCGGCCCCGCACTGCGTGTCCGTGGTATGTTCATGTAGCCTCGCGCTGTAAGTAAGCAATAAATTACTTGCCATATTTTAGCCCGTCCTGATTTTTTTGTCAAGTAAGCAATTACATACTATTGACATCCGTCCTAAATCCGGCTAAGCTGTTATAAGATGTGATTATCCCTTCGGATGCACCAGAGCTACGCCATGGCGATCAGGAAACGCAATAAGGAAGAAAGCAAAAAACGCATTTTAAATGCGGGCCTCGATGTCTTCTCCGAGCATGGATACGATGCCGCCACCACCAAGATGATTGCGGCCCGTTCCGGGCTGAACGAGTCGCTTATACAGCGGTATTTCCAGAGCAAGGCGGGGCTGCTCGCGGCGGTAAACGAAATGAGTTTAAAGATCATGCTGTCGCAGAAGCCGTATCCCACGCAGCCCACGCCCGAGGAAGAAATTTTCCAGTTTCTTAAAACCAAGCTGGAACAGGAGGAAAAGAGTTTATCTTTCATCAGGGTCTTTATATCCCGTATATTGATCGATGAGCACCTTCGTAAGGAAATGCATAAAAACATGCCCCCGCCGAAAAAAATGTTTTTGCATGAACGGATGGAGACATTTAAAAAAAACGGACTTATCGCACAGAAAACCGATATCCCGGCCATAATAGGGATAATAATGTCCCAGTCGTTCATAATGGGAGTTTTTGAGCGGATGATGCTTAATAAAAGCAAAGCCGAATGCCTCAAACAATTCCACATTTTCGCCAGGACTATGTCCGCCGGCATGGCCGCCAGCCCGAGTTGTCAGGGCGAAACAGCCGAGCGTGATAAATAGCGGCTGGCCGCTGAGAAACAAAACACCCCGCCTAAAATTTTGGAATTGGGAAAGGATATGGACGGAAAGTCGGCTGCCTTGTTGTTTAAGCCAACCGGCCGGTTTCTGCTGAAGCCGGTCGCGCAATAAGGGAAAGCTAGGCTGTGCTGTTACCGGCAGCCGAACGTTATAAATTGCGACTATCAGCTACCGAAGCAAAACGCCGCACCGGAATTTCCCCCGGCTAGGCTAAAGCCCGCAGGGGAGGATTTGGTGGAAGGATATGGAAAGCGGTCGGACATGTTCGACCGCGGTATAAGGGAAAGCGGGCTGCCGAGGTCGTTCCATCGGCAGAGCGTTATAATTAAAACTTCTGCGTCAGCATCGTCCCGAAACTGAAGCTTAAGTCCGACGGCCCTATGCCGCGCATAACGTACGTATTTAATTTCGCATCTTTTGCCACCGCGGTTCTCGCGCCGAAATAAACGCGGTCTATGTGCATGCCCTGATACGCGTCCGGCGTAAATCCGCTGTAGGCGGTATAAAGCTGCGGCAGCGCTCCCGGCATCTGCCACGAGGCTTCGCCCGAATAAGTCCAGCGTCCGTATGAAACCTGCGCGCCCTGATCATGCATGCAGGCGAAACCGGTGTCGGCATAAAGTCCCCAGCCTTTGCCCGCGTCATAAGAGGCGGCTATGGTTTCCGCCGGTTCCCAGCCGTTGTCGCTCTGGAACAGTATGCCGCTGGGCAAGGTTAGCGCAGTCATTGCGCCAATCGTGAGCGCGCGGTAGGTGTAGAAATTCCAGTTGAAGCCCAGCGTTATATCGTTGGCGCCGTCGTTATTGCCCTGGAAAGTGTAGATGTCCGCGCCGATAATCGCCTCGGTGTTCGCGCCGGTTTTTGCCTTGAACACAAGCGGCACGGCGTTATAGGACGGTCTGCCGTCCTTGTATTCTTTCTGGAAAAATCCTGTCGTCAGCGCATAATTTGATTGCTCCGGCTGGTCGGCGCTTATGACCGGCTGCTCCTCCAGATAGGCGTCGCCTTCCTCATCGGCGGAATGCTTTGCGAATGCGGGCATTGCGGCGGACAGCAAAAATACTGCGGTGACGGCTGTTTTTATTTTCATTATCGGCTCCTATATTTTATCGTAGATGAAATCCGGCAGCAGCCTGATGAGCCATGCCACCAGCCGCCAGCGCGCGGTGACATAGGCGCATTTTTCTCCGCGCAAAATAGCGCGGTAAATCTGTTTTGCGGCTTGCGGCGGCTCGGCTACCCAGAAGGCGTTTTTCGCCTTCATCATGCCGGTGCGCACAAAGCCGGGACGTATTTCCACAATCTTGACAGGCAGCTTTAAAAACGCGGCGTGGTGGCGCAGGCTTTCCAGATAATTGGACACAAAAATCTTGCTTGCGCCGTATGCGGGCGCGCGACCGCTTCCGCGCACGGCGGCTACGGAGGAAATCCCAGCCAGCGTGCCTGCGCCCTTGTCCGCAAAATATTTGTAAGCGGTAACCGCCAGCGCGGCGAAGGCGAGGACATTTGTTTGTATAGTTTTTTCCTCCACCGACCAGTCGAGTTTAGTGTTTATATCCCCCCATCCGGCGTTGAGGACTATTATGTCCGCCCCGCCCATTTCGCGTATTACGGCCAGCAGGCGCGGCTGCGCGTCGGCAATATCGGTCACGTCCATGCGGAAACCGCGTATCTTTCCGCCGGAATCGCGGCCCGCCTGTTCAAGCAGGTTTTCCCGGCGGCCGGTTATAGCGACGGCGTGGCCCTGCGCCGCGAATTCCTTCGCCAGCGCCAGCCCTATGCCCGACGTCCCGCCGATGATTATCACTTTCATTGGATGATGAAATTATATCTCTTTGCTTTACCTAGGTAAAACAAAGAGATATTCTGACTTGAAAAATAGTGTTTATTCCGTAGGAAATGTTTATTTCTTATTTTTTAAATTTACCGGTTCATCTATTCGCGGCCATTTGGAATCTAACCAATCCAGCAATGGGAAGATTTTTGTCTTGTTATTGCGCACAACCGATAATTGCTCTTCCGTATACATTTCCAGTGCTATGAAACAACGGAAATCACTATTGGATTTAATGCGAATTAATGCGACTGGAATGCCCATGTTGCAAACAGTGAAGCCCTTGATATCATGGAATGGCAATTCTTTTGTGCCTGCAAGTGAGCGGTATATCATGTGGTCATGAAAAATAGAGAGTTTTCTTATTTTAAACGGTATTACAAAAAGCAGCGCAAATGGCGTGGCAACCAAAATACCGATTAATAAAGCAACAAGCATGGTATGTCCATTGGGGGATACCGACATCATAAGGCTGCAAACTATATACAGGCATGCCGCCAGTATGTACCATGTTCTCATATCGCAGCGATAAACGACAGGTTTTTCGATATATGATTCTTGCATGAACGTTATTCCCCCCTTCAGTCTAGCCAATTAAATTTTACGCATTAAGTGGCTTATCTGCAAATGAAGTTTGCCAGATTATTATTATTCTGCTAGGCTCAAGGTTATATTATCACGGAGGGACTGATGAATTCAAAGGCACTTTTTGCCGCATTGCTTCTTGTATTGCCTTTGGCTCGGGCCGGAGCGCAGGCATTTTCGCGCGAGGACGACACCCGCGTAAAACCGCCGCAGGCCTATGCCGCAAATCCCGACAAGCTGGATGTGGAAGGCGGTTTTTCCTACATGGAGGGCAACGTAAACAGCCGCGGCATAAACGGCGCGTATACCTTTCACACTTCGCTTTCCAGTTCCACCGAAATAATGTCGGACGGCAGCGCCAATTATTCCACTTTCGGCGATCAGACGACTATGGAAAAGCTGCGCGCCTCGCTGCTTTTCGCCTATCATTTGCAGCCGCACTGGAACATCTATGCCGCCAGCACGCAGGCGCATAACCGCTTCCTTAATATCAACTACCGCACCACAAACGGCGTCGGCATTTGCGCGCACAGTTTTATGCCGGGACCGTTCAAACTGTTTCTGGTCAGCCTTGCTGCAGCGCCGGAATACGCCTATTACAGCGACCGCACGATAGAGCGCACAACGCGCGCCGTGGCGCGGCTTAATTTTGCGCTGCCCGCGACGGAATATCTGGATGTCGGTTTTGACGGGTTCTATCTGCCGTCCTTGCAGGATTTCGGAAACTACCAGCTTTACGCCGAGGGATTTGCGGAATTCAGGATAAGTCCCAAAGCTTTGTCTTATAAAGTGACGCTCAGCGACGAATATGACTCGGCCAGCCGTCCCGGCATAAAGCTAAACGACTTTTCCGCCACGCAGGCGATAGTCGTGCATTGCCTGTGATTTACAGGACTATTGATAGGAACCTAAATAATGCCCTATGCGACTGGTTCGATTTTGCAGCGCCTTGTTGCATCTCAATTACGACACAGCCGACATGTCAAGGAATTAGGTGAAGGTCAGTAGGTGCGGAGCGCAGCCGGTTGACGAAATCCTGCTCCTTGCCGTCAGACACGCGGGCTGTTTTAAAAGCCGTTTTCACCAGTTCGTATATCGCGCGGTATTCCTGCGGTTGTTCCTCTCTGATAATCATCTAAATTCCAGCCGCCATTTTGCTATAGGCGGCGCGGCTCCGCCGGAGGCTGTGGCGCGCAGCGTCCATGTTCCGTTCAGAGTTTTAAGCGCTGAAACGTCCAGCGCGTACATGGTTTTTTGCGCCGGAGGGAATTTCTGCGGGTCGGTTTCCGCCTCGGAAATCAGCCGCCGCGTTTTCCCGTCCGGACCGGACAGTTCCAGCGCGTATGCGCGCTGCGCCGCGCCGGTTTCGACGTAAACCAGCGCGTCCTGCGCGTGTGCGGGCGCATCGTAAATCTGCATGGCGGACTGCGGCGCGGGTTCCCTGTCCCTGTTTCGCCAGGTGTCGGTATCGGCGTAGGAAATATCGACGAAAGGCATTTTGCCTTGCAGGTTCCTTTCCATAATCGCAAGCTGCCCCGGCGAAAAATGGAAATAGCGGGTGTTGGAGTTCCAGCAGTTCTTAAAATATCCCATTATGTCGCTGCGGTCCGGCGCGAAATGATAAATCTCTTTTTGCCCGTCGGGAAAGGTCACGGCCACGTCCAGCGACGCATTGGCCGGGGCGCACAGATGCGTTATCTCCCCGGCGCGCAGGTTGTCGCCGAAGGACGAACCCCACACCTTGTAATTCGGGTCCGGCGGCGTGTCGGCCACGCCCTGCGCGAGGTCTCCGTCGAACAGCGCGGCCAGCATCCCTTTTTTGTCCGTCCGCTCAAAACGCCCGGAGGACACCGCCGCCAGTATCTGCCGCCGTATCCCCTCCACGGTGAGCGGCGAGCCGGAAAGCTCCGGGTCGCGGCGGCATTCGTCCGAGCCGCATTCATGGAAGGTGTGCGCCAGCCCGAAGACATGGCCCAGTTCGTGCGCAAGCGTGGTCTCCGCGCCGAAACCTTCCGGGATGTCCAGATAGCCGAAATAAACGCCCCATGCCGGGCCGCCGGACTTGCGCCATCTGCCGTCATGCCATTCGACGCGCCCGAAGCCGCCGCGCACCGTTACCGGTATAGCGCCGCCCTCCTGCGCGGCTTTTATGGCCTCGTCCGCCGTCTTTTCGTCGCGTCCCGGCGGCAGCGGCGGGCAGAGTTTTGCGGGGTCCGCGCCTTGCGGCGCATCCTGCCAGCCGTCCTGCGGGACGCAGATGTTGTTGTGATTGGTGCTGTAGACCGTTTCTTCGGGGTCGGTGGCCGGGTCCAGCGTGAAGCGGATGTCGCTGCCGCTGGCGTACATCATGGCGTTGGCGGCGTTTATGGCATTCCATATCCGGCGCAGGGAAACCTGCGCGGCGTTGGCTCCGTCGTCGTCGGCAAAGCGGATGAAGCGCAGCGCTATAACGCGGCTGGCGACCGTTGTTTTTGCGCCGCGCGGCGGCGCGGCGAAGGCGGCTGCGGCGCACAGCGCGGCGGCAAGCGCGGCAAAAAGCGTTGCGGTCTTTATGTTCATTCCCCTCTCCCGCCGCTCCGCGCGGCGTGCAATAATTATAGCTATATATCCGCGCGGCATGAAGGCTTGTTAATTTCGCCTTGCGGATGACTGTTGCCGCATAATGATATGGATATTCAGGGGAGGGCGCTATGAAAACAGTGCGCACAAGACGCCGCATCGGATTATAGAATCGCAAATAGGGAAACATGGCCGGTGTCCGCCGGATGCGGCATTGCGCGCCAGCCCGTCAAAAAGTAGAATTTATTCAAGTTGTACGTTATCGGGGGCCGACATCATTCCGCTAAAGACCGCGCCTGACTTTCCGCGCACACATTCCAAAAGCCTGAATCTGGCGAACAATTCCGGCATGGTGCTGTTTTTGCTGGCTATTTGCGCCGCAGTATTATGCCTCAAGCCGCAGGCTTTTTGCGTTAATGCCGATCAGGGCTCGAACCTGCTGTATCCGCAATTTGGCGGGCCGCTCTGGTCGTGGCCGATGCCGGCGGCTTCGCTGTTGCGTGCCGTGATGCGCAATGTGCACTTTTTTTTACCGCTGGAGTACCCATTAAGGCTGCTTTGCCTTTGTGTGTGCGTGGGCCTGGAATTTTCACTGGCTTCCTTTCTGTTTTCTCCGCTGCACGGTTTTGCGGCAGGGATAGTGGCGCTGGCGTTATATACCGGGCCTTACTGCGATTTCGAACAGCTTGTTTATTCTTCATCGGTGCTGTTGCTCGCCAATGTGCTTGTGCTTGATTTCCGTTCCGAGCCCGCAAAAGACCGCGCCGTAGGTGCTGCGACGGCATTTTCCCTGCTTATCCGGACCCCGCTTTTGCTTTTCCCGTTTTTGTATCTGCTGTGCGGTTCCAAAACAACGCTGCGGCGTCTGCCCGGACGGCTGCTGCGGTTGTTTTGCTGCGCGCTTGCCGTCGCTCTCATATGGGGACTGGTGATTTACGCGGAAAGGGGGAGCATAACTTTTCTTGATCAGTCCCGCGCGACGGCTAACGTGCTGACGGGCGCCATGGGGCTTAAGGGCACCGTGGAGGGCGATTCCCATGCTCTGGCGGGGCTTCCCGCCGGAGGGAGCGCCATGCTGTGGGCGGTGCGCATGGTTTGCGCGCATCCGTTACGGTTCATCGGCGCGGTTGTCTCGCGTGCGGCAACGGCGGCGGGCTCGAATGTGCCGCTGCTGGCGGTCGCGCTTGCCGGCATCTGGTTTTCCCGGCGGCGCAGCGGCGTGCTTTCGGTAGCGCTGCTGGCGGGTTATTTGTTCGCCGTCCACTGCATGATGTCCATTGAGTACAGGTATTTCATCCCTTTCTGGTTCCTGTGCGCGCCGCTGGCCTGCGGCGCGATAAACATACTGCCCGGTTTAGCCGGATTGCCCGGCTGCGCAGCCGCGCGCACGGTGCTGCGCGCCTGCTCGGCGGCCGCTGTTGTTCTGGCGGCATTCTCGCTGGCGCTGGTGCTGCGTCATCCTTTTCTTTATCAAAAGCCGGTGGATTACCTGCGCGTTCTGGCCCAATCTCCGGACAACTCATGGCTTTGGGAAAGCTATGGGGAGCATTTGCTTGAGGCCGGAGACTTTAATGGCGCGAAAAAAGCTTTTTTCAATGCCTACGTGATTGATCCCTATAAGGTGCGCGGGTACGCGGTCGCGCTGCTGCTTTCCGGGAATTACGACGACATGAAAATCGCCAGCCTGCTGCGCACGCTGAGAAGCCGTCATATAAACAACGGCGACACACTGCTTGTAGTAATGCTGATGCGTCTGGAGCAGGGGCGCTGTGACGAGGCGCAAGCGCTGTTTGCCGAACAGGAAAGCCTGGTCAATTTTTTAAGATTTGCCTCCGGCCCGTATGAGCTCAAGATGCAGTCTTTGCTGCGAGAGCGCAGCCTGGCATCCGAAATGCGCAATACGGGAGGTTTGCTGCGCTCCCTGTCTGTCGCCCGGCAGCGAGTGATAGTGCCGCGGCTGGCGCTGATAGGGTTGGACCCTCGGCAGATTGCGGGCGAGGAGTTTTTCCGGGATCCGCCCCGGACCGTGCAGCTTGCGCAAGCCGGGGTCGCCGACGCGCAGCGCGGCGACTATGCACGGGCCGAAAAAGAGCTGGAGCAGTCCATAGAACTAAACCCGTACTATATCCCCGCATATTCGACGCTGGGCGCGGTGTATATGCATAATCGCAGGATGGACAAGCTGATACGGCTGTACCGCAAGGCAATAGACACCAACAAGGACGTCCAGAAATCGCCGCTGCTCGATCTTATTGAGGCGGATTATAAAATCGCGGTTTCCCGGCGCGGCGGCATTGCGGGCGGGCGGGACGGGGTGTAAACTATTACTAATGATATGGATATTCAGGGGGCGTTATGGATAACAACACGCACAAGACGCCGCATCAGATTATAGAGTCGCAAATCGGGAAATGGGAGCTGGCGTCCGCCGACGGCGGCGCGCCGGGCGCCAATGCCTTCCGTCCGGTGATTGCTGTGTCGCGGCTGCCGGGCTGCAACACCGTGGACATTGTGGCCCGCGTCGGAGAGGCGCTAAAGCTTGATGTGTTCAACGGCAAGCTGGTGGAACTGGTCGCGCAGGACGCGCACCTTGCCCAGTCGGTGGCGGAAAGCCTGGACGAAACCGAGCTGTCCGCCATAGACGACTGGATGGGCGAGCTGTTATCGGAGCATCATTTTTCGCAGGACAGTTTTTTCGCCCGGCTGTCGCGGTTGATAGTGGAAATAGGCAAGCACGGCAACAGCATCATAGTCGGACGCGGAGCGACGCTGCTGCTTCCCCCGGCGGACAGCCTGCGCGTGTTGCTGACCGCGCCGCTGGAGTCGCGGGTGGAGAATGTGGTGCGGAAATACAAAGTCACGCCCGGAGAGGCCAGGGAAAGGATACTGCATCGCGAGGCGGACCGCCGCGCCTACATCGATAGATATTTCCACAGGGAAATGGACGATCCTCTGATGTACGACCTGACGCTCAACGTCGCCAATCTGGGCTGCGCGAATACTGTCGATATACTCTGCGCCGCCTGGCGCAGCAAGGCGGCCGGTTGTCCCAAAAGATGCGCATAGCTTCACGTCAGATAAAAGACGCGCCTTTGCCCGGCGCGTCTTTTTTTATGGCGGGATTTTTTGGAAGAGAAGATAAGCGGGGCCATATGCCGCGATATATAAAAAAACAACCGGCTACCCGGTGCTTTGGGTAACCGGCCGTTGTTTAAAAAAAGTCCTTTAGCCGCTGTTTAGGCGGGCTTGTCGTTTTCGGCGACGAACTTCTTTATCTCTTCGATGTTTTCGAGGATAAGGCGCGCCTTACCCACGCCGAAGGAAAACGGATACTTGTCTTCCTCGCTGCGCTTGAGCACGAGAAGCGGATTGCCTTTATACTCGGTTCTTTCTACGGGCATGAGAATCTCCTGTTTTTAAGCAAAACAAAGTAATACATTTATTATACAAATAAAATCGGTTTTACAAAGCCGTATTTTCGGAGCTTTGCTCCGGCGGCGGTTTTACGGGCGGGGCGTCCTGCGTTATTTCTATGGCGTTCCCGCCCGCGTCCTCGGCATCCGGTTTTTTGATTGCGGCGGCGCGTTTCTTTCCCGGCGCGCTTTTTGCGCAGCGGAAGCTCAGAAAATCGTAGCGGTCGAACGGCGCAATTCCGTTGCGCGCCGCCGCGCAGCACGCGTTTTGCCGCCGGTATCGGGCCGGGCGGGTTGGCGTCCGGGGTTTCCTTGTAATACTCATCGTAATACCAGTCCTGCACCAGTTGGTCGACATTGCCCGCCATGTCGTAGAGCCCGTACTGGTTGGGCTTTTTCTGCCCGACGGGATGCAACTGCGAGCCCGAGTTGTTTGCGTACCACGCGTAGTCGCGGAGCTGGTTTTCGTCGCTGCCGAAACTCCATTTGCCGCCGGCCCCGCCGCGCGCTGCCTTTTCCCATTCCGCTTCGGTGGGCAGGCGCTTGCCCGCCCATTTGCAGTAAGCGAAAGCCTCGTCCCAGTCCACTTCCACGACGGGGGCGTTGTCTTCGCTGCCTGCGGGCTGGTCGAACATCCTGGTTTTTGTGGCTTTGGAAAATTTGGCGTATTGCGCGACAGTTACGTCGTACTTGTCCATGAAAAACGCGTCCAGATATACCTTGTGCTGCGGGCGTTCGTCCTCGATCCCTTCGCCTTCCGGCGAACCCATTATGAATTCCCCTGCCGGGATAAGCGCCATGTCCTGCGGCGCTTTGACCATGCGGCGGCGCTTTTTCTGTCCGGGCGCAGGCTGCTGTTGCGCATCGTTTTGCTGCGCGGACGGCTGTGTGGCTTCCGGCGCGGCAGCCGGGACCCCCGGCACGGCAGCCGGGACCCCCGGCGCGGCATCCTGCGCGGCCGCCGAGGCCGCGAAAGCTAAAAGCGTAATCGCGAAAAAAGTGAAGTTCCTGTGGTTGGACATCGAATATTCCCCCGATAGCAAAATGCATTGGCGGGACGTTTTTCCCCCCCGCATTTGAGATTGTATAGTTTGCGCCGTCCCGCGTCAACAAAAAACAAGCGGGTTCTTTTGGAACCCGCTTGTCTTTATTCTGTAATTTCTATTTGCCGGATATTTTGTGTCTGGCTACCGCCAGCGGTTTTTTGCGCGCCGGTTTTGCTTTTTCATGCGGTTTCGGCTGCGCGGTTTGCGCGGACTGCGGCACCGGCGGCTGCGCCGGTTTCGGCTTTATGCCCGCGATGGCAAGCGCCACCTTTTCCGAAGTAAGCGGCAGCGAGGTTATACGTATGCCTAAGGAATCCTCTATCGCGTCCGCTATCATGGACGCTACCGGTATCATCGTGTGCTCGCCCACTCCGCGCGCGCCGAAGGGACCGTCCGGCTGGCCCACCTCGATGCATTTGGAGGCTATCTCCTCGGGGATATCCAGCGTGGTCGGTATCTTGTAATCGGCGAAGCTGGCGTTTATCAGTTTTCCCTTCGCGTCGTAGCGCATGTCCTCGTAGAGCACCGTCGCAAGCCCCTGCACGAGGCCGCCCGTTATCTGGCCGCGTATCAGGTCCGGGTTTATCGCCTTGCCCACATCGGCGGCGAAAGCGATTTTTTTAAGCTTCATCTTGCCTGTCTGCTTGTCTATTTCCAGAATAGCGCCCGCCGCGCCCGTTGTGTAATGCACGTTGGGTTTGCCGCCCTGTCCGGTTTCCGGGTCGGTTATCGCGGACGCGAATTCCGGCATGAACATCCCGCGTCCCATTATCGGCCCGCCCTTGAAGGTGAAATCCTTCGCCTGTATGCCGTAGATGACGAAGTCTTTTAGCGGCTGCTTGAAGTCCGGCTTTGCGCGGTTGAACACCGTCGACTCTTTCAGATAAAGGTCTTCTTTGTTGAAGCCGTGCACGCGGCAGACTATTTCGAATATCTGGTTGCGCGCGTCTTCCGCCGCCAGTTTAACGGCGTTGCCGCAGCCCCATGTGACGTGCGAGCCGACGGTCTGCCACTCGTAGGGATTGCGGTCGGTATCCGGGAGTTCGACGCGGATTTTGGACATCGGCACCGTCAGTACTTCCGACGCTATCTGGCCCATCACAGTCAGCAGCCCCTGCCCGATTTCCATGCCGGAGACCAGCACGTTTATGCTGGCGTCCTCGTTGAATTTTATGAACGCGCTGGACGCGGCGTTTGGCGGCATCGCGGGCGCTTTCCAGTAGCATACCAGCGACTTGCCGTATACCTTGCGTTTGTCCGGATGCTCCAGCTTCTCGTGCGGCTTTATCTCGCCGGAGACGTAATCTATGCACTCGCG
>Ga0326728_10008926_pt1 | contig 24485 bp, 19 predicted proteins | sample MB3enrmetagenome_FD_207602 | JGI IMG/M metagenome (GOLD analysis project Ga0326728, IMG submission 207602) | Lab enriched peat soil microbial communities from McLean, Ithaca, NY, United States - MB31MN | ecosystem: Environmental > Terrestrial > Soil > Wetlands > Peat | place: USA: New York... | reverse complement strand
GGGCCTGCAGGATCGCCAACGCCGCCCTCCCGGCCGGCTCGTACTCGGTGTCGGCCAGATATGGCGGTGACACCGACCTCAGTGGTTCGAGCGGCTCGGATGCCACAAGACTGACCGTGGGATAGGAGACTCTGGAAACCCAAAGGAGCGGAGATTCGGCTTGATGACGTTCAGTGCGAGCAATTGAGTCGACAGCGTCCAGGTCTGGCTGGCTAGCCCGGCGGCCGCAACACATCGGCCGGGTCGGTATTGGCTCCGCACACAATCACCGCAACTCGCTCTTCCGGTTGCGGCACATAGGCGCCTGCGATCAGCGCGGCGACCGCCGTGGCTCCCCCAGGCTCGGCGATCACCCGGCAGCTTTCCCACAGGCGTCGCTGTGCTTCGAAGATGACATCGTCGGTGACCAAGACCGAGCCGGCGATCCAGTCGCGCGCCGCCCAGCACCACTCACCGATCCGCTGGGCGCCCAACGAGTCGGCCGCGCGGCCACTTACTTCCACATCCACTGGCTCGCGCGTCGCGAGAGCCGACGCGTACGTCGGGCAAGCCAGCGGCTCGACCGCCACCACTCGGGCCCGACCGGCGAACCAGCCTGCGATACCGCCGATCAACCCTCCTCCACCTACGGCGACAAGGACTGTGTCGACAGGTGCCAGGCCAAACATCTTCAGCTGGGCCTCGAGCTCCCGGCCGAGGGTCCCCTGGCCGGCGACCACTTCGGGCTGGTCGTACGCGTGGACGGTCACGTCGCCGGACCGCACGCCATGCTCCTGCGCCGCTGCGAGAGCCTCGGCGTAGGTTGCGCCCACCTGACGGACCTCGGCGCCGTAGCCATGCAGGCGTGTGACCTTGGTGGCGGGCGCAGTCTCCGGAACAAAGATCGTCGCGTGGTACCCGAGCTCACGAGCGGCATAGGCGACGGCGAGACCAGCGTTACCACCCGACGCGGCGACAACACCCTTGTTGCCGACCTCCACAGAGAGCAAACGGTTGAAGATCCCACGAGGCTTGAAGCTCCCGGTGTGCTGGAGGAGCTCGAGCTTCAAGATCACGGGCACTGACGTCGGCCCAAGTCCCCCGGCCTCAATGCGGACCACGGGAGTGACTCGGACGCGGCCCTCAATCCGGGCCGCGGCCTGCTCGACAAGGTCAGGACCGACGGGATGCGTCACCATCGCCACATTCTCCACCCTGCTGTCACGTCACGATTGCCCCAGGTGCCGAAACAATGGGGCGATTCCGTCGATTAGGTGCTTTCCCTCAAGGAAAGGAAAGGGCCTGCAGACATCTGCCGGCCAGCAACAGATCTACCGGCGACGCGTCAGCGCTTTGACGAAGGGACGCGTCAGCCGATTGCGCGCCACCTGGTAGCGGATCCGCGAAAGGCGCGAGTTGGTCGTCGCGTAGTTAACTAGCGCGGCAACCCCACCGGGTCGTGCCTGCGGCTCGCGGTCGTGGCCCTTGCCACCGAGCAACTCCATGGCGGCATTGCGTCCTGCCGCGCCCATCACCGCACCACCCGGGTGCATCCCTGCTCCACACAGGTACAGACCGCGTATCGGCGTCCCGTAGCCGTTCGAGCCGGCCACCGGACGTGAGGCGAACAGCTGGTTCAACGACATCGCACCATGAAAGATGTTGCCCTCCGGAAGCCCGTAAGTGCGCTGCAGATCCAACGGTGTTATTGCCAGAGACTCCCGGATGCTCGACTCGAAGCCTGGCGAGAACCTGCTGATGGACTTGACGACGCGGTCGACGAATTCGTCACTCCGAGAGTCCCAGTCGCCGGAGGAGAGGTGGAACGGTAGCTGCTGGACTCCGCTGGTGAGGGTGTGGAGTCCCGGTGGTGCCAGCCCGGGTTCGGACACCGAAGGAATCAACAGCTCAATCGGGTAGTCAGAAACGAGCGATCCCTCGAGTTGCGCCGCCCAGCATCTCTCGAACTCTGCACGGCTCACGCCAAGGAGCGTGAATGCAGCGTGCTGAGGACCCTCGCCGCTGGGCAGCCCTTCGTACTCCGGCAAGCGGTCGACGAGGAAGTGGACTCGGCCCATCGAACCGCGCATGTCGATGAGCCCGACCCGTCGACGCGTCTCGGGCGGGAGCTCACCCGGATCGACGAGCACCAGAAGCGTCGTGCGGGGATCGACGTTGGACACCACCGTCGCAGTCCGAAGGACGGTCCCATCATCCAACTCCACTCCTACCACTGCACGCCTGTCGGTCAGAACCCTGTGAACGGCCGCGTCCAAGACGATCTCCGCCCCGGCTGCACGTGCCGACGCGGCAAGTGCCTCTGCGATCGAGCCCATGCCACCTCTCGCGTAGCCGAACCGGCCGAACTGTCCCTCGAACACACCCCAAGAATGATGGCTGAACTCATAGGCGCTACCCGACGAGTTCGGACCGGCAATCGTGGACACGAGCGCTGAGAACATGAGGACGGCCTTCAGTGTCTCGGACTCGAAGTAGCGATCGAGCAGATCACCGATGCTCAGCATGGCGAAGTCGTGGAACAGGTCTACACGGCCCATGCTCTCGAACTTCGCTACGACTTCGCTCAGTGCAGGAGGTGAAGACATCACAAAGGGCCGAATGGTCTCTCCGAAAAGTCGCAGGCGGGCACCAAACTCGATGAAGTTGGCAGCGTCGTGCCTGCTCCTTTCCTCGATGCCACGGACCGTCCGGTCGATATCACGCCAGATGAAGAGATGATCTCGAGCCGGCCCCATCACGAAGTTCAGCGCCTCGGTCGAATACATCTCGAGCCCGTAGCGCGTCAGTTCGAGATCGTCGATCACCTCGGGGCACAGCGACGACACGATGTAGGCGCAGGAGGAGAACCGTGCGCCCGGCATGAGCTCCTCTGTCACGCAGGATCCTCCGAGGACGGAGCGTCGCTCGAGGACACAGACGGACCGGCCAGCCCGTGCGAGGTACGCAGCTGCAGCCAGGCCGTTGTGGCCACCGCCGACGATCACAACGTCGTAGCGGCTATCCATCGCGATCCCCTTTCATGACCACCACAGAGAGGATCTGAAGGCCTGAACCTCGATCCGTTGGAAACAGTCGGACGTCGCCGGCCAGATCCACCTCGGTCAGATCATCCTCGTTTTCGACGACAAGGCGCGCAAGTCCAGGACCCTCCCCCGCTTAAGCTGCAGGCCGACCCTCGAGGAGCCTGTTCGGCTTGCTCCGCCCGTCGACATCAATGAAGAACCGTGCCTCAAGGTGTGCCCACCTCGGCTACCGCGCCGAACGGCACGTCCTCATCGGGAGCATGTGGGCGGATGGCTGGACCGGCTTGAATAAGCTCAGCTCCACGGAGGAGGGGGCCCGTCGGAGGGGTGGCCAGCCCTTTCGGCCGCAGGGCCAGCTTCGGGGTGGAAGATGTGAACCTTGCCGGCGGGTGAGCATCTCTGTGGCTCTCTCGTAGGCATGCTGGACGGAGAGTGTCTTGGAGCAGGAGTTGTCGGGGAGGTACGCGACGGTGGATCCGCTGAGGGTCAGCGACCTCGACTGCTACCTGCCCAGACCAGCGGTGGAATGGGATCTCACCTCGGCCGGGAAGTTGTGGCGCGAGCTTGACGCGTCACTGTGTTTCGTTGACATCTCCGGTTTCACTGCCCTTTCGGAGCGCCTTGCGCGACGTGGTCGCGTTGGAACGGAGCAACTGACCGAGGTTCTGAACCACGTCTTCTCCCGGATGCTCGCCCTTGCGGCCCAGCAGGGAGGCAGCCTGCTCAAATTCGGTGGCGATGCCCTCTTGCTGCTGTTTCCAGGCGCGGACCATCAGCTGTGCGCCGCCAGGGCTGCGGTCGCGATGCGAGCCGCGCTCAGAGAAGCCCAAAGCGACCAGTTGACTGCCGGTCGCTTGAACCTGCGGATGTCGGTTGGCATACACAGCGGCACGGTGAACCTGTTCATGGTCGGGAGCTCGCACCGGGAGCTCCTGATCTCGGGACCGGCGGCCTCGGAGACCGTGAAGATGGAGCAGACGGCCGAGGCGGGCGAGATCGTCGTCAGCCGGGCGACCGCCAGTGCACTCGGGTCCGACGCCGTCGGCAATCCAAAGGGAGCCGGTTTCCTCCTGCGCACGCGTCGCGTGATCACCGAGGGTCCCGGTCCCTTGCCGATGATCCCGGTCCCCCGGGAGGAGGTCGCCATGCGCCTTCCGACGGCATTGCGAACCCATCTCGGGTCTGTGGCCTCCGAGTCCGAGCATCGCCTGGCCACGGTCGCCTTCCTCAAGTACAAGGGCGTCGACGATCTGTTGGCCCACGAAGGCCCCGAAGCGACGGCCCTCGTTCTCGACAAGACGGTCACCGCCGTACAGGCGGCCGTCGACGCAGAGAGGGTGACCTTCCTCGCCAGTGACCTCGACGACAACGGGGGCAAGATCATCCTCGTCACGGGTGTGCCCACGGCCGGAGACGACGACGAGGGACGCATGCTGCGCGCGCTGCGCTCCATCGCCGACAGCCCGCTCCGCCTGGGCTTGCAAATCGGCGTGAACCGGGGCCACGTCTTTGCCGGCGAGATCGGAGCCGAGTTCCGGCGAACCTTCACGGTGATGGGCGACACCGTCAACCTCGCCGCCCGGCTGATGGCAGCGGTGCCCAAGGGCGCCATCTTCTCCACCGCGGCTGTGTTGGAGCGATCGCACACGCTGTTCGCCACCGAGGCGGTGCCGCCGTTCAAGGTCAAGGGCAAGGCGGCTCCTGTGCAGGCCTACGCGGTCGGGCCTGCCGAAGGTATCAACCCCGAGGTCCGGTCCACCCTGCCCTTTGTCGGCCGCCAAGGCGAGATCGACAGGCTCGAGACCGCCCTGTCATCAGCCCAGAGAGGCGAAGGCCGCGTCGTCGTCATAGAGGCCGACCGCGGCCTTGGCAAGAGCCGACTCGTGGACGAGCTGCGTGTCCGGCACCCGGAAGTCCTCCTGTTGCTCCTCCAAGGCGAGCCCTACGGCCAAGGCACGCCATATCTGCCCTTCCACCGATCGCTCCGCGGGCTGCTCGGCATCTCGACCGAAGACTCCAATCTCGCGGCCGAGCAGCTCACCGGTCTCGTAGCAGCCCTGGGTCCCGAGACGGGACCGCTCGCTCCTCTCCTTGCACCGGTCGTCGGTGTCGAGATGGCCGATACACAACAGAGCGCTGCCATCGCGCCCGAGTTCCGCAGGGACCGGACCGCTGATCTTCTCGTACGGCTCTACGACGCCTTCGTGGATCGGACGCTGCTTGTCCTCGTCGAGGACGCCCACTGGTTCGACGAGACCACCTCTGGACTCGCCGAGCGGCTCCTTTCCGCCGCATCGACCCGTCGATGGCTGGTGATCGTCACCCGCCGCCCGATCCCTGGTGGCCTGCGTCCTGCGGCCGACGAGACCATCGTCTTGCAGCCGCTCGAGGAGGAGCCGGCGCATCAGCTGATCGAGGCGGCCACCGCGGCCGCTCCGCTCAGGCCACATGAGAACGACGTCATCATCTCGCGATCACAGGGCAGCCCGTTGTTCCTGGAGGAGCTCGTGCGGGTGGCTCGCTCCGGTGGTGTCGAGTCGCTCCCCGAGTCGCTGGACGCCGTGGCCAACACCGACATCGACACCCTCCCGCCCCTCGCCCGCCAGGTGCTGCGTCACGCGGCTGTGCTCGGCCAGAGCTTCGAGGAACGACTGCTCCTCGAGCTGCTCGCGAACGAAAACCTCTACTTCGACCGGGCGATGCGACGAGACCTCGGCGAGTACCTCGTGAGCTCTGGGGACGGGCGAGTGCACTTTCGTCATGCCCTTCTCCGCGAGGCCGCTTACGAGGGACTTCCCTACAAACGCCGCCGGGAGCTGCACAGCTCGGCAGGCCGGGTCATCGAACGGCGGGCAGGATCCGGGATGGCAAGCCAGGTCGACGCCCTTTCGCTGCACTTCTCCCGCGCCCAGACGTGGGAGAAGGCATGGCTCTACGCCCGCCTGGCCGGGGATCAGGCCAAGGCGATGTACGCCCCAGCCGAGATCGCCCTTCATCTGGAACGAGCCATTGAAGCGGCACGTTTCCTCCCAGGGCTCGCCGCGGCAGAAGTCGCCTCGGTGTGGCGCGAGCTGGGAGAAGCGCGCTTCAGGGTCGGCTACTACCGCCAGTCGGACGACGCCTATCGTCGGGCCGCGTCGCTGGTCGTCGAGGACCCGATGGCGTGGGCTGCGAACATGGAGAAACGGGCTCGCGTCCTCGGAGAGTTCGAGCGCCGCTATCGGTCATCAATCCGGCTCCTGCACCGTGCACTGGCTCGGCTCGAAGCGGAGGCTGGAATGCAGGCCGAAGCGGTCAACGTGCAACTTCTCGTGAGAGAAGCGTCGATCCGTGCTCGCCAAGGTCGATTTCACGACACACTGAGCCTCAGTCTCCAGGTGGTCGAGCGGGCTGAAGCGGTCGGCGAGCGGCGGGTGGTGGCGCTGGCGTACACGCTCATCGATGAAGCACTCCTCTTCCTGGGACGCACGAGCGAGGCCACGCACTTCGCGCTCGCTCTCGAAATCGCCGAGAAGCTCGGAGACCGACCACTCATCGGCGCGGCGCTACGCAATCTCGGCGTCGTGGCGTACTTCGAGGGTCGTTGGAACGACGCCGTAAGTTTCTTTCGCCGCGGCGCGGACGTCGCTTTCGGTTCCGGCGACATCGGCGGCGCAGCAATAAGCGAGATGAATGTCGGGGAGATTCTCGGCAATCAGGGGCGCCTCGACGAGGCCAACGCCGATTTGCGCCGGGCCACGCGGACCTTTCAGGGCCTCGGCTACGCCACCTTAGAGGTCGCCGCCATCACCCAGTTAGGCCGGGTCGCGGCGGAGCTTGGCTCCGACGCCGAGGCTCTTGAGCTCTTGACAAGGGCAGTCGACTCGGACGACTCGGCTGGCAGCCCGCTCGCGGGAATGGAGGCACGGGGCTTCCTCGCCGAAGCGCACGTCCTCGCCGGCCGCGCATCCGAGGCCCTGGAGGTTGTGGCTTCGGCACGTGCCCGCGTCGGCTCCGCGCTCGACAAGACGCCCGCCGGCGTGCTGCTCGAGCGCGTCGAGGCGAGCGCTCTCGCCGCGATGGGAGAGCACGCCGGGCTGATCGAGCGGATCGATCACGCTCTTCTAGGCGCCAGGGCTGCGGGAACCTATTTCGATCTGGCGGTGCTACTCGTCCTGCGCAGCTCGCTCGAGGGCGGAACCCAGCCCCCAGAGCTGGTCGAGGAGCGGGACAAGCTTCTCGACCAGCTCGGCATCATCGCCGTTCCTGCTCTCGGTCATCTTCCTTCTGAGGACAGGTCCATCGAGCCAAGTCGTTGAGGGACTCGGTCGTCACTCATGGGACACCGTCATGTCGCCGGAGCCGTAGACGACCTCGGCGATATTCGTTTCGAGCTTGCCGCCACCCACGTCCACGTAGCTGTAGGTCTCACCCATCGAGCACCACCCAATTGCGGGCGGCGTTGGAAGGCTGTCGGAGTCGCAGGGAAGGACGGGCTGGGGAGTTCCCGAGCCACCCTCGTCTGGAGGAATGGTTACGTACGCGGGCTGGCAAACCGGCTCCGACACACCCGACCCCGAGTAAGGAACGCACTCGGTGAGGTCATCCCATCCGACATCCAGGGTTGCCGTGTATGTCTCGCTCAGGGGGCCTTCGGCGTCGAACGCCACCTGCTCGGTCCCGTCGCTCGACGACGTAGTGAGGTCCTGGAAGCTCTTGCTTCCCGAGTCAACCGTGAGCGAGGCCGTCACCGGTGAATCCGTACAGCTGCCGTTTTTACTGCCACAGGCCTCCAATGGCGTACTCGGTGAAGTCACATACAGCGTGAACGCCTGGGTGGCGTCCGGCCCTACGCCGTTGGAGGCGTCGAAGCACAGGGTGTAGACGCCGCCGTCATCCGGCTGAGGTGTGGCGGAGAGTGTGGCGGTGCCGCTTCCGGCGGTGGTGGAGAACAAGTTCGCCAGATCTTCCGGCAACGACGATGGGACGCATGCGGGATTGTCGCCACTGGCAGGGAAGCCGGTGTCAGTGATCGTCGGAGCCGGGTAACCCGTCGTGACCACTGTGAAGGTGAACAGTGTGCCGGTTCCGCCGGATGCGGGCGCCGGAACGATGAGGTTGGGCAGGCTGGTGATAGCCGGGGGCTCGTCGACGGTGAGCGTGTAGCTCCACGACCCGGTGTCGCCGTAGGCGTCAGAGGCAGTCCCGCTGGCGGTGTACACGCCAGCAGCAAGGGTGGTCCCGTTCGTGCTGATCGAGCCGCCCTGACTCACGGTGAAGCCGGGCGGCGTGCTGCTGACCGGGGAACTGGTCGGGGTAAAGGTCTCCGCACCAATCTGGCCGGTCGTAACAAGCTTGGTGCTGAAGCTCGAGCTCGTCGCCGTGGTCGTGCTGCCCGAGGTCGCGCTCGTCTGGGTGATGGTGACTGCGTTGACCGTGAGCTTATAGGTCCACGTCCCGACATCTCCGTAGGCGTCAGAGTCGGTGCCGGAGATCGTGTAGCTGCCTACGGCGAGCGTCGAGGTGACGGTGACGACCCCTGTCGAGGTATCCAGGCTGAAGCCGCTCGGCATCGTGCCCGCGAATGTCACCGCTCCGAGGGTGTCGTAGGTCGTGATCGGGATGGGGAGGCCGTCGCTTAACACCGTGGTCGTGCTGCCCGAGGTCGGGCTCGTCTGGGCGATGGTGGTCAGGACCTTGAGGGAGAAGATCTGAGCCGTCGTCTGAGTCGTCGTCCCAATGACGTTGCTGGCGTCGATGGTGAAGGTGTAAACCCCCGGCGCGACGTTCGTACCGGTCAAGGTCGCGGTCCCAGTCGGAGTGGTGGTGTTGGCGAGGCTTACGCCCGAGGGCGCGCCCGAGAGCGAGAACGTCGGGGTGGGCGTGCCCGTCGCGCTCACCGGGAAGCTGAAAGTGCCGGACGAGCCTGCCGGGACGGTGTCGCTGAGCGCGCTCGTGAAGATAGGAGCGGCGTTGGCCACCGTAAAGGTGGGCAGCCCTTGGTCGTCGGCGTCGTTGTCGGAGTCGCAGTTGGGGCCGATGACCGAGACCGAACCAGTCGAGGGTGAGGCGACCTGAAGCTCGACCTGATCAAACTCGTCATTACTTGAGACGTCCCCCGTGCTGACGACGGGGCAGTCGTTGGTATCGTTCTCCGATTCGGTGCCCTGTGCTGGAACGGTGATTGGACCGATCGTCTCCACATACGAGTTGGCCCTGCGAAGCACGAGGTCGACATAGACCGGGGACCTGTTTTGGTTCTTCAAGGGGATCGAGGCTTCGCTGAAAAGCTGCCCCTGGGTGAGTATGTTGCTCTCGCCCATGCTGAAGACGAGACCTTCGCTGGGCTGGACCGTGTAGCCCGGGGAGGTGTAGGTCGTGGACTTGTAACAGACACCTGTCTCGGCCACCGCCTTCGACCCGAACCCGACCAGGGCACTGCCCACGGATGCTGAAGTGGGGGAGCCGCTGTAGCCGCTCGAGTAGTAGGACGCGCTGAGCGGGAGCAGGGGAGGTACCGAGGACGGGTTCAAGACCGTCGAGACCGTGGAACTGCACGCGCTGGTCGTGGTCGGAAGGAGTTGCGTCGAGGTGTTGCCGCCCCCGCCCTTGTACTCGATGAACGGGCCGGTTGTCTGCTGACCGCTCTTTTGGACGTAAACGATCTGAGTAGGAGCGATCGTCGCTGACGCAACGGTGTTGAGGATCACGATGGGCGCGACAGCGGTCGCGCCGACGAACAAGGTGCACAAAGCACCGATACGCCATCTCCTCCTAATTACTCCCATTTCCCCTCCTCGTCGTAGACCCAAACCGCTAGGCGTGCTGGCGCGCTGTCGTTGACGGGGGGGCCTACACAACGTAGACGACTGATCCACAGCCTGGTCCTACGCCGGTCAACTCCCCGCCGACTTGCGCGGAGAAACGAGACTTCGACTAGCTAGCTCGTTGCCCCCCTCTTGGCGCTCAGAGCGGGATATTAACGTCGCGATCGATAGATGTCCAGGTTGACATGTTCTGCTGCGCCGCGACTTGCAACTCGCCCAAAGCGCGGTCGGCGATCCTGGCCGGCCTGAACCGTCGATGCAGACTGCTAGCTTTCCTCGGAATCGACCAGCATCCTGCCGATCGACACGATAGGGGGGTCCGATGACATTCATCGCCGAGGTCAACTGCCCGCTGGAGCCGCACATGCTCACACTCGAGGCGTCGGTGCACCATCGAGCTGGGCTACCACCCGAAGAACTGCGGGCCTCCGCGCTCGGGCGCTACGCCACGGCGTGACGGCGATGACGGAGATCGCCCGCTCGCCGGCCACCCTGCTTGGCGTAGAGCGGTGGGAGGAGACCTGCGCAAGCAACGGACGGACCTATCGGATCTTCCTGGTCGCACCGTCGGCGCCTCCACCGCCAGGGGGCTACCCAGTGCTCTTCATGACAGACGGCAACGAAATGGCCCAGATCGCATCGACCGTTTCCGTCGTCGGGACACTCACCGGTGCGATCCGCCCGGCGCTGGTCGTCGGCATCGGCTATCCGGTCGAGAGCCTGCTCGAGGCGGAAGAGATGCGAATGTACGACCTCACGCCGCCCACACCGGCCGATTACGCGCCGTGGCCCGGTGCCGAAGGGCCGTGGGGCGGAGGTGACGCCTTGGTCGAGTTCATCCTCGAACAGGTCGCGCCCCAAGTCTCCGAGCTCCACCCGGTGGATCCCTCTGATCGCAGCCTTTTCGGCCACTCCGCAGGCGGTCTGCTCGTCCTGCACACGCTCTTCAAGCGACCCGAAGCATTCAGGTCCTATATCGCTGCCAGCCCGTCCATCGGGTGGAACGACCGGGCCGTGCTCAATGGGGAATCTGCCTTCGCCGCTCAGGTCAGCTCTGGCGCGGTCGCGCCCCGCGTCCTGATAACTGTTGGCAGCCTCGAGCAGTCAACAGATAATCTCCCCACTCCCATTGAGTCGATCGCTCCGGGCTGGTCACCCGAACAAGCCGCCGAAAGGATACGCGCCGCCCGCATGGTGGACAACGCTCGAGAGCTTGCAGAGCGACTGTCCGTGCTTTCGGAGGGCACCGGGCTCGAGACGGAGTTCGTTGTCTTCGACGCTGAGACGCACACCAGCGTCGTGCCTGCCAGTGTCAGTCGCGGGATCGGCTTCGCCTTGAGGCATTGACAGGGCGAGCGAGCCGTCGCCTGAATTACCCAGAGTTAACCCGGCGTTTCATCCCGTGTTCCACATACGTCGATGACAATTCATCGGGCCCACGTACGGTCGCAGAGATGACGCTTCCGAAAACCCGGCCGCCGGTGCCTCACCGATGGACCCGGTCGTCCTCGACGACGCCATCTCCTCGAGGGATCGTGGCCCACATGCGCCGAGGCGCGGTCCTTCCCGGCGTGGCTGTCTTCTGCCTGCTGGCATGCGGCCTCGGCTCACTCGGGCTCGCGGCTGGCGCAGCTAGCGTCGCGAGCCGGCACGCTTCGCGATCGGGAGCGCCAGGCGCCGGAGCCATCGAACCTGCCGGCAGCAACCTCGTCGTCAACGGTTCGGCTGGGGTTGGTGACGCTTCGGGAAATGGCTATGACGCCGTCACCATCCCCGGTTGGCAGGTCGACGCCGGTTTGCCGAGCGTGGTCCGCTTTGGCACTCCGGGCATGGTGCCGGTCACGACTCCCCGCCCGCCGGGAAGTGCTGACCAGCTCTTCATTGGCGGTGCGGGTGGGACCGCAGTTCTCTCCCAGTCCGTGCCCATCAGCCTGGTCACTAATAAATTGGCGGCAGCGACCCGCTATTACCTGTCCGCAGCCCTCGGAGGCTACGGCAAGGACCAGAGTGTCGCGTCCGTGCAGGCTGAGTTCCTCAACGTCGCGGGCCGTCGCCTCGGTGTCGCCGAGCTGGCTCCGGTCAGCGCACGCGAGAGACGGCAAACGACCTCGCTGCTAGAACGCAGCGCGAAAGGTGTCCTGCCACCGGGGACGGCAAGGGCCGAGCTGACCCTCACCTTGGCCAGCCCCGCAAGGGACTACAACGGACCGAACGGCAGCACCGTCGGCTTCAACTACGCCATGGCTGATGACCTCGAGCTGCGGCTCTCAATGCCCGCCAGGGCGCCCGCGCCTCTCACCCCACCGAGGCCGGCCGTCCCGCGCTTCGACCACGTATTCCTCATATACCTGGAGAACCAGGACTATCACGCAATAGTCGGGAACAAGGCCGAGGCCCCTTTTATCAACAGCCTGCTCCCGCGCTCCAGCCTCCTCGCCGACATGTTCGCCGAGGAGCACCCGAGCGACGGCAACTACTTGGCCTTCGCCGGTGGCAGCACCTTTGGAGTCCCCCTCGACGACCCCGCCGAAGAGAACTCGATGTACACGATCAACACCCGGAACATCGGTGATCTGATCGTCGAGGCCCACGAGACCTGGAAGGCCTATTTGCAGAGCGCCAATGGGCCGTGCGACAACACGGTTCACGAGTACTACTGGGACGACGACCTGCCGTTCCTGTACTTCAAGGACATACGCGAAAACCTTGGGTACTGCGACGAGCACGTGGTACCACTGCGCCAGTACGAGGTCGACCTGAAAGAGGCCTCGACGACTCCCAACTTCGCCTGGATCGGCGCGGACGATTGCTACGACATGGAGGGATGTGGCATCTCTGCGGGTGACTCGTTCGTGCGCCAAGTGGCGACCGAGCTATTCGACTCGCCGGCATGGAGGACCCAGCCGTCTCTGCTCATCATCACCTGGGACGAGGACGGCCAGGATGGCCAGCACCCAGCCCAGCGAATCCCGACGATAATCGTCGGCTCACGCTTCGTCCGCGCCGGTTACATCTCCCACCAGCGTTACTCGCACTACAGCCTGTTGCGCACGACCGAGGCGGCACTCGGGCTCCGCACGTTGACGAGAAACGACCTGTACGCCTCGCCTGTCGACGACGTCTTCACACACTCCGCTGTCGCCGAACCGCCGATCCCGGAATCGGGACCCGTTGGCCTGCCCCAGCCCGTGCCGCTCCCCGGGGGATCCGGCGGCCCGTTCCGGGCCCGTTCGGCTCCCTCCCCTCAGTCACCTGTCGCCTACGTCGCCGACTCGGGCGGTGACTCCGTGACTCCGCTCGAGGTCACCACGGGAAGAGCCGAACGGCCGATAACGGTCGGAAACGAGCCGGACGCCTTGGCGCTCGCGCCAGACCAGCGCACGTTGTACGTAGCGAACGCCGCCAGCGGCACGGTCACGCCGATCGACACCGAGAATGGCCAACCCGAGGGCGCTGTCAAAGTCGGGAGTCACCCGGACGCCATCGCGGTGACGCCCAACGGGCTGACGGCCTATGTGGCCAACTTCGCCTCCGCCTCTGTCACCGCTATCAACACCACCACCGGAAGAGCCGAGCGGCCAATACCAGTTGGGCAGTGCCCCTCGTCCATCGCCATCACCCCGGACGGCAAGACTGCGCTCGTGGTCGACTGGGCCAGTGGCGAGGTGACGCCGATCTACACCGATACGGACCGCGCGGGACCGGCCATAAAGGTGGGCTCCTACCCGGTCGCTGTGGCCATCAGTCCCAACGGGCGGGTCGCGTACGTGGTCAATTTCGGTTCCAACACCGTTAGCCCGATCGACATCGCCGCGGGGCGCGCAGGACCGGCAATCCCGGTGGGCGCCGCGCCAAACGCCATCGCCGTCCTGCCGAGCGGGAAAAAGATCTTCGTCGTGAACGGGGACTCCGGCACGGTGACACCGATCGACGTGGTGACCGACAGGGCACAACCCCCAATCCCGGTCGGCTCGTCGCCCGAGGCAATCGCGCTTTCGCCCAACGGTACCGAGGCCTACGTGGTGAACACGGTCTCGGGCACCGTTACACCCATCGACACCGTCAGCAATCGGCCTGCCGCGTCCATCAGCGTCGGGTCGGGCAATTACCCGCAGGCGATCGGCGTCGTGCCAGGAATGACGACCGCCGAGGTGCTCGATAACTATGCTGGCGAGATTACGCCCCTCGACCTAGTCAACGACCGCGCCGGCGGGGTAATCAGCCTGGGAGAGACCTCCTTTCCTCTGGCTTTCGCGCTAGCGCGCTAGAGCTTCGGCAAGGATGTCGGCGACCGTGGCCCAGACTCGAAGTGTGCCGGTCTCGTCGGGCACGCGCGGGTGCTTTCTGTCAGGATTCACGGCGCGTGCGGCGACATTGACGTTGACTGCGCCACGCCCTGTGCCAGAGGCGGCGAGCCAGCAGTAGTTGCGCCTGTCAGGACGGAGGGGATGGCCATGAAACTCCGGAAGAACCTTGTCGGTTGTGCAGCGGCGGCTCTCGGCCTGTGGGCCGGCGGCTTGTCCTACGGCCAGATGCCATCGACGGCGGCAGCTGTCCCGCACGGCTCCAGCGGGATCCCGCGAGCGATCTCGGGCGCGGCGTTGGAAACTCAGTACGCAAAGCTGGCAGCGATAGCCGCCAGGTCGTGAGCTTCCAGCGCCCAGCATTGGCAGAACCCCATCCTTCGTCCTCGGGCCGGGGCACCGGCGCCCAGGCTCTACAATCCCGTCCCGAGCCCTATGGGCGCACATTCGAGCCCGATAGGACAAAGCCGAGCGTGCCAGGGGCACGGCAGAGCACATCGGGGGCACAAGCAGAGGGCACGGCCTGCTCCACTCCAGGCGACTCGTGCAGCACGAATTGGTCCGGCCTGGAGGTCTGGAACGGCACCTTCACCGGGGTCAGCGCCGACTGGACAATCCCGACAGTCACGCCTACCGGTACTGCCCTGGAAGACTCCAGCACGTGGATAGGGCTGAACGGAGACCCGACCTTTGATGACAGCTACGAGCCTTCCCCGATCCAAGTGGGCACAGATTCACCTTCGGAAAGCGGCTCGATAGTTTACGAAGCCTGGTACGAGCTCCTCCCGGGTCTCGAGATCCCGCTGTTCGAGGTGTCACCCGGCGACGCGATCCAGGCGGTCATAAACGAAACCTCCCCCGGGAATTGGCAAATGGCGATCGGTGACCTCACTTCCGGCATCGCCTGGTCGGCCTCCGACATCACTTATGACTCCCCGGGTCTCACAGCAGAGTGGATCGAAGAGGCCACCGACCTCTGCACCGGGTCGGCCGATTCCGACTGCGCTATGAGCCAGCTCCAGAACTTCGGGTCGGTGAAGTTCACTCAGATTGCTTATGCCCACACCGGGACGGACAATGCCCACGACTAGTGGGACTACATGGTCGACGACACCGGCAACGTCATTTCCTATCCCACGATGACCAGCCAGGGTGTGACCATCACATACGGTTCGCCGGCGACGACGACCACGTCGCAGAGCTCCGGACCTTCGACTGGTGAAGGTTCGATATCGGGTGTTGTGACTGCTGACAGCGAGGGGCTCGCCGGTGTGTGCGTCTATGCCTACGGCGAGAATGGGATCACCTCCGCGTACTCGGCCACGACCGACGCCAACGGCGGCTACGACTTCGACGATGTCGTGCCCGGTGAGTACGCGGTCGAGTTCGACCCGACCTGTGGTGGCACGACGTCTCGCACCTACGCGCTGCAGTTCTACGACAATCAGGCGGATCCCGGGACCTCGAGTCCCGTTTCGGTCACGGCCGGCCAGACCGAGACCGGTATCGATGCCGAGCTTGTGGACGGATCAGCCATCTCCGGCACCGTCGAGGGGCCCCATAGGGCAGTTGCCGGGGCTTGCGTTTACGCCTATTCCGAGGACGGCTACTACCTGGGCGGCACCGAGACCGGCTCAAGCGGCGTCTACAGCATCGGGAACCTTCCTGCTGACTCCTACGTCGTTGAGTTCGACCCCACCTGTGCGACGACGGACACGAGCGATCTGGGCGACGCGATCCAGTTCTACGGCGACGAACCGAGCTTCGGCACGGCCGATCTGGTCCAAGTTGAAACCGCCGGCGAGACCGTGGACGACATCAATGCCGACTTGGTCGCTGGAGCGACGATCTCCGGAACGGTGACCGCGCCCGGCGCCGGCGCTGACAACGGCGGCGGGATCTGCGTGACTGCGTACACCTCCGACGCCGACGCACTGACCTACTCGCAGAGCAATGCCGACAGCACCTACTCGATCGGCAACCTCCCCGGGGCCACTTACTGCGTGCTGTTCGACCCGACCTGCGGCGGTACGCAAGCCAGTGACTACTCGTCTCAGTGGTACAGCGACGAGTCGGGTTTCGCAGGCGCGAAAACCGTTACGGTTCCCAGTGGTGGCGCCGGGATCGACGCGACTCTCTCGCAGAGCGTTGGGGCGCCGTCGGTGACTACTACGTCACTGCCTTCGGGATCGCTCTCGTCCGTCTATCTCGCCTCCCTGCAGGCGACGGGCGGGTCCTCCGGTTACACGTGGACCGTGACCGGCCTACCGTCCGGCCTTTCGTACAGCCCGGGCGGGGTCATCAGCGGCACACCGACATCGAGTGGGACCTTTACGGTGATCGCCACCGCCACTGACTCGTCTGTACCGACAGTGTCGTCCCAAAGCAGCCAGCTCTCCCTCTCGATCACGGCCTCCTCCGGAGGCGGCGGCGGCGGGGGAGGCGGCGCGGGAGGCGGCGCGGGAGGCGGCGGCGGATCTGTCGCGCCGACCACCACGACGACCACCACGACGACTACGACTGTCCCGAGCACCACAAGCAAGTGGCCCCTCCCGCCGGGTACCCCGGCTGGGACCTGCGGGACGCCTGTAACCGCGACGGTCAGTGCGAGCGGCGCGTCCTTGAGCACGGCGGCGAACGACGTCAACGCCAAGGTCTCAGTCCCGGCCGGCGCCCTGCCTGTCGGGACGACGCTAGGTATCTCCCTGGTGACCAACCCCGCCGCACTTGATGCCAAGTTGCCTCCCGGCCAGTCCTACCTGGTCTCGTTCGCAGTGTCCTGGGTGGCACCCAACGGGACGGTGCCGGCGGCCACCACCCCTATCACGATGACGATCACCGACCCGTCGATCAAGGCAGGCGACACCATCTACATCCTCACCGCGAGCGGGCGACTGCAGCCGCTGGTGTCGCCACCGCCAACGGCACCGCCACGGTGAGTTTCGTCACCGACCCCGATTTCGTCATGGCCAACGTGCCCCGGCTGAGCGGCGTCGCCGCCAGGGCGGTGGTCAAGGGCTCGACCCTGCGGGTGAACCTCTCCTGCTCCAAGGGCGTGACGTGCACGGGCACGGCCGCCATGAGCGCGAATGTGGGCACCAAAGGCTCGGAGCACAGCGCGTTGATCGCCAAAGGCTCCTTCGCCCTGCCGGCGGGCACCACCCGGAGAGTCTCGCTGCCCCTGACCGTCGCAGGTCTCAGGGCGCTCGGCGAGAACCCGAAGGGCCTGGCAGCCAAGCTCACCTTGTCGCTGCTCGGCGGTAAGAAGGCCACCTATCGCGTGGAGCTGCCCTAGAGGGAGCCGCCGTCCGGTCCCCTCAGGCGATCGGCGTCGTGATGGGAAGGTGCACGGCCTTGCGGGAACTCCCCTGCCTCCGTAAAGTGATATCACTATGATATAGTGACCGGGCAACCGAACCGATGGGAGGTCGTCAGGATGACTTCGCAACTTTCCGCCACCCCGGTACCGGGTCCGCCTCTCAGGCCAGTGATCGAGAACAAGGCCTGGTCGGCGCCAGGTGTCCTCGTGTTGTTCCTCGGCATCGGGATGGTGATGGTGGCCGGCACGCTGATGGGATTCGGGGTCGTCGAGGGTGGATGGACGGCGCCGGTCCCGATAACTCTCCTCGCGATCAGCATCGTGCTGCTCATCGCCGCAGTCTTGGCATTCAGCGGCTTGACACCCGTCGTCCCGGGAGAGGCACGTGTCGTCCAGCTGTTCGGCAGGTACCACGGGACCATCCGCGCCTCCGGCTTGCACTGGGTCAACCCCTTCGCGAGAAGGCGCAGGGTGTCCACCAGGATTCGGAACCTCGAGACAGCGATCGCCAAAGTGAACGACGCCGACGGCAACCCGATCGAGATCGCCGCGGTCGTCGTCTGGCAGGTCCAGGACACCGCCAAGGCCATCTACGCCGTCGACAACTTCAACCACTTCGTCGCCATCCAGGCCGAGACCGCGGTTCGCCACACGGCGTCCAGCTATCCCTATGACAACCGCGGGAGCGGCGCGCTTTCCCTGCGCGACAACGCCGATGAGATAACACAGCGGCTGTCGGGTGAGATCACGGAACGTGTGAAGCCCGCCGGGGTCACCATTATCGAGTCGCGCCTTACTCGGCTGTCGTATGCCCCTGAGATCGCCCAGGCCATGCTGCGCCAACAGCAGGCAAACGCCGTGGTCGGCGCGCGGCAGCGGATAGTCGAAGGAGCGGTTGGCATGGTCGAGCTGGCTCTGCAGCGACTCGAGCAACAGAACGTCGTCGAACTGGACGAAGAGAGGAAAGCCGCAATGGTGTCCAACCTCCTCGTCGTTCTCTGCAGCGAACAGGCGACCCAGCCAGTCGTCAACACCGGCACCTTGTATCAGTGAAGGCAGTACCCACAGCGCAATGAGCGAACGCAAGGGCGTGCTGCTAAGGCTCGATCCGGCCGTTCACGATGCTCTGGCCAGATGGGCCGCCGACGATCTGCGTAGTACAAATGCCCAGATCGAGTTCCTGCTGCGAAGGGCGCTGGCTGCAGCGGGCCGGCTCCCGAGCCATGCCGGAGCGATGCGCAAGCCCGGCCGTCCCAAGGCAGACAGCTCTCCCAACTAGCCTCCTCGACGAGAAAGCCGGGACTCAACCTCGCTGTTGGAGACTCGCTGCCACTGCTTCGGGGTCATCGCAACCCACGATCAGCTGATCGAAGCTGATCGAAGTGAGCGCCCTCGAGATCCACGCGAACCCCGCGTGGGGTGTCGTGATGGACCACGGCGAAAATCTTGGCGTCGCGGGAGGTGAAGGTACCTATGGCCACCGACCCGGGAATGCCTGTACCGACACGAAACCCGTGAACAGCTCCCTCCGCGTCGTCGAGCACCTCGACCGTCCTGACCGATTGGAGCGGCACCCTGACCTCGCCGTGAACGGCCTCGAGCTTCTCGACCTCCCTCAGACGCACCACCAACTCGTCTCCATCGACGATGAGCTCGGCCATGTTGTCCCCTTCCGCCAGCCGTCCTGATCCCAACCGAATCACTCACCGTAGTCGGCCCCGGCAAGCTGAACCTTGGTGAGACCATCAGGCCATTTATCGGCCTGCGCAGGGCGGATCCTAAGGTCTCCGAGCTCGAGCACGTCAGAGTCATCGAACGATCGGGTAGACGAGAGCGCCGGAGGACGCCGTGGGCTACTCGACCGTCGATCTCGTCAGTCCTCCACCGCCTGTCAGCTTCGTGGCGAGGGCGACCGGGATCAGCGTGAGCACGAGCACGGCAGTCACGACGACGTTCACCTCGGGCAACTGCTGTCCGAGCCGGATCGCACCGAAGATCCAGATCGGCAATGTCGACTGGGCACCGGCAGTGAACGTCGTGACGATGACCTCGTCGAAGGAGAGGGCGAAAGCCAACAGGGCTCCCGATACGAGCGCCGTCGCGATCGTCGGCAACGTCACGTAGCGGAAGGTCTGCAAACCGTGGGCGCCGAGGTCCATGGAAGCCTCGCCGAGGGAGCCCGAGGTGCGCCGGAGGCGGGCGACGACGTTGTTGTAGATGACCACGATGCAGAACGTCGTGTGACCGATGATGATCGTCACGATCGAGAGGTTGATCCCGCCGAAGGTGAAGAACGAGCGGAGCGCAAGACCGGTGATGATGCCGGGGAGGGCGATCGGGAGCACGAGGAAGAGCGAGACCGCTTCCCTGCCGAAGAACCGGAACCGGTGAACTCCGAACGCGGCCGCGGAACCGAGTACGAGCGCGAGGCAGGTCGCGGCGATGCCGGCCTTCACCGAGAGCCAGAGAGCGGACCTGACCGCGGGGTCGTCCCAGGCGACGGAGAACCAGTGCGTCGTGAAGTGCTGGATCGGCCAGCTCTGCACGTTCGAGCGGTCAAACGCGAAGATGACGATCGTCGCGATCGGCAGGAAGAGGAACACCAACACGCCGATCACCCACGCAACAAGGACGGCGCGGGTCGCGCGCCCCTCCATCTACATCGCCTCGAAGGCACCCAGGGCTCGCGCCCCGAGGAGATAGACGATCATGATCGCAATCGGCACGCATGCCAGCGCAGCAGCGAACGGGAGGTTGTTCGCGAGGCCGATGTTGTCGTAGATCACGTTTCCGATCAGGTTCGTGCCGGACCCCGAGCCGATGAGCAGCGGTGTGATGAAGTCGCCGAGGGTGAGCGAGAACGTGAAGATCGATCCCGCGACGACACCTGGCAGGGCGAGGGGAAGCACGACGCTGCGCAGCGTCATCGGGTTCCTGGCTCCGAGGTCGGCCGAGGCTTCGATGAACGAGTCCGGTATCCGCTCGAGCGCGCCGTAGATGGGCAGGATCATGAAGGGCAGCCAGATGTAGGCGAACACGATCCCCATGGCGAGGTTCGAATAGGCGATGTTCGGCGACCCGAGGCCGAGGTGCTGTGTTGTCCAGTCCAGTGTGCCGTCCTTGGTGAGGATGACGATCCACGCGTAGACCCGGGCGAGATAGCTCGCCCACAGTGGTAGCAGCACCGCGACGAACAGGGCGTTGCGCACCCGGTGAGTCGCGACCCTGGCCATGAAGTACGCGAAAGGAAGAGCGAGGATGATGTCGGCCAGCGTCACGAGGGCCGCGATGAGGACCGTCCTGCCGATGATCGCGGGGATCGGCGCGTCGAACAGGGCGGCGAAGTTGGTGAGCGAGAACTGGTGCTGCAGGTTGTTGGTGAAAGGGTTCACGGTCCAAAAGGCCGTGACGAGCATCACCACGAGCGACGCCAGGTAGATGACGAGGAACCAGGCGAGCGGGGGTGAGAGCGTGAGGGCGGCCCTGAGCCACGCCCTGCGCCACAGCGCAGCGGAGACCCGGGCCACCCCCGTCGACTCTCGGCCCTCTCGGACCGCTGCCTTCACCACCGAGGCGTCAGGTGGTCAACCTGTGATCTGCGTCCAGGCGGTGACCCAGTTCTGGAATGGGACGCAGTCGTCCTTCCCGTTGTCGCACTGGGCGAGCGGGGTCTTCCAGAACTTGATGGTCCTGAAGTAGGCGTCCGGCTCGTTGGCGTGCAGCGACGCGCAAGAGCCTTTCTGCAGCTTGTCCATGAGAGGGCAGGCCAGGGAGTTATCGGGCGTCTCGCCGTAGGACACGGCCTGCTCTGCCTGCACCTGTGGCGTGGAGATGTAGGCCAACCACTTGTAGGCGCAGTTGGGGTGCGGTGCCTTGGTGGCGAGCAACCAGGAGTCGGCCCATCCAGTCGCTCCTTCGCTCGGGATGGTGTCGGCGACCTTGTCCCCGGCCGCCTGCAGCTGCCCGGTCTGGTACGGCCACGCTGCGCCGACGACGACTTCGCCGTTCTCGAACAGCGAGATCTCGTCGGAGGCGAGGTTCCAGTAGTCCTTGACAAGTGGCCTCTGCTGCTTGAGGAGGTTCACTGCCGCGTTGAACTGGCTCTGGGTGAGCTCGTAGGGGTCGGTGATCCCCAAGTGAGGCTCGTGGACCGACAGGTAGAGAGCGGCGTCGGCGATCTGGATCGGGTTGTTCGGGATCGTGATCCGACCGGCATATTTCTTGGAGTAGATCACCGACCACGACGTCGGGGCCTTCGGGAAGGCCTTGGTCGAGTACAGCAGGTCGTTCGGGCCGAACTGCAGCGAGACCCCGTAGTGCACACCGTTTATCGTGTTGAACGCAGGGCTCTGCAGGAACGGGCGGAACTGCTTCCAGGACGGGATCAGCTTGATGTTGACGGGCTTGACGTCACCGCCGTAGATGAGACGCAGGTCGGCGTCCCCCGAGGCCGACACGAGGTCGTACTGGCCACCGCCACCGTTGGCCATGAGCGAGACCATCTCGCTCGAGGAGCCCGCGTACTTCGCGTTCACCTGGCACCCGGTCGCCTTCTCGAAGGGTTTCACCCACTCTGGCTGGACGTAACCCTCCCAGGCGATCAGGTTGAGCTGCCCCTCGCCCTTGCCGACCGACTGCTGCGGAGTCATGTTCTGAGTCGGTGGCGTCAATCCGATTCCGGCGCTCTTTTGAGCCACCCCCGACGCGGCGCCGGCCCCTGCCTGCCATCCGGCAAACAGCACCGGCAGCGCGAGTGCGAATACCATCGCCGCGCGCCAGCTCCGTCGCCGGAAGAACCTCCGATAACGCATTTCCCCTCCCTCTCTGTTCGACAACCTCATCTCCCCTCGGGCAGAGCCCCACTCGCAGTGCCGATCAGAAATGCCTGATCCGGACGCCACGCCACCCGGACTCGTCGGCCACGGGCCTCCAGCGCCTCAGCCGCAGCCGTCTGGAGGTTCTGGCGCACCGCGACGAGCTGGCCTCCCCCGTCGAGCTTGACACGGTAGCGCGTGACGACGCCGAGGTAGAGCACCTCGTCGACAACTCCCTGCTCGACGTGAGCACCCGATGGCGCCGGCTGGGCGTCGTCCAGCAACAGGTGCACCTTCTCCGGTCGGACGGTGAAGCGATGGCCGTCGCGGTCGATCAGGTTCGAGATGCCGATGAAGCCGGCCACGAACTCGGTCGCCGGCCGTTCGTAGACATCGATCGGCGTGCCGATCTGTTCGATCTTGCCGCCGTTCAAGACCGCGAGCCGGTCGCTCATCGTGAGCGCCTCGTCCTGGTCGTGCGTCACGTAGACGAAGGTGATCCCGACTTCCTGCTGGATCCGTTTGAGCTCTGTCTGCATCTCCTGGCGCAACTTCAGGTCGAGCGCCCCGAGCGGCTCGTCGAGCAGGAGAACCTCAGGTTCGTTCACGATTGCCCGCGCGAGCGCGACGCGCTGGCGCTGTCCCCCCGACAACTGAAGAGGTTTGCGCCCGCCGAGGCCCGAAAGCCGGACCATGTCGAGCACCCGCTCCGCCCGGCGTCGCCGCTCGAGCCTAGGCATCTTGCGGATCTTCAGCCCGTACTCGACGTTCTCGATCACTGTCATGTGCGGGAACAGCGCGTAGTCCTGGAAGACGGTGTTCACGTCGCGGGCGTAGGGCGGCTGCCCGGTCACGTCGGCTCCACCGAGCTCGACAGTGCCGCTGTCGGGCCTTTCGAATCCTGCGATGACCCGCAGCAGCGTCGTCTTCCCGGAGCCCGAGGGACCGAGCATCGTGAAGAACTCGCCCTCGGCGATCTCGAGGTCCACCCCGTCGGCGGCCACGACGTGCCCGTAGCTCTTGCGGAGCGCGACAAGCCGCACTGCGGGACGGGCATCGACAGACCGCGTCGGCGGCCTGACCTCAGTCGCTAACTGGCTCACCGCGTCCCCCCTGCATGAGGCAGCCAGATTAGCTGCCTCATGCACCCACGGGTGACGCGGCGGTTGCTGCCGAGCTTCCTCGTCGTGAGAGCCTGAGTCGATCAGGCGTGCCGCTCAGGTCGTAGGTCCCAACAAGTCGCGCGCTGGCATGCCGCGGTTGCGGCGCCGTGCCTTCCACGAGGCACCTCCGAGGATGACGGCCGCCGCAGCGGGAAGGGCGAGCGCCAAGGGTGCTCGGGCACCACTGGTGACGGTGAGCTCGAACCGATCGCGAGACTGTGTTAGGCGCCTGCGGCAATGGCGGTCGGGGTCACGCTTGTCCCGAGGGAGATCACTTCGGGACTGTTGTGCTCGGTGATCGTACCGTCTCCGAGCTCACGATTGGTGTTGGTCCCCCAGGCATAGAGATTGCCGTCCGAGCCGATCAACAGGCTGTGGCCGTAGCCGGCTGATATCGCTGTCGGGGTCACGCCTGTCCCGAGGGTTATGACCTCCGGGGCGTACTCACTCGTGGTCGTGCCGTCTCCCAGCTGGCCCGTGGCGTTGTCTCCCCACGCGTAGAGCTTGCCGTTGGATCCGATCGCCAGGCTGTGGTACTCGCCGGCCGAGATCGCGGTGGGGCTCACACCCGAAGCGAGGGTTATGACCTCCGGGGAGAGTTTGGTGGTATTGGTGCCATCTCCGAGCTCACCGTAGAGGTCGATCCCCCACGCGTAGAGATCGTTGTTCGAACCGATCATCAGAGCGTCCTCGTTCCCGGCAGCTATCGCCTTGGCGGTGACGCCCTGAGGCAGGTTGATAGCTTCGGGGCCTGTCCTCGTCGGTGGTCGTGCCATCTCCGAGCGCACCGCCTCCGTTGTACCTCCAGGCGTAGAGCTTGCCGTTCGAACCGATCGCGTAGCTGTCCTCGGTCCCGGCCGCTATGGCCACCGGGTCCACGCCGCTGGCGAGGGTGATCTCGACAGGACTGTTCTCCTCTGTGGTCGTGGCGTTGCCGAGCTGACCCGTTGCGTTGTAGCCCCAGGCATAGAGATTGCCGTCCGAACCGATCGCCAGGCTGTGGTACTGGCCGGCGGATATCGCGGTTGGCTCGACGCCGGTGGCGAGGGTGATCTC
>Ga0326728_10008925_pt1 | contig 24486 bp, 23 predicted proteins | sample MB3enrmetagenome_FD_207602 | JGI IMG/M metagenome (GOLD analysis project Ga0326728, IMG submission 207602) | Lab enriched peat soil microbial communities from McLean, Ithaca, NY, United States - MB31MN | ecosystem: Environmental > Terrestrial > Soil > Wetlands > Peat | place: USA: New York... | reverse complement strand
ACCATTATTGTAGAAGGTAGGGGCGACAAAACAAAGATCAATGAAAGGGTCAGGATCATCGAAGCCCAGATTAACATTGAAGACTCTGATTACAGGAAGACAGAACTTAAAAAGCGTCAGGCAAAGTTGAAAGGCGGTGTAGCAGTAATCAAAGTTGGAGCTGCAACTGAAACTGAGCTAAAAGAGAAGAAGATGAGGATTGATGATGCCCTAAATGCCACAAAAGCTGCAGTTGAAGAAGGAGTCGTTACCGGGGGTGGAGTAAGCCTTTTCTGCGCAGCTGCTACTCTAGATTCTCTGAAACTTGAAGATGACAGACAGGTAGGCATAAATATTATTAAGAGGGCTATCGAAGAGCCTATGCGTCAGATTGCTACAAATGCAGGTAGAGAAGGTGCTGAAGTTGTGGCAACTATCAGGGCTAAATCCAGCGAGCTATTCGGGTACAATGCAAAGAAAGATGTATTTGAAGATCTTTTCGAAGCAGGTGTAATCGACCCGACAAAAGTAGTCAGAAGTGCTCTTCAGAATGCTGCTTCAATTGCAGGAATGTTACTTACAACTGAAGCCCTTATTACAGACTTCGATGTAGAAAAGGACGAAAGAGCAGCTACGATAATTATCTGATTGTATTTTTGCTATAATTATAAAATATATAGTTTGCGGTGTTAATTGAACACCGCAAGAATACCCTTCATACTCTAGAAGGTTATTCAATCTGTATTTTTTTTGCTGACTCTCCCATCTCCATTTTTGGGAGTGTTATAGTCAGGACACCAGTTTCAATTTTTGCGGTCCTCCCCTCCTCTTTAACGCTTGTAGGCAGGCGGACAGCTCGATAAAAGTGGGTATATTGTCTTTCCTTACGAATATATCCTTCATCTTCGGTTTCTTTTTCCGTTCCGCTCTTTGCACTTATCTCAGGCATGTCTTCTTTAAGGTTTAGCTCAATATCCTCTTTATTGATTCATGGCATGTCGGTAGTTACAACAAGCTTGTTTTCTTCGTCCTTGATGTCAACGGCAGGAGTAAAAATATATCCTCCTTCCCATTTTCTCGTAGGCATGAAGTCTTCAAACAGCAGGTCCAAACGTTCTTGGTTTTTCCAAATCTCTTCAAATGGATCCTAACGTGTGGGTTCTCGAAATATTCTCAACGCAGGCCAATTCATCTAAAATTCCCCATAAAACACATTACTCGTGTTATTCTTGATATATTTAAGAGGGCTATATAATATTTTCTTAATTTCACGAAAATGAGGATTATATCATTTTTTAGAGTTGTTCTATGACCTAAGTTTTAGAAGATTGATATTTTATCTAAGATTAACCTAGAATGCCTTTTTAAGAAAAAAGTCAGTGTTAAAATTTATAAAAATCTCCGAGTAGAATAAAAAACTTAATTAATATCAAATTATTGTTTGATGTTAAAATATTTTCTCGGGGAAGACATTTTGTTTAGAAACTATATTTTTTATAAATAATTTTAAATAATGAATTTGAAAATATTATATGCCAAGTCAAGAAGTGGAGTTTATCAAATTTATCTAAAATACATTAATAAAATAAAATAAAATAAAATAAAATCAAATTGTTCATGAGATAGAATAAGACCTATATATAAATGAAAATATACTCAGTTTGACAGCATTTGAGTTACACTCCATTAATATGAAACGTATTTCATTTCAGAAACTCTAATTTTTGGCTGGATGTTTATAATCTATATACAATTCGTTGATTGTGCAGCGATTAAAGTACAGGACCCAAAATATTGAATTGTTATTATAATAAGAGTGAAATAAATGTTAAAACAATCATCTAGTAGAATGAAAAAGGTACTTGCAATTTTACTGGCAGTCCTTTTTGTTACATCTTTGACAGCAGTAGCATAATGCACGTCACGGCTACGGCGGTCGCTGGGGCGGCGGCTGGGGCTGGCCTAGCTGGGGTTTAGGGGTCTATCCCTACTATGGCTACAACTACGGTCTTGGATATCCATGGTATGGATACGGTCTTGGATATCCATGGTTCGGCAGCTACGGCGGCTGGGGCTGGGGTGGCCGTGGCTGGGGTCCTCGTCACTGGCATTAAGCATTGGTGTTAGGTATACCACATCTCAACACCCGAACCGAAGTTAATTGATGGAAATTCTTCATCATAAATAATTTCTTTTTTTTTTGAATTGAATTTTGTCCTAAAGTAATTTCTTTTATAACTGCTTTTAGCTGATTATTTATATGATATGTATAATAATTTGTCGAACTTTGAGACTTATCGAACTTTTTTTAATTTTAGTTGATGCATAGTTTTTGTGTTAAAACCTAAGCACCTTATTTTAAGACAGATTGTATTAAAAAAATATAAAGTAAGAAAATAATTATTGCTTTGTAGAACAAATAAAAAAACTCATACAGTCAATGAGATACTGTTGATGCGTGCATCTTCAACAATATCTCCCTCTCCAATTCATAATCCACTTTGATTTCCATAATAGTTAATTTTTGCAACGCTCAGACCCGTACCCCACGTTCCATCGTATTGCAATTGGTAATGGGTTGGATATCCTTTTACTAGAAATACTACTTTTGATTCGAGTTCACCCCCTTTTAAAGACATCCACATCTTGATTACCCATAGAAGCATCAAAAGTTACTGAATCTTCAACGCATCGAAGTCCATAAATGGCACAACATTTTCTTTAGATCCAAAATGTGATCAATTCACTTCATAATGGAGACTAGATAATATGAACAAAAAAATAATCCAGATAGTAGCATTACTGATGCTAGTAATAAGTGGTTCAGTAGTCAGCGCTTGGCCGTGGAGTAGTAACGAAGACAATCAGAATAATAATATCAAATTTGATCAAAGCAAATTTGAGTGGTTACTTCAGGACTGACAGTTTTCAGTTCAGGCAGAGGATATTAATTCTGCACTGAAAGCTTACAACGAAGCAGCAAAAATGAAGCTAACTGGACAAAACTTGCAACGATTAGCTTATAATGTTGGAATGTTAACTGAGCAGGCTGGAGATTATAATACTTCACTGAAGCTTTATAGCACGTCTATTGCAGCAGATCCGAATTCAAAGACAGTAAATTTTATCTTTCAGCATAGATGTGAATTAATGAAAAAATCAGGTCAATCAGACCAAGCATGTGACCTATATTGGAAAAATCATTCTGTAAGAGTTTAGATAACATCTCCAAAATATAATTTTGACATACATTTTCAATATACTGACCACTGAACAAAAGCAGCAAGTTTAAAGAATCAAAAAATTAAAAAGACTCCGAATTTATCACCTTTCTTATAATTATATTTTTATTTTCCTCTTCGCCGTCTAGCTATTTCTTCTTCGCTGAAATTATACTCGTCTATACCAAATCCGTCTGATAAGAACTCACGCTTGTAGATTTCAAATTTTATCCAGCTTTCTGTAGGGAAGAAATCACCTGTTTTAGGTATGATATAATGCATAATACCAACATATTTTCCCGGTAGTATTTTAATCTGAGCTATCCTAAATTCTCGTTTTTTAATCTCAGCTATCATAATAATATAGCAAGACTCTGCAACTCTTTCTTCCTCGATTATTTCCCAAGTGTAGCCACTGTGTTCTTTGTCTTCAAATTTAGTTATATATTTCGACCTAATTAATGGACTTAAAGCCATTTAATCCACCTCAATTACTGAACGTAGACAGTTCTTGTTTAGATGTGTCAGATCTCATGTTATCTCCTACACTATCTAAATTTAATCCATAAATGATACGTTGGGTATTATCCTAAAATAGACAAAACGAAGAAATCAAATGTGCTGTGGCATGCTGAGCAAATGCATTTTGTGGGTTATATAGACAAAAATCGGATTTCAAAACAACTCGATGAAAAAGATTATAATGTTAAAACTCAATACTATCTTGCAGAACAGAACAATAAACACTCCAAAGTAAATTAAATACTGTTGATTGTGCAGCATCAGCAGTATTTCTCTACCCAATTCATAATGCACTTTGAGTTCCATAACAATTAATTTTTGCAACGCGCAGATCCGTATTCCAGGTTTCTTCGTATTGCAATTGGTAATGGGTTGGATGACCTTTTACCAGATATACTATTTTTTTCAGTCTCCCACCTTTGACTACGATTATGGCGATAATTGTGGCTTCTACCCTTATTATGAGCATGTGTGAAACCCTTAATGGTTAATGGATAAGAACTATAACTGAAAAGATAAAACTATAAATCAAATGTAAACGCAATTTAACTGTTTATATAATATCATGCTGATTGTACAAAACGTTACTACCTACATTCCATTAACTAAAATTGTGGTTCTTAACTTCTGTAAACATAGGGGGCATTAAATAGTGAATGAAAAAACTATTAAAGATGATGAGATGAGCATCGAACCTGATGACGAAGCAATAATTATTTCTATTCAAGATGCCACGCGTATGCTCATTGGAGCAAAAGGTTACGAAAAAGTGACCATCCAAGATATAGCAAAGTCAGCCAATGTAAGCGTAGGGCTGATCTATAAATATTTTCCAGAGGGCAAATTTGATATCCCTAAAGGAATCGGTCATCAATTTACGGACGAAATATTGATTATAAAGCAGCCAGAAAATATAGATTTTAATGATTTCCCCGGCTACATGAGAACTATCATCAAAAATCTACAGCAATTCTATAAAGAGAATAGCTCTTTGGTAAAGGCAATGATGATGGAAGCACTGATTGATGGTAAAATTATAGACGAAGTCAAAAAGATGGACTTCAAAGACTATAAAGCTGCAGCTGATTTTTTTGCCAGTTTCAATAACGTTAAAATTTGGAATAAGGATCCTTTGGAACTCTTGATGTACTGGGGGATTATGGTAAAAGGCATTATTCTCCTTAATATGATCTACACAGTGCCTTTCAAGAATGAAGAAGCTTTGACGGAGTTAATGGTCGATTTATCTTTAACGATATGGGGCTACAAAAAAAACACCATAAGCTTTTCCCAGATAGAACCATCTTGAAAGCTATCAATGTCAAAATATCCAATATTAGATGCATTATACCATCTCCAATTATAATAGTAAAAATTTCATCTTTAATAGTGTTATGAGACCCTGAGAAAATCTTAAAGAAGGCCTGATGATGTATGAGCATGGTAAACCGCAAATGATCCTGCTAAAAGGATTATTACTACAAAAACTTTCACTGCTTCAGATACTGAAATATTCAACTTGGATTCTATCAAGTTTGAAATTGGGGAAAGCAATATAAAAGCTGCCAAAAACCAAGATACTGCCGAAAAATATTCATATTCTAAAATCATCCCTAAAGCAATTAATATAAAGAACAATCCAAATATCCAACAGAGTATACCGCTTAACGTTATTTTTAATGGTTTTTTTTGATTCATTAGACCCCCAGTTAATTTTTTTCTTACATATATAATTATTAGCATTTTATATAATTAAATGTTATTTTATTTTGTTTGTTGCAAACTCAATACGTGATTTAGTCTCTTCTAATTGTGACAACTATAAATATATATAGATAGATTTATCATTAGTATATAAGAAGTGAATAAAATTTACAAATCATATATTTCTTAAAATAACTAGAAAGTGCATCTTAATGGGAAAACAAACTTTTGGCAGAAGAAAAAATACATTCGTTATTTTGGTAGTATTTCTTGCAGTATTTCCAATGACAGCTACTGTAGTAAATGGTGCAGATGAACACCGAGATAAGCTAATACAACTTCGCAAGAATATCAGACAAGGTGCAAAACAATTTTGTAATAAAATAAGACAATATCCGTTAATTAGTCTATTTTTCATATTTGCAGTATTATTAGTAGTAATTCCAAGTTAGCAATTATCTGGCCTACACAACACTGTAGAAACGTCCAAACAAGAAAATCAAGACCTTACTACTCTAGCACAAATATGTGGTAGTGTCGCTATTGGAATTGGACTTTACTACACATGGTGTCGAATTAACATTGCTGAAGACTGTCTAAAAGTTGCTCAAGAATGCCAGATAACCGAACGTTTTTCTAAGGCTGCTGATCAATTAGAAGCTATTGATCTATTAGGAAATCCAGCAATAGAGACTAGATTAAATGGGATATATATACTTGAAAAAATGTTAAATGGATCAGAAGAAGACTACTGGCCTATTATGGAGATTCTAACAGCTTATGTTCGAAAGAATTCTAGTTATGATAGTCAATTAAAAAAAAATTCTCTGAAAATTGAACCTATATCAACGAATATGCAAACTAATGAGAGCACAAAAAACGAAGTTTCAAAAGTGAGAACAGTATCATTAGACATCCAAGCAATCCTTGATATAATTGTGAAACGCAAATACTCCTTCAAGTCCGGAGAGATTGACCATCTAAATCTTTCTAAAACTGATCTCCGCAATACTAACCTTAGAGATGTTAATCTTTCTGGAGCTGATCTATCTAGGGCTCATTTAGAAGGAGCTGATCTTAAAGGTGCTAATCTTGAAGGAGCTTACCTTGATGGGGCTCATCTTGAAGATACTAATCTTGGTTTGGCTCATCTTGAAGGAGCCGATCTTTATAGGGCTCATCTTGAAGGGGCTTATCTTGATGGGGCTTATCTTGAAGGAGCTGACCTTCCTATGGCTCATCTTGAAGGGGCTCACCTTTCTGGAGCTTATCTTAACAGAGCTCACCTTTCTGGAGCTTATCTTGATGGGGCTGACCTTGATGGTGCTCATCTTGAAGGAACTTACCTTGGAAACGTTGAGCTTAGAATTGTTAAACTTTCCAAAGCACATCTTGAAGGGGCTGACCTTTCTAAAGCTCATCTTGAAGGGGCTGACCTTTCTGGAGCCTATCTTAACGAAGCTAACCTTGAAGAAGCAAAACATTTATCATTTGACCAGCTTTCCAAAGTAAGAACACTTTATAAAACTAAATTCGATAACGAGTTAAAGATAGTATTAAACGAGAAATTTCCTGCCCTTTTTGAAGAGCCAAAATGAATTCTTCTTAAAACCATACAATAATGAAAAGATCCACCTCTCGTGAATGCACAGTTTTTGTGATAAAACCGATGGATCAAGGATACTTAAAAATCCTGTTTTTTACTGAAAGAAAAGAATGAAGAATAATCATTTTTATAGGATTTTCAGTACACTCTTATTTAATTAAATAGATCGCAAAAGAACTGACAAATTTTGCCATGCTTTCTTACTAGTTTTTTTTGCATTTACTTGGGAAATCGGTGAATATTGGTATATTCCTATATTAGATGGAACGATGGAGCTATAAAAAGCATAAGCAAAAATTTACTTCAGTTTACCTATAAAAAGTATTATCATAAGCTTTAAAGTGTTGATCTAAATTTAAAAACTTAATATAGAGTTATTATCGAAGATATTCTCTATCAATTTTAAAGCTTTTAGTAAGTAATATTATACGTTAATTAAAACATTGCATGTATGTCTACATATAGATAAGAATTTAGAATGCGGATCTGTGAACGGGGTATGGGTTTACCCCCACTTCCCAACATCCAGCTATCCGTATGTCTAAATATAAAAATTGTTGATCTCTTACTCTTGGAGATTATGGAACCCCTAGAACATTTGGAGCACATGGAACAACTGGAACTAATTAAACTAAATCACAAGCATAAATAGAAAAATAAGAACGGAATAAGCTTTAAAGTCAGGTTGATCATCTTATTAACTGCACAAATAATATTTTATCGTTGTTAACTTCATTTTGGTAGATATTATCTCCATGGATAATAAAAAGGGGGTTAGCACTTAATTTTTAAGGCAATAACGATATTCTTTAAGGTAATCAATATTGCCCTATTTCTTTTTCGAGTCTTCCACAGTACTTATTATTTTGTCCGTCGTTGAAATTAATGGAAAGTCAATAGTTTTACTGACAAATATTCGGGTTCTTATTTTTACATTGATGCATAGGTTTTAATGTAAAACCGATGTATTTCTTAACGTCAACTTTCAATTAACGTTTTTCGCATTAGTTATCTAACTCACAAACCTAAGAGTATAGAGAAACTCATACCAATTTAATGTTAAAACAAGATTTATTTTTTTAAGGCCAATTTAATTTTCTGTCAATTGATCTGGTACTAAATGTGATGCCCTTTTCATGATTATATAGTGTCTGCAGATACAATCAATTCAAAAGCAAGCGGTACTCTCAAAACATATATCGCAATTTATATCCAATAATTAATATATAACAATAATCATTACTAATAATTCTGAACTTATATAGTTAAACTGGAGATCACATACAAATATCTTAATGTCGATAAATGAGTCAAACATAAAAGCGATTTGAAACGATAATCATAATTTCGTCAATAGTATGTCTTTTTCAATTTAACTGCATAAGTCCTAACCGGATTAAAATTGTATCTAACTTAACAAAAAAGGAGTGAAATGAATGTTGAAAAAATCATATAGTGACATGAAAAAGGTGTTGGCTATTTCGCTGGTAGTTTTTTTGTAATATCAGTAACAGCTGCAGCAGTAAGTGCATAACCTGTGGTGGTTAAAGAGAAAAAAATAGTGGCGATGGCTAATGAAACTGGACAGGTAAAAGCTGCGAAAGGAGTAGCTATTAATAAAGAAACTGGAGATATAAAAGCTGCAAAAGGAATGGTCATTAATAGAGAAACTGGTGCTACTAAGGCTGATATAGAAATGGTTATGAAGTCTCTTGGAGATGATAGCTAAACTGATAAATATATGACCATAGATAGCTGAAGCGGAAGATGCAAAGCGACAATAAATAGCTTAGATAGTAGAAGTGTCTTCGGGTCTGAGAATAGATTTCTCCAAATATATTAATCAATAGATTCCAGGATTCACCACTAATATCATGGCCATGGAACTCCTGTACTAACCAGTGGTTATGGGCCTGCTAACCAGTGAGGATGGACATCAATTAAAGGAAATCCCTGAAAAAAAATTAAGAAATAACATTTGTGATGAAAAGGACTATTTTTTTGGAATGAATTATGGAAAGGTATCAGGAATTCATTGAGATGGCTGTCAAGCTGGGTGCCAACGATGCCAAGATTATAAAAACAGATAGTATAATCACAGCGGTGTGGACCAGATGGAAGTGTAGGTATGGGTGTCAGGAGTATAACAAAAGTCTTTGCTGTCCGCCGAATTCACCTACACATCACGAGACTAGGGAACTGGTAGATTGCTATGAATACGCACTATTAGAACATCCAACTTTTTGTTCAAAGCACTTATATCTCATATTTTGCTCTATAATACTTATGGAGATTTACTCCCAGTTAGTAACCTTATTAGCGAAAACTCAAAGGAATCTGCGCTTTTAGATCTAACTTCCAACGGCTGAGTTTTACCTAATGTCAGCCATGATTGATTAAAATTTCAATGTTTATTAACCTGTCCACGCATTTGAAAGCTCTTCAGCTTGTTTCAATACTAATTCTACAAAATCCGCATCCTTAGCTGAAAAAGGATCTGACAATAAGATGCTCAGGTTTAAAATTTCAGGAGTCATAACCTCGACATCAGGATATAGAAATTGTTAAAGATGAGAATATTGAGACAAAAATAGTATACCTAATAAAAGGATATTCAATCTCCGCTCATTTACAATATAATGGACTACGTGGTATGGGTCCGAGCTTTAAACAAGTTAAACATTATGGAAATCAAAGTTTATCATTAATTGGTTTGAGAAATATTTTGCATGACTAAATAGTTAAGTAGCTTCACTATATGCCCATGGAAATCTGAAGGAAGCCCGTTTAAAGAACATGATGATTTTTTTATTTATTCCGTCTAATGCACCTTATTTTATACAAGTTTCTATCAAATGCTTCTCAAAGTTTGTATCGTGCATTAATTGAGAACCTGCAAGTATTGATAAAGCTGCAACAATGCCATATACTACCCAATTCGATACCGCACTCACGACTAAGGACGTTGTTCTAGTCTTTGAAGCAATAATATTACCCAATGGGAGAATGTGAGTAATACTTTCATAGATATTTCCCGTCCCTATTTTATTTCCGCCATCTTCTACACCTATCGTAGGAATCATTTTCTCCCATACTTCATTAAACATATAATCAATCTTACCAACGTATGACTAGAATTCATCACCTCTCATGTTACAATAAATACCATTATGATCTATTTCGGGTCGTTCTACTACAACCATAAAAATGGGCTTATACTCCAAAAGAACTGAATGACATAATTCTTTTGCTTCTGAGTGATTGATGGGGTTCTGTGTAGTCTGCGGGGGTTGGGATAAATTTTCAGTAAGCTCTGAAGTTAGTATGGTAGTTAACCCCGCAGACTACACAGAACCTAGTTTCTGATAACAAAATCATAGAATCAATTTCACTTTTATCTCCAGGTGAAGGATAGATCTCTAGCTATTTTCTCAGGCATGTGAATTCAGATGAAGTTATCCAACCTTATGCTTGTGAATATAACCAATGTATAGGCTATTGATACGCATATTGCTTCTTGTGTATCCCGGTCTCCGACATGCTTTTTTGCTATTGTGTTCAGTATATAATCTATAGGGTCACCTTCCCTTAATATCCTGCCTGCTTCTTCCTCTGCCTGCTGGATAAGTTCGGGGCTTAGGTCCATTTCATCAAAGTCTATATTTAGGGGATTATCTTTTTGAGCTTCTGGCTCAGGGTTCTTCTGGTTACCTACCTGTTTTTTCTGCCCTCTGAAAGTGCAATTATCACATTTTGAGTTAAGGGAATTGTCAAGTATGATGCTTCCGAACTCTGTCTGAATAGTTTCACATTTCCAAGGTTTCGTTATTTTGTCTCCGTCCATGCCCAATTCATAATCACTTCGCGACCTGGTATAATCTTCTCTAAAAAGGTATTTACAGGCTAGGTGTAAAACTTCAGGATCTGCACCATTCGCTTTCAGATCAGCCATAAGTGCCAGGGTTAACTGTCTGCCTGTGCTAGTGCGCAATTCTGTGATATTCGGGTTTTCTTGATGGGCCTTGAATTTTTCACGTAGACATGGCTTGCACTTTTGCAAGATCACTCTTAACTTATTATCGGTTCCAAATAGGGCCGGGTTATGAATTCTTCAGCCATTTCAGGTACAACTTCAAGTGTCCTGATTTCCCGGTTAAATGAGTAAGTCTGCCCGCTTTTATGCCAGCTTGGGGGTAGGACCGCATTATTGCCATCAGTTAAAATTTCTATACCTAAATCGTGATACTTTTATTCCTTCATCTAACTGGCCTGATTTCACTAGACGGGTTCCTTTATTGTTCCAGGAAGCATCTGAAATAATAAAAGATGATTTTTGAAAGGAAAAATAGATATTACCGATTTGCTATTGCAGATATTGATCTCACAAGAGTTATAAATCCTTTAATTCTTCCACTCATGGCTTGTTTCTTTTGGTAACTTTTTCCCTGGTCCTTTGTCGTAAACTTAATCTATTTTAACTTATTTGTTAGAGCTATGAAAAGAATGGTGATTCTAGATTATGGGCTTGGAAACCTTCGGAGTGTTCAAAAGGGGCTCGAACATGTCGGGGCCAATTCCATTATCTCCGGGGACCCTGAGGAAGTTCTTGGCGCAGACGGTGTCATTCTTCCGGGTGTCGGCGCTTTTGTGGATGCAATGAGGTACCTTGCTCCGATTGGAGGGATCATAAAAGAGTATGTGCAGTCAGGAAAACCGATGCTCGGTATTTGCCTTGGGCAACAAGTTCTGATGAGTTCTTCTGAAGAAGGAAAGCTGACAGATGGACTTAATATCATTTCTGGCAAGGTTTTACGCTTTCCCAAATCAGAATTAAAAGTACCTCATATGGGATGGAACAATATTGGAATCAAACAGGATCACCCTTTGTTTGAAGGCATTTCTGAAAATTCGTTTGTCTATTTTGTACATTCGTACTACGTGGATACAGTGTCGGAGAATACCCTTGCATCGTGTAACTATGGGCTGGAGTTTTCAGCTTCTGTCGTGAACTCGAAAGGCAATGTTATGGGTACCCAGTTCCATCCTGAGAAAAGTGGAGCGACTGGATTGAAGATCCTAAAAAATTTTGTAGAAATGTGCTGAACAGATATTTTGGAGAATTTGTTCTTGTACTGAAGCTTGAACTTTACTTTTTATTTTTTTGTCCAGCAATTAAGTTATGATTCTTAAGTGCTTTAGATTAAAACATTTCGTTCACCACATTATAATGTTTGTGTAATATCCCTTCCCTGAATTTTAGGGTAATATAATCTGCGAGAGATGGTCAATTATGGATATAGAAGGCTATGCAAAACGGGCTCTCAGGAAGGATCCTTCAAATGAAGTAGGACTTAAGGCACAACTGGCTTCGAGGATTCTCGAAATTAAGGACCTAAGCTCCGAAAGAGTTCATGAAATTGTGGCTGCGGTTATTAATGAAGCAAAAGCAACACTCAATGTAGAAGGCGATGTGTTAAGTCCTACTTTATCAGGAGTTTCTATGGGAGAATTCGGGGTAGGGTCCAGGGGTACTGGGGATTTCTACGTTCACTCCAAGCTCGGAGAAGTTATAGGCCAAACAGGTGCATTTGTAGACAGCTCCCAGCTTGATGACTCAGGTGTTATCAAATTCGGTGACGATTACCTCGTTGTTACAATTGACGGCATCCATTCTCGCCTGAGTGATTTTCCTTTTCTTTCAGGCTTTCATGTAGCTAGAGCAGCTTTACGTGATGTATATTCCATGGGAGCTCGCCCTCTGGCGATGTTTTCCGATATTCATATCGCAGACGATGGAGATGTTGCAAAGATCTTTGATCATATTGCAGGAATAACTACGGTTTCTGAACTAACTGGAATACCCCTCATAACTGGAAGCACACTTCGAATTGGCGGGGACATGGTCATAGGCGAAAGAATGACAGGCGGCGTTGGTGCTGTAGGTATAACTTCCTATCTGACCTCTCGAAATAAAACACAGATAGGAGACCTTATATTTATGACCGAGGGAGCTGGTGGTGGTACAGTTTCTACAACTGCGCTTTACTACGGGATGCATGATGTCGTGGAAGAGACTATCAACATCCGTTTCCTGGAAGCCTGCGAAGCTCTACTGAAATCAGGACTTTATAGGAAGGTCCATTCTATGACTGACGTTACTAATGGCGGAATTCGGGGTGATGCCAGAGAAATTTCAAAGACCGCAGACGTAAAACTGATCTTTGAAGAAGAAAAAATAAGAGCGCTGGTAAATCCGAAGGTGCTTTCTATGCTGGAGTTCCTGGAAATCGACTACCTTGGAATATCTATCGATGCTCTGTTAATCATTGCACCACCGGAACATGCCAGAGATATTTTAGAAACTGTAAGGGCTGCAAATGTCGAGATTCACACTATAGGTCGTGTGGGAAAAGGGAGCGGAGCAGAGATTATCGTGAATGGGGAAATCCGAGACTTTTCGCCAAGATTCCGAGAATCAGCTTATACCCCTGTGAAAAAGGTACATGGTGAAGAAAATCCTAGAGACTTTGAGGATATGAGGGCATCAATCGAAATGGCAGCTGAAGAGGCTATCAGTAAAAAGCGTCGGATTCTTGAACATATCAAAGGTAAAAGGAAAAATTAGGCTGATTGATGCCTGAAATTTTGATTAAAGATTAAAAAGGGAGTAAATTATTTTTTGTTTACTATAAAATACTTGCTTTTCGTTTACAATGATTTTGACTTCTTCAACTCTTATTGCCCCTTTTGATGTTGTTTTGAAATATTCTTTAATTGAACTTTGATTTGATAGTTCTATTTCTATGCTGAGAGGAGATTTTTATATTTACGAAGAATAAAGAAATAACATTATGCCAACAAATTTTTGATCAATTTTTTATGATTCTATTTGGCAGATAATCCTTTGCTCCTTGATGCTCATTTTTTCAAATTTTGATCGAATTTTTAATATTGGACTTGATAGATTATATGCGTAACATGAAACGATATTAAATACTATGTAAAAATTGGGTAGCGAAAATACTAAAATGGAACAAAACTTCTACATTTAATCATTTTTTTAGGTTGTATTGTTGAAAACTGACAAATCCAAGATAGATTTGATTATTTTTTTAAAAGGTTAAATAGTTTTTGACTAAAATATAAGCTCTTGTTTCATATGGATTTATACTCTCTAAACCTTTCAGTCTAGGCAAAAAAATACCATAGTCATCTTATAAGATCATTGGGCAAATTTAGATAGGCTTATTTTTTTTAACTGTCTGCTATTTTATACTATTTTCTGCCATCTGTTGGTAATCAGAAGTATTTGTTGTGTCAAAATAGATATCATTCGACTGATTTTAGGTAGGTTGGATAGTTACACTAAAAGGAAAAAATCAGTCAAATACAAAAATTAGCTGGAAATATAGGACAGGATTCCAGCGAAGAAAAAAATTAAAGATAAATTGGAATCCTCGATAGAAAAAAGGTTGATTTTATATCCCACTTTATGGAGATATACACAAAAATCCAGTATATCTCTTAATATGGCGTATCTTAAAAACTAATCTAACTTACATGAATAAAATGTCCAAACAAGCTAACAAATTGTACCTGCTCATGCATCTGTAGAATGTTGGTCAGATTATGCCCGCTGGAATTATTTCATGCTAAATCCCTATCAAGATATCTTTCGAGATCTTTATAAACTCAGTTTCTTCATCCTTTCTACAGCTTCCTTAATTCTCTCAACTGGCTTTGTGAGAGCAAACCTGATGTAGCCTTCTCCCGCTTCTCCGAAGCCTACACCCGGAGTTGCAACGATTCCGGCTTCTTCGAGCAGGAGTTTTGCAAAACTGATTGAGCTAAAGCCTTTCGGTACAGGAGCCCATATGTAGAAAGTAGCTTTAGGCAGCTTTACTCGAATGCCCATAGCTGTGAGTCCTTCGATGAGAGCATTCCGTCTTTCTTCATAAATTTTATTCGTTTCTTCAACATTGGTTTGGGGAAAGTTGAGAGCTGCAATGCCTGCAATCTGAATAGCATCAAATACACCCGAATCTACGTTGGACTTAACCTTTCCAAGCCCCTGTATAAGAGCTTTGTTTCCGACAGCAAATCCTAATCTCCAACCTGCCATATTATATGTCTTTGAGTGCGAATAAAGTTCTATTCCGATGTCCATTGCCCCCTTTGCTGCTAGAAAGGAGGAACTTTTGTATCCGTCGTAGGTAATCTGGGAGTAGGCGTTATCATGTACTGCAAAGATGTCATGCTTCTTGCAGAACTTTGCAACTTTGTCAAAGAATACCATGTCAGCTGTTGCAGTAGTTGGGTTGTTAGGGTAATTGAAAAAGAAAAGCTTAGCTTTTTGCAGGACCTCCTCTGAAATCGAGTCAAGATCAGGCAGGAAATTGTTCTCCGCCTTTAGATGAAGAGGGTATGGCTCTCCACCCGCAAAAAGAGCCCCAATTTTATAAACCGGATACCCCGGATCGGTATAAAGCACAACATCACCCCTATTGATAAATGCGATAGGAATGTGGGCAATAGCTTCCTTTGAACCAATTAGAGCCAGCACTTCATTCGCAGGGTCAAGCTCAATTCCCTTATATTTCTCACACCATTCAGCTGCAGCTTTTCTGAATTCTGGCATCCCAGCATAAGAAGGATAGTGATGCGTTTTTGGGTCACAAACAGCTTTTCGCAGGGACTCGACAATGTGAGGGTATGTCGGAAGGTCTGGATCTCCCACTCCAAGATCAATAACGTCCACTCCTGCCGCAATCATTCTGCCTTTTGATTCATCGATAACTGAAAAAAGATATGGTGGTAATGCATTGATTCGATTAGAATACATTATTAAAGTCACCTGAGTATGATTTTGAATGCATGATGTGCATTAATTAATGTATTGGCAATATTAAAAGGTATGGATGAAAATAAAAAAAATCAAGATTGAGAATGAATCTCAATAAGATGTTGAAAATTTAATGAGTATCTTCTAAACTAATTTGGGTACTATAAAAAGAAGCATTTATTGATTTTTCGTGTCCGGATTTTCGATAGTTTTAAATTTAAAAATAACTGAGATTTGTTTTTTTGTCCAATTTTATTACTTCACCAACTGGCTTAGATATTCAGCAAAATTTTATCCACTTTCACGATTTTTAGAGAAAATTAATGTTGAATATTTTTTTTTACTTCAAAGTGTTTTTCTCAATTTTTCCATTAGTTAGTAATTGTTAGTAATTAGAAGTATCATATTGCATCAAAATAAATATCTCCAACTGATTTTTGGTAAAATGAATAGTTACAAATATACATAATGATGAAAAGAGAATGTTATTATTAGATTAATTAAGGCTCCTGGATAGTGTTAGGGAAAAAGTCATGTAAAGTCTTTGGAGACTGAGTAGTCACTAGCTATTTTTGACGTTAGAGCGAGGAATTCTCAACATACATTGACTTTACGGACCTTCCAACAATATAAATTCTATAGGACCAATGAGGTTGAGCTGGAAATCAATACAATTAAACTTAAAACTGTCTCACACGCAGCTTTAACCACAACTCTATTGTACTTAACTTTGTTCCTCGAATATATCAGTAGAAGAATGAATAGAGCACAAAAGTATAATTATCTTCTGAATTATGCACATGTTTGGAAGCGATGCATTCAGTATCAAAATTTTGAGGATTACGAAGTATCTTCAAAGCCGTATACTGCATAAGTTCTAGTTTATAATCATAGCTCCAAAATTTCAGGCTCGCCATCTGCTTCCTCAGGCCACTTGCAGCTTTCTTCCCGGTTGACAATACTCATAGTAAGTTCTATTCCACTTTTTTCCACGTATTCTCTTATCCTTTTCAGAGCATGATCTACCATACCGCCGGCTGCAAGGATGAGGCAACGCTTTCCACAAAGAGCCATCAAGATAGATTTGTCTATAACGCCTGATGTGACATCTAAATGGATCCCGTTCTTTTCGGCAAGAGTTTTACTTTTCTTACCCATTGCCCCTACAAAAACCATTTCCCCCTCATTCAGGATTTGTCGTATCTCTTTGAGGGAATAATTGTCAGTATCATAAAGTAAAACTCCGCCGGCTTTAATGCCCTTACGCTTCAATTCAACAATGGCTCTTCCATCTGGATGGATATGGAGAACTGTAGCGTTAATGGCCTCGTAAGGAGACTGAGTCGCATATTCCCCGTACATGACTCCAAGATTCAGACTGTCTCCTTCCTTGACCTTTGGCGGAACATCAACCCACATAAGATCTAGTGGTTTTAGGGTACTTACTATTTCGGGTATAGTTTTCGGGGAGTTTTTGCCATATGCAAGCCCTCGCCTTTCTATTTCGTGATAAATTTCAAGGGTAGTTGGCTGGCGGAGGCCTGCTTTTTTAAGAAGATCCGGCTCTTTGAAGATCTGTGCAGGTGTTCCCTGGCCTATAAGTTTGCTGTTTGACATAATGTACACATAATCAGACCAGCGGTACGCCAGATCCACATCATGAGTGGAGATTATGATAGTGGTTCCGAATTGGTTAAATTCGTTCAGTAGATCCATTATCTCATCCGCACCAATTGGATCAAGATTCGAGAGGGGTTCATCAAGAATAATTATTTCGGGTTCCATTGCCATAATCCCAGCAAGTGCAACCCTTTTTTTCTGGCCTCCACTGAGATGATGGGGAGGCTTGGCCTTCAAGTGAGAGAGCCCAACTTGCTCAAGGGAATGCTGTACGCAGACATCGACTCTTTCTTTTGAATAACCCAGGTTTGCAGGCCCAAAAGCTATATCCTGATACACAGTAGGAGCAAAGATCTGGTCATCAGAATTTTGAAAAACTATTCCTATGGATTTTCGAATTTCTCTGAGGGACTTTGAATCGTATTTTAATTGAAATCCATGAAAACGAACCTCACCTTCATCAGGTTTTAAGGTCCCATTCATAAGTAAAAAAAGTGTGGACTTCCCTGAACCATTTGGCCCTACAAAGGCGACCTTTTTCCCTTTTTTGATTTCAATATTCAGATCCTGACAAGCTATAGTCCCATCTGGATAGGTATATTTAAGACTCCTAGTCTCAAGAATGATCACAATCTGTTACCTCAAACAATGGATATATTCTTTGCAAAATAAAAGAGCGAAAGAGTCGAAAGGAAATACGCAGAGGTCAAAAGAAATTCTACCGCCTTTATAGGCTTATGAACTTCGAAAACAGCCATTTTTCCGTTATAACATCTGGAATTCATGGCAAGGAAGAGTTTCTCTCCCTGTTCCAACGATCTTATAAAAAGTGTGCTTGTAAGCATGCTAATCGAATTAATGGAACGCCTGAAATTCGAGTATCCTAATCTTATTGTCTGGGCGTACATTATGGAAAGAGCAATTTCGAGAAAGACGAAGATATAACGATAAATTAACATGGTGAGCTCAATCAGAGACTCAGGTAGTCTGGAAGCTTTGAAAACAGCAAAGAGTTCGATCATAGGTGTTGTCAGTGCAAGGAAGTAAAGGCAACAAATCCCACTTATAGATCGTGAAAGAACCAGAAGTGCAAGCTCAAGTCCATCTACCTTTATTGAAAGAGGATAACCTATAAGTTTGAAGGATAACAGGTCCTGTCCCGAACCTGAGAAAAAAGCAATTATAAGGACACCAGCGGCAGCAAAGCCCATGGGAGCTAGCAAAAGTTTGAAATAGAATTTAGGAGACACCCTACCAAAAACAATTGTCGTAAAACTCATACAGAGGGCTATGAATACAGGAGTAATAGGGGATGCACACGAGACTCCTATAATTAATCCGAAGAAAACTATTACCAGTTTCAGCCAGTTGTTTCGGTGCCTTAGAGGGCTCATAAGAGCATAATCGTCAAGAATATTGTTCATTAGGACACCTGCAGATAAGTGGATGAAAGCTAAAAAATTATTCGTTATTTCAAGTGAGTTATCGCCAACTAAAAATTAAAGAGAATTTTGATAAATCTCTGATTTCAGTGAATTAATTATATGCTCTTTACAAACAATCAAGCAAATTTGAGGGTTTTTTAGAACCCTCTAAAGGTTAAAAATTAAGGATTACCTATCATGTTTGGATTTTTTCGTCCCTTTGCAGTTTTTTATCCTTTTGAATACCGAAATCGCTTTCAAAATTGTTTTTTGCTCTGTAATACCCGAGGAAGTAACCGATAATTATTGCACCGGTAGCTGCCTGAAGGCCAAAAAGCAGGCTTTCGATTTCATCACTCGGAGGTTGCCAGATAGGTTTTGCAATGGGCTTGTAAGCCCCACCTGTAATTTGATCAATAACGCCTGCAGGTTTGTCATCAGCTCCACCATATTCGGCATGTGTAGTAGAAGACATATAAAAGAACTGAGCTGCAAAAATCAGAATTATAGCAATCACGATAAATTCAAGTTTCCTGCTCATGTAGCAAGCCCCCTGATTTTGCGAACTAAAGATTCGGTCAATACGTTCATTTCAACAAGGATATCACTCTTGACCTCAATAACGTACTTGAAGAGTAGGGCACTAACAGCGCCTTCGATGATTGCCAGGGGTATCTGAGTAATTGCAAAGACTTCAAGAAATTTGCTGAATGAACTGAAGAAACCCACAAAATTTAAGATTCCTCCTGCAGGAAATGCAAACGCAAGTTCCGTAGAAGTTGTAATATAAGTAGCCCAGTCTCCAAAAGCTGCAGCCAGAAAGACAATAAAATAAAAGTTGATTTTGGCTTTCATTCCGGCTTTATAAATTAGATATGACACCACAGGACCCACGATGCCCATGGAAAACACATTTGCTCCAAGGGTCGTAAGCCCTCCATGAGCGAGGAAGAGAGCTTGGAATATCAGCACAATCGTCCCAAGAACTGCAGTAATCGCAGGCCCAAAAATTATTGCTCCTACCCCTGTTCCTGTAGGGTGAGAACAGCTTCCTGTAACCGAGGGCATTTTTAGGGAGGAAAGCACGAAGATAAATGCACCTGCGACAGCAAGGATAGGTAATATCTCGCGTTTTTTGCTCACTAATTTATTCATTTTATAGACGCCAAATACGACCACTGGTATTGATACTGCAAACCATACTAGACACCAAAACACCGGTAAAAAGCCTTCCATTATATGCATAAGATCACCATGAAATATCAAGTCAAGTAAATATTACTTAAATTAAATCAAATTAAATTGCGTTTATATTAATAAAGTTTGTGATTTGAAAAAAGCAAATTCTGGAGAGCCTATAAAGTAAATTTTAAACAACAATTCACTCAATATAAAATAAGTTGTAGTTAATAAAAGCAAATTTTGATCGAGACTTATAGCCACCAAATTATGATTATTCATACTTTATTAATAATGCGTTTCTTGATCTTTTTATAAAAAATCATCGATTTATCAAAATCTTAGGCAATCCTCATCATATTAATGTGAAAATGGATCACAGTAAGTAAAAATATAGTTATGGAACAATAATAAGAAGAGAAGACTAAGAGATGGAGAGCATATTTTACATAAGTTCCGGTACACTGCCGTCCATTTTCAGTGTCTATTTCCACTCCTTTCGCAGCTTTTACAACTCCAGGTTCTGCACTTACTGCTGCAGCTGTCAAAGAGACCACAAAACATACTATTAACAAGATTGCAATTCTTTTCTAATTTTCATTTGCCCTTCACTTCCTTAATCACAATAGGTATTTCGTATGCGATTTTCGGTTTAATTATGCAGGTCTATAATAATTATTAATGTTCAATTGTTATAGTTAAAACCATTTAATATTATGCAAATTAATATTTTGAGACTGTAAATTCTAATTGATTCTGTATACCTTTTGGTGCACAGATTTTAATTTAAGACTTATGCAACAATGGAAAAATAAGAAATAGAATATTTGTCAGTAAAACCATTGACTTTCCATTAATTTCAACAAAGGATAAAATAATAAGTAATGCAGAAGACTCAAAATAGAAATAGGGCAATATCGATTACCTTAAGGAATGTCATTATTGACCTGGAAATTAGGTGACAAACACTTTTAATTTATACATGGAGACTATATTCATCAACATGAAGTTAACAACAATAAAATATTGTTTATGTAGTTAGTGAGATAATAAAGCAGATGCTTTAAAATTTATTTTTTCCTAACTGTTTAGCTCACTCTGCTAACAGACTGAGCAATTCCTGTTTTTATTGGAAGGATAAAAAATAAATTCAAATTAAGTAACTATTTAACCTACAAATATAATTTATTTAATCTATTTAGATAAAGTTCCTTTATTGTACCAAAAATCTGAATCCTGTGGGTTAGCTTTTATTGCTTCTTCATACTTGTTTCAATTATCGAGCGCTTTTCTTTCAGTGGTCCAATCAATTGAATTATGCGGGTGGCTTCCAATTGCCTTGTCATCCGCTATTATTGATTCTTCGGATTTACCTGATAAGCCTAAATCAATTCCTTTATTGGTCCAAGCCGTTGAATTCTGCGGTTTTATTTTAATTGCTTTGTCCTAAATTTTTATGTCCTTTTCATAGAAGTTCTTTAAAGGATCTCCGCCTGAGTCTGGAACAGCTGCGGGTTGTGTCGCACCTATGATACTAATCAGCACTAAAAACGCCAGTGCATCGATTCCTAAAAATATTATGAAGGTATGCCTTCTACTTGTTGCATCATATATCGATTTTTTCATTCTTTAGCTCCCTAATGTTTGTTAAAATATAGCACCTGACAAAATTTGGAAGTTAATCAAAATCTTCAATAATTATATCTAAAAAATTATAAAAATTTTTAGCAGATTCTTTTTTAAAGTCTGTATAACAGTTGCAACTGCTTCAGCACCTGGAACTTTTATTTATACCCCACCATCAAGAACTGTATTGAGTGTAGTTCACAAATGTTGAATGTTTTATTCATACCCACTTATCTTGTAGGCTATAATATAATACCTGCGACCGTTTCAATCAACGTAAAGAAGCCTGATAACCCTGATGATAACCAGTTAAAAATTATTTGAATTCTTTCGCCTACAAGCGAAAAGACACTGATAGCTACAGCAAATGACATTATTAATGCTTAAAGTAATCAAGTTCGGTAAGTAGATATTATTTAAATTCAGTCGTTGCGATGCTCAAAGTTATAATGTAAAAATTTTAAAACAGAATATAGTCAAATGTATTGAAGTTACGAAAATTCCAGCAGACGAAAACTTAACAGAACCCTAAAGACCTAAAATTTCTTTTTTCTTTGCTTCATATTCTTCCTTGGTAATTAGGCCATCATCACATAATTGTTAATATTTTCCGTATTTTGTCCGGACCGTCGGAATTCGAATTTATAAGTGGTTGGGAATAATTTATGATCCTATTCTCGATTTCAAATTTTATTCTTTTGACAAGATCAATGTCTTTATTATGAAATGAAACTGTATTTCGTCATTAGTTACTCCATTTTCCCCAAAAAATGAGTCTTTTGTGCGTTCGATGTTTCCTGGATGTATAAACTTTATGTATCTCACCATAATCCCAGGTTCTTTCAGTTTTATTCCGGATATCGGGTTCAAATAAATTATTTTGTCTCCTTTGTAGAACCCAAAATGTAATTTCCCGCCGAATCCCTTCCTTTTGTTAATAATGTTATCCTTGTAAAGTTCGAGCTGATCACTAGTACATTTTAGCTCCATCACCATATTTGTAGTTACGCCTATATAGGTTGTTGTATAAATATAGGTTGTTCTACGTCTATAAGCTGTCATGACTTTTCCGGTAATTTTAGGGAATAATTTCACCCCTATATTTTTCAATTCCAAGCCTGTCTAAAAGTTCTCCTAATCTTTCTCCATCAAGGCTTTCTTTTCTGTAATAATCAATAGTTTTTCCCAGAATTGAAAATAGCTGTTCCTCATTAATAAGTTCAATAATTTTTATTCCGTGCCTTGGTTTGCGTCCCATACTGCCTCCAACAAAAATCGTGTATCCGATTTTTTCCGCTCTCAATACATCTTTCCGACAAGCTGCAATACAGGCTCCGCAAAGAACGCACTTTTCTCTGTCTATCCTGACTTGCTCTTCCGTGATTGTTATTGCTTTCATTTTACAAGCTTTTTGACAGCTTCCGCAGCCAATACAATTCTCTTCAAAAATTTGGGGTTTTGTCGCACCCATAATTCCAAAGTCATTATCCTGAGGTTTTACACAGGCAGATGGGCAGCCTGTGATTGCAATCTTGAGTTTTTTAGGAACAGGTTCTCCGAAATATTTCTCATCGATCTTGTAGGCCAGTCTCTGGCAGTCAATTAATCCATATTTACAGACATTGTTCCCATGACAGGCAACAATTGCCCTTACTTTTTTCCCGGAAGAACCTCCAAAAATCCCCTGCATTTCAAGCTCAGAACTCGCTTTTTCAGCATCTTCAAGTTTGACAAAAGGAATTTCAATCTGCTGTCTTGAAGTTAAATGAATGTAACCAGAGCCGTATTTCTCTGCAGCATCCGTAATTGCTCGTAATTTTTTGGCGTCCACCCTTCCACCCACAACTTTAAGCCGCATTGAAAACATATTCTCTTGTCTCTGCGGCAGAAAACCTTTGTTTTTGAGTGAAGATTCATCATTTTTTTTTTCGGCCATATGAGATCAATTAACTGCAAAAGCATTAATAATTAATTCCTATAATAATTATGATTTATTCGGACTTTCTAATCAGGTCAGGAGGAGCATGCATAATTTTTTGTAAAAATAAGAACTAGTCATAGATCTGATGCAATCAATATCCTAAAACATTTGAGAATTAATGGTCACTGTGCTGAAGTGCAACCTTTCCATACACAAGTTTTAAAATAAAAAACTATGTGTAGAAATCTTTTAATTTGATTTTTAAATAAGTATCTAAGCATTCATTAACCACGTAGGCTATTGCCCTTTATTATGGACTTCAAGTGCGTAAATGTTTTTGCTTCATTTTCTCGAGGTTTTATCCGCTTTTGCATCTCCAAGATCTAAATGGATAAAAGTAGCGCTATGAATTATTCCCTTTTTTATTTTCAAGCCAAGGAAGCAAGTTTGCTTTGCAACTGTCTCTATATTTATTCTTCTCTGCAGTTATTAATAATTCTTTTTATGAATGATAAGATTGTTGTACTGTACGGTCTGGTATGTAATAAGGGAATCCAAAAAATTTCCTGAAAGAAATTCGATCATACATTGTTTCTCTAGTTCAAAGTTAAAGACCATTCCATTGCTTCAAAACAAGCATTTTAAAAAAAGCAATTACCTCATCTTCATGTCGGCTTCGTGAAGATTTTTATTATATGGGCTCAAAAATTATACGAAAAGATTCTTCAATCAATTAAGGAATCAATTTCATATAGTCTGGCTTCAAACAACTGAAGAAGTTTGTATTCTCCTTTAAGAGCAAAATCAGTAAGAGTTTTCATAAGTAAGAATTCTTTGTAAGA
>Ga0326728_10008924_pt1 | contig 24487 bp, 20 predicted proteins | sample MB3enrmetagenome_FD_207602 | JGI IMG/M metagenome (GOLD analysis project Ga0326728, IMG submission 207602) | Lab enriched peat soil microbial communities from McLean, Ithaca, NY, United States - MB31MN | ecosystem: Environmental > Terrestrial > Soil > Wetlands > Peat | place: USA: New York... | reverse complement strand
CTGCCCTATGGCGCGCCGGATGTGTATGCCGAGGTGGCTGCCCGTATGCATGGGTGGGAGGTGATGTCCTTTCCCGACTTGCCGGTTCACCATCACCGGTTTACGGGTTCGGCGGACCATGCCCTGCGAAATTGTTTCCGGCAGGGGAAGGCGGACTATTCGCTCGGAACCTTGCCGATGTTCGAGCTGGCTAGGGTTTTGCGGAGAAGCGTAGATAAACCTTATATGCTTGGCTCGCTTGCCCGCCTTGCCGGATTTGGCCACTCATATTGCATACGGGAGACGAGGCCGGTGGCGAAAGACTTTTTTCGTTTTATCAGAAAAGAGCAGGCGCAAAGGCTCGCGCGGCTATTCAGGGAACGCTAGCGGGACTGGGCTGGCCAGCCTTGCGGTGCGGGCCCCATTTGTAGGGCGGAATCGTTAGCAGCGTGGGCAGCCGGCAAGGCGCACAAGGAAGGTCTCCAGGAGTTTTCGGAGATTACGGGAATGAATATCTGCCACGTGGTGGGCGCTCGTCCGAATTTTATGAAAGCCGCCCCGGTGCTGCGGGCGCTGCGCCCATATGCCGCGGTGGAACAGTTCGTAGTCCACACGGGACAGCACTACGATTTCAACATGTCGGACGTGTTCTTTCAGCAATTGGAAATGCCGCCGCCGGATGTCAATTTGCAGGTGGGTTCCGGCAGTCATGCGCAACAGACGGCCGAGATCATGAGCCGCTTCGAGCCGGTCGTACTGGAACACCGGCCGGACCTGGTGCTGGTGTATGGGGACGTGAATTCGACAGTGGCAGCGGCGCTGGTTTGTGCCAAGTTGGGGATTGCCCTGGGTCATGTGGAAGCGGGACTGCGCGCGTTTGACCGCACCATGCCGGAGGAGATCAACCGCTTGCTTACCGACCAAATGGCGGATCTGCTGTTTACTCCTTCCGAAGATGGGAATGCGAATCTGGCCCGTGAAGGGGTAAGCCGGGAGAAAATCCATCTGGTTGGCAACGTGATGATCGATACGCTGGTGCGCATGCTGCCCGCGGCCCGGCAGGCTATCGCCGCGGACTTGCCGGAGCGATTTGTGCTGGTAACCCTGCACCGGCCGTCGAATGTGGACGATCCGAAGTGGCTGGGCGATTTGCTGGAGGCGCTGGCCGCGATCGGGCAACAGATCCCGGTGTTATTTCCCGTACATCCGCGAACCCGCCAGCAAATCGAATCACGAGGGAAGTTGCACGCGAATTTGCCCGGGATTCGACTCCTGGAGCCGCTGCCTTACTTGGAATTCCTGGGGCTTCAGACCCGGGCGGCCGTGGTGGTCACCGATTCGGGCGGGATTCAGGAGGAGACGACCTTCCTGGGCGTGCCCTGCCTGACCGTGCGGGAAAACACCGAACGTCCCATTACGGTAACAACCGGAACGAATTTGCTCGTTGGCCGGGACTTGCAAAAGCTCCGCGCGGAGGTGGGGCGGGTTTTGAGCGGCAATGCCAAGCATGGATGCGTGCCGCCTTTGTGGGATGGCCACGCCGCCGGGCGGATTGCGGCAGTCATTGCGGGAAAGGCGACGGGCGCAACTTCGAGGGGATAACTGGACTGTCATGGGTTTCATGTCTCGGTTTGAAGTGTATGCCCGCAAGCGGATTGCGCAGCGATTTTCGCGCAAGCTGGCCGAACAGGTTTCCCCTTCGCCGATCGTTTCTTTTACCTTTGACGATTTCCCCCGCTCGGCACTGGCGGTTGCCGGCGCCATGCTCGCGGACAACGGCCTGCGCGGCACATATTATGCGGCGATGGGGCTCTTGGGGCATCGAACCAGCATGGGCGAGATTTTCAACGCCGCGGACCTGCGGGTTCTCGTCGAGGCCGGGCATGAATTGAGCTGCCATACGTTTGACCATCTGTACTGCCTGCGGTCGACGGGGAGCGAAGTGCAATGGGCGTGTGACCGGAACCGGCGCGCGGTGGCGGAGATACTGGGCGGCTATCGTTTGCGGAATTTCTCATATCCTTCGGGCTGTGTTACTTGGTCGGCCAAGTCGAGCTTGACGTCAATCTACGATAGCTGCCGGACAGTCGAGTGGGGCATCAACGCCAATCCGGTTGACCTTGGATTTCTCCGGGCCGCTCCCGTATATTCGGGATGTCCGATAGGCAAACTGCAGCGGCTGATTGCGGAAAACGCGGAGCAGGCCGGGTGGCTTATCCTGTACACTCATGATGTTAGCCCCCAACCCTCAATTGTTGGTTGCACTCCGGCATATTTTCGTGACATATTGTCCTCCGCAATCGCGTCGGGCGCGAGCGTTGTGACGGTTGCGGAGGCCGTAAGCAGATTTCGGCTGCGGAAAGATGGTGTCCCGGATAATAACCCATTCCGCAGTACCGGCATGTAACTTCCGGGATAAGCGCCACGTATAAATTTATGGAGAGCTTGCGACGCGGCCTGCATCCAACGCTTACTGTCCGCGTGCGCCGCGCGGATAATTCGCGGTGGCGAGCATTGCCGGCTCGTTGAACCTTATCATCCTATGCGACGACTTCTTGAACATTTCCGATTGCCCGAATCGTTGGGGAAGCTTGCCTGCGACGAGAGGGCTGCTTCGCGCCAAGGGTTCTTTAAGTTCGGGGACGACGCCATTTGTTTTGGGCATTGTTCTTCGGGTGGCGTAGCTGAGTCCGTCGCGGACCCTTTATATGACGCTCGCGACAGCGTGCGCTTCGACGGGGACGTCTGCCGCCTGCCGTTCGATCTCGATCAGATCGTGGATAATCTGCTGCTCGAGCGATATCCCGTACATGCGGTAGAGCCGCACCTGCAAGCGCTCATGCGGGTGCTCTATTACGCCGTGCGTCCGTTGTTGCCGGTGAGCGGCAGAAGTCATCTGCAGCGGCTTTACCTGTCCGGCTGGAAAAAAATTCCGTTCCCGAGTTGGCCGGTGGATTGTACGGTGGAACGTATTATGGAAGGGTGCTTGGCGATGCTGATGAGGGCGCAAAACCTTCAGGCGGCGCCTTTCATCTGGTTCTGGCCGCGGGGACATGAGAGTTGCGCCATAGTCACCCATGACGTCGAGGCCCACGGGGGAAGGGATTTCTGCCCCACGCTCATGGATTTGGACGATTCCTGCGGCATCAAGTCGGCTTTCCAGGTAATTCCCGAGGAGCGCTATGCGGTTTCCGAGGCTTTCCTGGCGGGTATTCGGGACCGCGGTTTCGAGGTCAACGTTCATGACCTGAACCATGATGGCAGGCTTTTTCTGAACGAACGCCAATTCATGGGCCGGGCCGCGCGCATCAACCGCTACGGCGAGCAATTTCGCTCGGCGGGATTCCGGGCGGGAGTGATGTATCGCAACCAGCGGTGGTGCCATGCCCTCAATTTCGAGTACGACATGTCGGTGCCCAATGCCGCCCACCTGGAACCACAGCGCGGCGGCTGCTGCACCGTGTTCCCCTATTTCATCGGCAAGTTGGTGGAACTGCCGCTGACCACCACGCAAGATTATGCGGTGTTCCATTTCCTGAGGGACTATTCGCACAAGCTGTGGCACTGGCAGATCGAGGTAATTCGGCAAAATCACGGCTTGATCAGCATTTTGGTTCATCCCGACTACATCACGGGCAAACGGGAGCAGCAGACGTATTTGGAACTCCTCGGTTATCTCAGTGCTTTGCGCCAGGAGAAGAATGTTTGGATCGCGAAACCGGGGGAAGTGAATGACTGGTGGCGCCTGCGAAACAGCCTCAAGGTCGTCCCGGACGGCTCCGGATGGAGGATCGAGGGCGCAGGCAACGAACACGCTCGCCTTGCTTACGCCTGTCTCAAAGATGGCGCCATCACTTACCGGGTGGAAGGAGCCGAGCCCGGACCCAGGATGGAAGCCCCGGTCTTAACCCGGCGAATCTAAGCCCGGCCCCATAAGCCTTGGCCTCAGTTGCGGGGACGTAGAGACCATTTGGCTTTGTATCAGGGCATGGCCTTACAATTTGCGAAAAAACAGAATGCGCCACACTTCACCCTTGAGCTGCTAAAGCGGTTGTGAACAGCGCATGCGGGTTATAGCCGGCGCTCGTCCCGCTGGAGATGGGCGCATAAGTAATACGGTCTTTTCGTCCATGGATAGTGCCCGCTTACGTTGTCTTTTGCCGTGCTTTCCAAGGGCGCAGATTCTCCTGGCGTAAGTGGAGAGAAGACAAGAACAGACGAAGTGGTAGCTTGGTCCCGCATGGAGGCTTGCATGCTGACTTTTCTGGCCAACTTAACCCGGAAGTTTAAGCGCAACGCGGAGGACTATGGACTGAGGATCGCGCTCAAGAAATGCTTGATGGCGTTAGGCTCGCCGATTTACGAACATCGCGTTTACCGGCTTTATAGAACGGAAACGGAGAACGCCAAGTTTGAACACCCTTTAAGTGACGGTTTCGGGTTCCGGTTCTTATCTCCGGCGGATGACGGGGCGATTCGCCAGATTGAGAGGCACTCAGAGTGGCTCCGAGACCGTTTGAGCTCGAAACTTGGCGGCAATAGCCTATGCGTGGCGGCCCTGGATGGAGAGACCGTAGTGGGTTATAACCTGGTCTCCTGGGGCGAGGTAACCATTCCGCTGATCCGGATGCGGCGGGTCATGCGGCCGGGCACTGCCTGGTCCGAGCATTTGGCGGTGGCGAAGCGCTACCGCCGCCTGGGCTTGGCCGCCGAGCTGCGCACCCGGGTTTTGGAGGAACTGAGAAGCCGGGGAATACGGCGCCTGTATGGGGGAACCCTGGCGGATAACGTTGCCGCCTTGAAGCTGGCACGGCGAGTCGGATTCGTGGAATTTGCGGATGTGAACTATACGCGAATTTTGGGCCGGGAAACCCGGCGGTATCAAAAAGTATCGGGGCATCGGGTTCGCGTGGCGGTCATGGATTATCTAAGTAGTGCGTGTGTGCCGACCGCCCGGAACGAGAGAGCCGGGCAGAAGGAAAGTGGCGGCCATCGGCAAGCGCTGGACGACACTATGGCGGAGGGACGATTCCAGCACTCCTATGTCAAGACCGCCCCGACACGACAACTGGTCATGTGCGATCGCGTGATAGAGACGGATTTTCGCGCCGACCCGCGGTGGCGCAACTTCGTTGCTTCTCATCCTGACGCGTTGATCTATCACGATCCCGGCTGGTTGGGCGCTCTGGAACACGAATATGGAAAGAAGATCTTGGCCTTGGCATACGAAGATGCGGAGGGGCGGTTCCAGGGAGTCTTACCGCTGCTGGGCACCAGAGGCCTGCCGCTGAAACTATCCGGTCATCCCTCGGGGCAGCGGTTATCTTCGCTGCCGCGCACGCCCCTGGCGGGACCGCTGGCGGCAAGTATTCCCGCAACCACCGCGTTGGTGAGGGCGGCGATGGAGCACGCGCAAAGCGTGCCGGGAACCCAACTGGAGTTGAAGACGACTATGCCCGGCTTGGACATTTTGGTTCCTGAGTTGCAATGTCTGCGGTGGCGGACCAGTTACGTGGTTCCGCTGGCGCCAGTAAGCCGGCACGCCGTCAACGGCATCCCGGAGGGTCAAGCCGGCGTACAACTCCGGTTTGGCAAGGCCGGCAATCATCTTAAGATCAAGTGCTCGGTGAATAGAGCGGTCAAGCATGGCTTGCGGGCGAGACCGGCGGAGACGTTGAATGATTTGCGCGCCTGGTACGACTTGTATGTCGAAACCATGCGGGCGAACGTTATTCCGGCGCGTCCACTTCGTTTCTTCGAGTGCTTGTGGCGTGATTTGTGGCCGGTTGGAGCTATGCAGCTCTGGGTGGCGGAGCTGGGCAACAGAATCGTCGCCGGAATTATGATCCTGCGTTTCGGAGCTACCGCGATTTATGCCTTTGCCGGCGGGAAGCGCAAGGATTTTTCGCTCAGCCCCAACGACTTGCTTCACTGGAACGCCCTCCATGAAGCATGGCGGAATGGATATCAGGGCTATGACTTTGGCGAGGTGAGCGAGGACAATCCCCGGTTGGCGCATTACAAGAGGAAATGGGGATCGGAACCAGTACCGCTTTATCGCTATTACTACCCGGCAACGTCCCTGCCGGGGAATGGCGGCCCGCGCGGTGCAGGCAAATCTTTCGGGGGTGCAGTTTGGCGGCATTTACCCCTGCCGGTAACGGCTATCCTCAGCGACTGGATCTATGAATACCTGTGAAGGAGCCGGTAATTTGAGCGAACCCGCTGGGGTGCGCGATCTGGTTGAGGCCGGCGGAGAGGCCCGTTTGCCGGCATCGCGGCTGCGAGTCACGACTTTTGGGGTGAATGATCCGCGATGGCTGGCGTTTGCCAGCAGCCGCGCCGAGGCCTTGATTTTTCATCATCCCGGCTGGGCGCGCGCGCTGATGGAGGAGTACGGCCGCGAGCCGTTCGCATTGGCCTGTGAAGACGAGAGCGGCGCGGTGCAGGGATTGCTGCCGCTCCTGGAGACTCAAGGTTTGCCGTTTAATTTCGGGGAACATGTGATGGCGCGCCGCCTGGCCTCCCTGCCACGGACGCCGGTGGCCGGACCTTTGGCGACGGGCCACGAAGCGGCCCGGTTACTGGCCGAAGCCGCCATAGTCCGAGCTCAGCAAGCCGGGCTTACTTTACAGATTAAAACCTCTGCTCCGGAACTGGACGGGCTGGTGGAAGGGATGGCCGGCGTGCCGTGGAAGCAATCGTACGTGATCCGGTTGCCGGAAGCCGGGGAGGAGATGCGTTTTGGCAATGCCCGGAGGACGCACCGGGTGAAATGGGCGGCGAACAGAGCGGTCAAACTCGGGGTTTCGGTGCGCTGGGCAGATGACGAGCGGGACCTGCGCCGCTGGTACCGCTTGTATTTGGAGACCCTGCGATGGCATCGTTCGCTCCCGCGGCCATACCGTTTTTTTGCCGCGCTGTGGCGGAACTTACAGCCGCTAAACCTGATGCGGCTGCTGCTGAGCGAACACGAGCAGGAGCTTTTGTCAGGATGCATATATCTGGTCTCGGGGCGCATCTTATATTGTTGGCTGAATGGCCGGCGCCGTGACGGGCTGGATTTGCATCCCAACGATGCTCTGCACTGGCATGCGATGCAGGAGGCATGCCGGGAGGGATTTCAGATCTACGATTTCGGCGAGGTGGATGAAGACCAGCAGGGCTTAATCGAGTTCAAGACCAAGTGGGGAGCGGAGCCACGGCGCTCGTACCGGTATTATTATCCCGCTCCAGAAGGCTTGCGGGAACCGGGGCCTTCCTCAGAAAAATACAGTCAGCGGGTGCAGACGTTTTTATGGCGCCGCCTGCCGTTGGCGCTCACCGCTGCCGTGGGAGACTCCGTCTACCGTTATTTGTAATCAGGTCCTCCACCGGTGGAGGAACATTCGCTTTCTGCAGCCAAATGCCCGGGCTGCACCTGGTCGAGGAGGGGCAAGCATGGCCGACGAAGAGCGTAAGAGACCTATGCGACTCACGTATATTGGTTGCTGGTACAAGAACGATATGTATTCCCACAACTGCAACCACATGGTGGATTCTCTGCGCGCTGCCGGCCTGCAGGTGAAGGTGGTGACCTCGAATTGCCGGTGCTTTTCCACCATGCAGAAGTTTGCGGTGGCCCCCAGCGAACTGATTAATGAAAACTGTTCGGCTATCACGCTGCCGCACGCACCGCGCGACCCTCGCCGAAAGCATGGCTGGTGGAAGTATGTGGCGGTCAAAGTGTTTCGGGTGGATTTGGTGTTGGCCGCGGTCCGCGGCATGCTCTTTTACCGGCGGGCCCGAGAGGCCGACGTCATACACTTCGATCAGGTGCTGGAGGCGTTCGGCTGCGTTCCGTTTTTTGTGCTGGCGGCCCTGGCGCGAGGATTCGGGAAAAGAGTCATGGTGACGGTGCACGAGATCGATCCTTTTCAGCGCGATCATCCCTGGCTCAACCGGCTGTACAACTCGTGTACGGAAGTATTTGTGTACAGCAACAATATGCGGCAGGAACTTCTGTCTTTGGGGGCCGATCCGGGGAAAGTCAAGGTCATTCGTTACGGCGCCGTGATCCCGGAGCTGACCATGGTTGAACGCAGACAGTATATATACTTCGGCGGACACCATATCCTGCGGGGCAAGGGCTATCCGGAACTGCTGGAAGCGCTGGCCAAGCTGAAGTCTCAGGAGGTGAGAATTTCCCTGATGATCTATACCGGGTATGGGTGTAACGGACTGGCGGAAGCCAAGCAAATGGCGGAGGAAAAGCAGGTTGCGGAGATGATCGCATGGCGCAACTTCGATTTTTCCGGCGAAGTCTCCGCGGCGTACCAGCAAAGCAAGGCCTGCATCATTCCTTTTACCAGCGGTTCAGCGCGGCATCCATTAACGTGTGCGTTGGTCAATGCAACCCCGGTCATCGCGACGCGCGCGATCGATATTCCGGAGTATTTAGGCGATCTGGGGCTGTATGTGAGCGGTTCCGCCGAATCGATTGCCGCCGCTATTGGTGAAGTGGAATCGGGCAGCCGGGATTTAAGCGCTCTGGGAACGCGTTTGCGGGAGAAGGCGCTAGCCGAGCTGGATTACGGAAAAATTGCCCAGGATATCTCGGCCGAGTACTTTTCCAGGGCGGATCACAATTCTCTGGTGCAGATTCAACCACGAGCCGCCGTATGATTGCGACGATGCTTACGCCGGTCTCAAGGATGGCGCCATCACTTACCGGGTGGGAGGAGCCGAGCCCGGACCCGGGATGGAAGCTGCGGGCTTAACCCGGCGAATCTAAGCCCGGCCCCATAAGCCTTGGCCTCGGTTGCGGGGACGTAGAGACCATTCGGCTTTGTATCAGGGCATGGCCTTACAGTTTGCGGAAAAAACAGAACGCGGCAAACGTCAGTCCTGGGCCGCTAAAGCGGCGGCTGACGCCAAAGGGCTGGCGGCGCAACCAAAGCTGTGCCGCAGGATGCTTTTATGCTGAACATGATTAGAATGCGCTTTGCCCAGATCGCCGACCTGGTGAGATCCAATGGATGGGCCTCCTTGAGGAGGGAGCTGGTGTTTCTGCGCCGTACCGCCATAGTGGTCGAGAAGGACTTGTCGGAAGTGAAGGATCGTTCGGGGCCGCTGGAAAGCTCAGAGCTGAAGCTGCTTGAAATTGATGACCAGATGCTTGCTTCGGGGAATTATCGCTTTGCGGTCAGAAACAGATATCTGAAGGCGCTGAATCGCCTGAAGCACGGATACGGCGGCTTTGCCATTGCCCGGAACAATGTAATCGTTGGTGACACATGGCATTATACTTCAGAAGCTACAGACGATCCGCGCGCCTGGCATGAGGACCTTCGCCGGTTTGGATTTAAGCGGTGGATGAAAGATTACGTGTACACCTTCGACATTTTTGTGGCGCCTTCCGAAAGAAAAGGCGGCGTGTCCGCGGCTTTTCAGAATAACGCGATGCTTCGTCTGCGGTCGAAGGGATATACCAAGGCATTTGGGTTTTACTGGGCTGACAATGTTCAGGCACACTGGTGCACTTGCGTTACGAATAAGTGGAAAAAGGTGCGGGCTGTGCCCGTAAGCCGGTTCGTGCTCTTTACGAAGGCGGCCCCCCCTAAGGAGTTATCGAGCGGGCATTGATTCCAGGCCGGGTAGTTGAAAACCACGTTGGAGAGCGAGTAAAGAGGGAATTAGCCATCATGGAAGATCTATTGAAGAAAGTGCAGACCGCGTTTCAGAGCGCGTTGGGCATTGATCCGCAAACCATCACCCTGGACACGTCGCCGGAGGACGTACCCGCCTGGGATTCCATGGGACACGTAACGCTGGCAAGCGGCCTCGAACGCGAGTTTGGATTGAGTTTTGACGTGGATGATCTGATGGAAATGGAGAACGTGCGGGAGATCTGCAGGGTCGTGCAATCCAAACTCGGCAAGGTCCAAGTTGAGCAACTCCAATGAGTGGAATTTCGCAGGCCGCTTGGTCCAGCGGCTGGGAAAGAATTCCGACCTGATTGACGCGGCAACCGGGCAAAAGTTTCCCGCGGCCGATGTACCGGGGCTGATTGGCAGCTTCGCGGCGGGATTTCTGTCGATAGGACTGCAAGCGGGCGACCGCGTGCTCATCAGTTGTGGCCTGAATCCAGCAAGCACGCTGGCATACTTGGGGGCCATGTATGCCGGATGCGTGCCGGTGCTGGTGGATGAGCGTACGTTGGCGGCTTCCGGGGCCCTGGTGTTCGCCAAGGCCCAAGCCAAAGCGGCGTGGACCGCCAAACGAGTTCCATGGGACTGGGCAAGAAAGAACGGCTTTCCTCAGATCGAGGGCAGCTTCGCGCCTCGTGCCGTCCACTTGGTCCCACCGGCGCCCGGTGCGGAAAACGGCTTGGCGGCCTTGATGCCCACCTCAGGCTCCAGCGGCGTCCCGCGGCTGGTGATGGTCACTCATGGCAACTTGATTGCCAACACCGAGGCAATCATCCGCAGCCAGTCTCTCGGGACGGACGAAAGGGCCATGTTGATCATGCCGGTGAGTTACTGCTTCGGGGCAAGCGTGATGCACACTCACTTGTATCAGGGGGGGGGAGTCGTTTTCGACTCGAGGTTTATGTTCCCTGACAAGGTCTTGAATGCGATCAACACTTACGGCTGTACCACGTTCGCGGGCGTGCCCAGCGTGTACAACATTTTGCTCCGGCGCTCCCACCTCGGGTCCATTGCGTTGCCTGGCCTGCGGCGATTCCTTCAGGCAGGGGGCGAGCTGGCCCCCAAGAGTGTCCGGGAGTTGCGCAGTATTGCGCCAGGACCGGATTTATTTCTCATGTACGGCCAAACCGAAGCCACCGCCCGCATTTCTTGTCTGCCTCCGGATCGCTTAGGCGAAAAGCCGGGCAGCGCGGGCGTTCCATTGGACAATCTGGCGATCCGCATTGTTGATGACCAGGGACAAGCGCTTCCGAATGGGCAGACGGGCAAGATCCAGGTGAGTGGTCCGTCGGTCTGTGGGGGGTACTTTGATGACCCGGAAGAGACCGGGCGCAAGTTTGACCACGGCTGGCTCAACACGGACGACTTTGGCTTTCGCGATGAAGAGGGATTCCTGTGGATCACAGGGCGCGCGGGTGAGTTTCTGAAGATGCGTGGCTACCGGGTGAGTTTCGCCGAGGTCGAGGCGAAAGTGGCGGCCGTTCCCGGCGTTTTCGAATGCGCCGCGGCGGGGGCACCGCATCCGGAAGCCGGCGAAGCGCTCGTTCTTTTTATCGTCGGGGACAACGGTGCGCCCGATCTCGGCGAAAGGGTCCGGCGCGCGCTTCCTCCCCAGTGGACCTGCGCTTCGGTGAGAGTGGTTACGGAGCTGCCAAAGACGGCAAATGGCAAGATCGCCCGGTCTCAGTTGCAGACGTTGCTATGAGCGCACTGGCGGAAATCGAGCAGGGAATTGAGGGTTTGTTAACGCAGGCGCCTTATGGCGTCGATCCGCGGCAACGGCATGACGCTTTGCTGGCGCTACTGAAGCAGGAGCTGGCTTACGCCTGCGGCCGGAATCCGCGGTTTTGCAATTACGTCGAGCAATGGCCGGCCGATTTTCGCGTGGCGGAGAAGATTGCCGATCTGCCCTATCTCCCCGTGGGCGTCTTCAAGGAAAATCCGCCGCTGGCTTTGGTTGGCGACGGGGAGGTCAAGCGTACTCTGACCTCAAGCGCAACCACCGGTCAGTCGCCCAGCCGTGTAGTTCTGGATGCCGCGACGGCCAGGAGGATGGCCAAGGGACTTATCACGATCATCCGGGATTTCATCGGCCCGGCGCGCCGGCCCTACCTGGTGATTGATACACCGGAGAACCTGACCGCCCAGGCTGAGATGGGAGCCCGGGGTGCGGCCGTTCAAGGCCTGCGATCCTTTGCGACAGAAGTGGTGAGTTGCCTGCGGCCCAGCCCGGAGGGAGACTCGAGCATCGACCTGGAGAAGCTTCTTGCTTGTGCCGCCGAATGGAAACACGCCGATGTGTTGGTCTATGGGTTCACCTACGTAATCTGGACCTATCTGGTGGAGCCGCTGCGGCATCAGGGCATCACCCTCGGCATGCCCAACGTTCACGTGCTGCACAGCGGGGGATGGAAGCGACTGGAGCGGCAAGCCGTCACGCGGGATGAATTCAACCGCGGGGCCGCGGCGGTATTTGGTTGTGCCGCGGAGCGCATACTTGACTATTACGGCATGATCGAAAATGTCGGGGTGGTATATCCGGATTGCGCGTACGGGAACAAGCACGCGCCCGCCTTTGCGGAGATCATCGTAAGGAATCCGTTGACCCTGGCGCCGGTAAGAGCCGGAGAGCAAGGGCTGATCCAGGTTTGCAGCGTGCTGCCGACGAGTTTTCCCGGATTTCTGTTGCTGACCGAGGACCTGGCGGCAGTCATCGGCGGCGACGAGTGTCCGTGCGGAAGACGTGGCATCAGTTTCCGCTTTGCCGGAAGAGCGCCGAAGGCGGAGGCTCGAGGCTGTGGCAATCTTGAAACCATGCGTTACCCGCCGTTGCAGGGGACCGGCGTGGCATGAGCGACCTGATCCAGTCCATGGATTCTCCCCAAACGATTGCCGGCGCGGCGCGACAGCTTCGGGAGATTGCCCGGCAAAAAGCGATTGCTCCCCAGGCGGTGCTCGAAGTTTTTGACCAGTGGGCCGCCGCCCTGGATGACCGCGGCGGGCACGAGGCGCCGGGGATGACGTTTCTCCGCCTGTGGCTGCGGCGCGGCAACCTGGAACCAGTTGTGCTCCGCGAGCTAGGCGCGAATTCGCTGAATGGGGAGTGGCGGGAAGATGGGCGTGCAAGGCTACGGGCATTTCCATTAGGTGTCGTTGGCCATTGGCCCGCCGGGAATGTCGCGATTCAGCCCATCTTATCTCTGACGTGCGCCTTGCTCGGGGGCAATACTTGTCTGGTGCGCGTACCCAGCCGCCTGGTCTCGATAACCCGGCAGGTGATGGACAAGCTGCAAGAAGCCGACCGCAGCGGAGGGTTGATCGAACGCGTGGCCATGATCAGTTTCGATCATGCGCGCATGGACCTGCATGAGGCGATGGCGCAGGCGGTGGATGGCGCCATGATCTGGGGGGGCGCGGACGCGGTCATGCAAGTGCGCAGATTGCCATTTCCGCACTGGGCGCGGGTGCTGGTGTTTGGACCGCGGGTCTCGGCCGCGATCATGGATGCCGAAACCTGGGGCGACCGGACGGAACGGTCGTCGTGGTGCCGGCGCATTGCCCGGGACGTGTGGCAGTTTGACCAACAAGCCTGTTCATCGCCCCAAACACTTTTTCTCGAGCGCGGCGCCGGCTGTGATCCCAGCGAGTTCGTGGAAGATCTCCGGCAGGCTTTTCAGACAGAGAACCGGCAGCATCCGCGCCGGCAAATCGAACCGGCGTTGACCTCGGCAATCTGCCTGGTGCGTGCGTCATGGCTTCTCGGTAATGCCGGGAACCGCGCAGTGTTTCCCGCCTCCCCGGATTGGACGATTCTGCTGGGGACGGGAGAGGAAATGCCCACACCGACGCAGGGCCGAACGCTCAGCGTACTGGTGGTGGATGACCTGCTGAAGGTGATCTCCAAGTTCGACGGGACGTTGCAGACTCTGGGGTTGGGCATTCGAGATGTCCAGAAAGAAGAGAAGTTGGCCCTAGCCGCGGGACGCCATGGAGTGGACAGGATCGTGAAGCTGGGCAGAATGCATGTTTTTAGCTCGCCGTGGGACGGAACGGAATTGGTCCGTCCGATGGTGCGTCTTGTGCGCCATGTACCGGGCTAGGATTCAGAGAAATTGAGGAAGATTGGAGCAGGCGGAACAATTTTTGGAGGCTCTGGAGCGGCGGGCTAAGATGTTTGCGCCCTCTGCGCGGGCGACTTTCGAAGCGAACCGGGAACTATGCTCGTGGTTGTTGAATCCCCTGGCGCGTTGGGCCGAATCGGCTTACGGGAGTTCCGCTTTCGACGTTGCGGCGCGGGGCTATGCGGAATATTGCATCGGCGTGGCTAAAGCGCAGCAGATTTACGAGCGCACGGGCAGCTACACTCCTGAAAGTATGCCGGAGATCATGTCCGAGGTGTACGAGCAGGAAGGGTATATGGTGCCTTACATGTGGGCGGCAATTCTCATTTATCCGTTCTGGCCATCCATGGTCAGCCATATCGCGATGTTTCGTGATGAGTTCGTGAAGCGATTACCCCGTAACGCGACGGTCCTGGAGCTGGCGGCCGGCCATGGGGTGCTGAGTCTTTTGGCCGCGGAGGAGAGACCCGACATTCAAGTCGAAGGCGTGGATATCAGTCCGCCGGCAGTGGCGGTGGCCAATCGCCTGCTGGCCGTCTCCGGACACACGGGCCGGGCTAAATTTGCCGTGAAGGATGCGCTGAACGCCGCCGGCGGAGACGGTGACGGAAAATGCCAAGGTATTATCTCAGCGATGCTTGCCGAGCACTTGCCCGATCCGAAACCGCTGCTCAAGACGATTTCTCATCGGCTCGCGCCGGGAGGCCTGGCGTTCTTCAGCACGGCCCTCGAATCGCCCCAGCGGGACCACGTCTTTGAATTCAACCAGGAAAGCCAGCCCTTGGGAATGGCCGAGGCTGCCGGCCTGCGGGTCACCCGGCTGGTATCCGATGCCAGCGCGGTGCGTCCCGGGTCACGGTTCCTCCCACGCGCTACCGCCATGATTTTGAGGCCGCGGTAAAGTCCATATGTTCTAATTGGAACCATGGATTCGGGCCTGGCGCGATGAGCGGACGCACAGAAAAAATCAAGGATACTTCAGAGATGACCGCGCCTTTAATGACCTTTGAGGAAGTGCGAGCGGCGCTAAAGCAGCGGTTCCCCATGATCATGGTTGACACCGTGATTTCGCTGGAGCCGGGGAAGAGCATCCGCACAACCAAGAATGTGACGGGAAGCGAAATCCAGTTTTTGGGTCATTTCCCCGAGCACTCCGTGATGCCGGGAACCCTGATCGTGGAGGCAATCGGCCAATCGGCTTCCATTCTGTTCGCGAAGACGACTGGAACAGGAACGCGGCCGGGAGAGTTCCTGGTGCTGGGCGCCATCAATCAGATGAGATTCCTGGCACCAGTGGTCCCAGGAGACAGAATGGAAATTGCGGTGCAAGTCCTCAAGCTGATTGAAGATTTCGCCCTGGTGGAAGCCGTCGTTACGGTTGATGCTACGGAAGTAGCCAACGGTAAGCTGGGTTTCGCCCGACGGGGTTTACAAGCCCGCGCCCCGGGGTAGCGAGTTGCTTTCCAACGAAAGACGATACCTCCATAAGTGGTCCCGGCCGTCAGCATGCGACGTGTCCGCGGGCGGTTTCGACTTGCGTTGCCCCTCTGCATTGCGAAGAACCCGGAAATTTATGATCCGCCCGCGGGAGGCCGAGTGACGGTTTTTGCCGTTGATCCGCTGACAGACAAGAGATGGGACGAATTCCAGCTTTCGCATCCGCGTGCCGGTATCTTTCACACCTGTGGCTGGCTGCAGGCGTTACAGCGAACCTATGATTACAGGCCAGTGGCTTTTACCACCTCCGAGCCCGGAAAGACGCTGGCCAACGGAATGGTGTTCTGTGAAGTGAACAGTTGGGCCACCGGGCGGCGTCTGGTATCGTTGCCGTTCTCGGATCACTGCGACCCGCTGGCCGATTCCGCCGCGGAGGAAGCCGAGATTCTTGCTCAGGTGTGCCGGCAGGCGGCCCAGGACCGATGCCGGTACGCGGAGATTCGTCCCGCGAGCGGCGCGGGGGAGAGGCCGGCGGCGGACTGGCGGCCTTCCGAGACGTTCCTCTTACATGTTTTGCCGTTAAACGCGCCTTTGGAACGTGTGTTTTCCAACCTGCACAAAGACTGCATTCAGCGCAAGGTGCGGCGCGCAGAAAAAGAAGAGCTGCGTTACGAGCACGGCCGGTCCGGACCCTTGTTGAGCACATTTTACGGATTATTGCTCCGCACGCGCCGCCGGCACTGCCTGCCGCCGCAACCGTTTTTGTGGTTCCGCAACCTGGCAGAGTCGATGGGCGACGCATTCAATATTCGCGTGGCCTGGAAGGATCAGCAGCCGGTAGCGGCTATTCTCACTTTATCTTGCAAGAGTACGATTACCTACAAGTACGGTTGCTCCGACGAGCGGTATAACCATCTGGGGGGCACGCCGTTTTTGTTCTGGAAGGCGATGCAAGAAGCCTGGCGGGAAGGAAAGCAGCAGTTTGATTTGGGCCGTTCGGACGCGGATAACGACGGGCTGATCAAGTTCAAGGACCGCTTAGGCGCCCCGCGCACGGTCCTGTCTTACCGGCGATGGCGCCCGGAGGCAACGGCCGGCGCAAGCTGCCCCGCTTGGCTGGCACAAATCGGGAGGCAGGTTTTCCACCGGCTTCCGGACCCGCTGTTGGTTGCTTCCGGCAGGTTGTTGTACCGGCATATCGGTTAGTCGAGATCCAGGTTTCGAGTTTCCACTTCCACGGCCAAGCACAAGCGCCGCAACCCTCGGCCAGGGTTAAGGTTGATCCAGACGATCTTGGGGGGCAATGACCGGTAGATGAAAAGTCCGCAGATCCCCAGCAGCAAGCCAGCGCAGAGCTTGTACCTCCGGCACCTGAAATATGCCGGGTTGTGCGCGCTTGCGGTTGGCATATGCCATAGCACGGTTGCAGCTTGGCTGCGGCTGACATGGAATGACAGCCGGTATTCCCACTTGTGGATGATCCCGCTGCTTTCGGCCGGCCTGATTTACGGGTCCCGGCGCGAAATCTTCGCTGCCGTTGAGGGGACCGCATATGGCGGTATAGTGGTGGCAATAGCCGGAGCGGTGGTTTGCGCCGTGGCTCAGCAGGCTACAGCGCGGTGGGGAGATATTGATCGCCTTACCGCGGTCATGGTCGCCATGGTGACGCTGGCGGCTGGTCTGTTTCGCTGGTGCTACGGACGGCAAGCATGGCGCGCGGCGCGTTTCCCGATGGCCTTCCTGGTGTTCATGATACCGATTCCTGGCGGTGTGCTTGACAAGATGGTGTATTTCCTCCAGCACGGCTCGGCGGAGGTTGTCGAAGGGCTTTTCACCTTGCTGCAAATCTCGTATTTGCGGAGCGGAATGCACTTTGAATTGCCCGGGCTTCAGATTGAGATAGCCAGCGAATGCAGTGGTATCCGTTCGAGCATTGCGTTGTTCATTCTCGTGGTGCTGATTGCCCATTTCGCCTTGCATTCGTGGTGGAGAAAACTGTTGCTAGCGGCGTCGGTGATCCCATTAGTTCTGTTCAAGAATGGGTTGCGCATCGCAACGCTGTGCTGGCTGGCAATCAAGGTGAATCCGGGGTTCCTTAGCGGCAGGTTGCACCACGGCGGCGGGTTCGTTTTTTTTGGCCTGGTATTGCTGGTGGTGATTGCCTTGAGCTGGGCGCTGCAACGATGGGAGACCGTGTGCCCGGGCAGCAAGTGACAAGGTTTCCCTGCCTGACAACCCGATTGCCCTGAGGCCAGGCGGGTTGGCTCGGGTCAACCGCCCGAAGACATCATTCGTTCTCTCAACTCCGCTTCCTGTTCTTTGCGCCCGTTCCTAAGGCGCTCTCCATGCCGTAGTATTGATAATAGTATTTGTTGCGCTCAACATCGGGCGCTTCATTCAGTACGACACCGATCAGTCTGGCCCGATCCAGGCTTTCTAATCCCCTCTCCATAGCCGTCCTGGGGGGCACTCCCGCCCTTACTACCAGCAAAGTTCCATCGGCCAAACGCGCCCAGTGAGCGGCATCGGCCAGAGGCAGCAAAGGCGGAGAGTCCACAACTACCCAGTCGAACACCTTGGCAAACGCAGCAAGCAAGGCCGAAATTCGAGGCGACAGGAGAAGATCCACCGGACGAGAAACCGAGCCCGCCGGCAGCAGCCATAACCGCCAGTCATTGATGCGGTACAAAGGAGGCAGGCTGTCCTGGGGCCGGTTGTCCCACCACTCGCCGAGACCCGGGCCGGGGACAACCCCGAACAGAGTCGCCAAGACGGGCCGGTGCAGGTCGCCATCCAGCAGCAAGACGCGCTGATTGGGGCGCTGAGCCAGCGTTACCGCCAGATTCGCGGCTACGGTTGATTTGCCCTCGCCCACGACGCTGCTCGTGACGTGCACGACCCTTAAATCATGGGTTCCGCGCATGCTGGCCAAGCGGTTGGCGAGCATGCGAAATTTTTCCGCCGCCAAGGAATGCTCTTCGCTTACCGCCACCAGCCGTTGCACCGGCTCCGGCGCGGCCAAAAGGGAAGGACTGGCGGCCAACTTTAGCTCCAGTTCCGCCGCGTCGATTCCCACCTTATCGACATCCCGCAACATAGTCCGTTCACTCTCCCCGCCGGCCTGGTCCTCTACTTCCAGTGTTCCATCGTTCACGCCCCGCTCCGTCTCCTGTCTTAAGATTCGATGCTGCCTGCAACCGGCTGGAACCCGACGACTTTGGGACTCGCGGTTCGGCGGGCACAGCCATTAACCCCGGTAGAAAGATAGCGCATTACCCACCGCCATGACGGCCAGCAGAGCCATAGCGGCGAGGCACTCGCCGGCGTACCGCCACCGCCGCCACCGTTCTTCTGCCGGCGTGGCTATGTAAGGGATTCCCGCGAGAACGCTGGTCGAAACGATGTCGATGCCCTTCGGGACCCGGATGGTCCGTAAATCCCCTTCGGTACGCACGCGGTCGCCAATTTTCTCGAAACCGATGGCCAAAACAATTCCCAGGAGCAATCCAGCGGCCATACCGACCAGGCTGAACTTCATGCGGTTCGGGAAAGCGGCTTTCCTGGGCAAGCTGGGAGGATCCAGGATACTGAATTGCTGTCCCTGCTGCCGTTTTTCCAGGTTTGTTGCCAGTTGCGACTGCATCTGTTTTTTCAACAACGATTCGTAATTAGCTTTGGATTGGTCGTAATCCCGGGTCAAATCGGCCAGTTTCTGCTCGCGGATGGGAGACACGTTCAAGCGGCTCTGGTAATCCCGGATTTGTTCTTCCGTAGCCGTCAGTTGCGATTGGGTGTCCTTGATCTCCTGCTCCGTCGCCTTCAACTGGCTTTCCAACTGGAGGATCGGCGAAACCGACTGCAAATCCGCGGGGGCGACACCTCCCCCCTTGCCGTCGTCCGCCCCTGGAGTCTGCGGGTTCTGGGTGCTCGCCTCAATCTGCTGTTTGCGTTTCTCGGCCTTGGCGATTTGGGACTTCAGACGCACCACGTCGGGATGAGTTTCGGTGTAGCGCGCCCGCGCCTCGTCGAGTTCACTGTGCAGAAGCCTTAATTCTTCGTCCACGGAGGGAGCGGCCGCCGCCGGCGGGGCTCCGCTGCCGGAGGTGATCCCCACCGCGCGGTACTGGTTCAGCAGGGATTCGAGGTAAAGCTTCTGTTGCCGGGAATGATTCAGGTTCGCCGTCAGCGATTCGTAACGATTCTGCAAGCCGTTAAGAATTTCTATATTGCTCTGCATCTGGGAAGGCAGTTCGCCCAGGTAGCGGGTCTTGAAGTCCTTCACCTTGGCTTCCTGCTCGACCAGGGATTGATGTGCTTGTTCCAGCTCGGAAGCAAGAAATTCGGTGGTGCTCTCCGATTGCTGCTGCCGCTCCTGCAAGTTCTCTTCGATGAAGAGGGAAGTCAGCTCGCTGGCCACGCGCTGCGCCAATACCGGATCGCGGGCCGTATAGTATATGCGGAAAGCGTTCAGCTCCTGTTTGCCGGGGCTTTCTACGGCTTCAATCTGAATGTCCTTGCGCATCTGCTCGACCAACTGGTCGTTCGACAAGCGCGTGCGGTGTTCGGGGTAGAGACGGAAGTCGTCGACAATGCGCTGCAAGCGGGTCCGGCTGAGGATCTGTTCCGTCATGGTCTGGAGCTGATCTTGCAAATCCGTGGCCACGTTGGAAACCACGTACTCCTGCGGCACTTTTTGCTGCTCGACGAGAATGAGGGTCTCGGAACGATATTGCGCCGGCAATACCCAACTGACCATCCAAGCCAGGGCCCAGCAAAGGAAAAATGTGCCCAAGATCCACCACCGGCGCCGGCCAAGGAGATGCCAATATTCGCTAATTTGCGGAGCCGGATTGCTGTCGGGTTCGTCCATAGCCGTTTTCCTCAGTCCCCAGGGGTATGCTGCAAGAATAGCGTATTTAAGCTTTTTCGACCGGCAAGCTGAGGCCGGTATCCTTCAGCTTATAAAGCAACGCGCGGTAACTGATATCAAGGGCTCGCGCCGTCCGCCGCCGATTCCAGTCATTGGCCTGCAAGACGTTGAGGATGATCTTGACCTCCAGGTCCCTGACCACCTGCCGCGTCACCTCTTTCAAGGACATGCGGCCGCTCTTAGGAATCTGCGCCGGCACGTCGGGAACAATGTTGGTGCCGCATAACTCGTCGGTGATCACTTCCTCCGCGCCAAAAACGGTAAGCCGCTTGGTGAGGTTCTCGAGTTCGCGAATGTTGCCCGGCCAGTAATGCGATTTCAACAGCGACAGGGCCGGCAGCGAAATCGACTGCAACGGAAGGCAATAGCGCGTGCTGTGCTGCTGCAAGAAATATTCCAGCAGTTGAGCCAGGTCGAAAGTCCGCTCCCGCAAGGGAGGAAGATTGATCGCCACTACATTGATGCGGTAATAAAGGTCCTGGCGAAAGCGTCCGGCCTCGACTTCCTTCTGCAGGCAGTGATTGGCGGCGCAGATCACCCGCACATCGACTTGGCGCTCCTCTTGCCCCCCAACGGGACAGAAGCGCCCGTCCTGCAAAAGCTGCAAGAGTTTTGCCTGCAACGGCACTGCCAGTTCCGAGATCTCGTCCAGAAAGAGCGTCCCACACCCCGCAGCTTCGACCCGTCCGGGTTTACCCGTGTTGGCGCCGGTAAATGCTCCCCGCTCATAACCAAATAGCTCGCTTTCCACCAGTGTGGCGGGGATCGCGGGACAATTGACCTTCACGAACGGCCCGGAAGACCAAGCGGACCGCTGGTGAATATATTTGGCGATGATCTCCTTACCGGTTCCACTTTCCCCTTCGATCAATACCGGTATGTTTGTGCCCGCTACCTTGTCGAGCTTTTGCCGGATGGCGTCCATAGCGGATCCAGACCCGAAGATCACATCGTCAGGCGGCAGTTGATCAGCGGACGGAAATGATGTACTCGTAGCGGACATACACTGCTCCATTCAATTCCACTGCATTCAGGTTTCCATTCAATTTGGTACGAGGTGCCGATTTATTCCCAAAATGGAACTTTGATTGTATCAAGCGTTCCCATAACCCGTTTGTTTTGTTAGGGAAATTCAGGGTTCGCCGTCCTGCGTAAGGGGCTTGGTTGGAGGGTTGAGAAACCGGTGCACACCTGGAATGGAATTTCCATCCACCCAACAGCGAAGGGGTGTTCAATGCAGCAACAATGGGTTAGTCGTGGTATTAGAGTGTAGTAAACGATTGTATTAAAAGCCGGTTTGCAGTAAGATGAATGATCGTCTGCCGTGCCCTGCAGCCGGGCGAGAAGTGTAATCCGCACGAGTCGGCATGTCTCAATGGTGTGCAATAGATTGCACAGCTTGAACGTTTGGTGGATGATCGCTGCAACCAACAATTGAATCGCGACTGGCAGAGGAGGATATGGAGCCGGAGTTACGCCCAAGCGAGGGCCTGCGAACCAGCGACTTGCTGAAGGAACTGGCCCGTCTGCGTGACGAACAAAGGGTCCATTGCGCTGGCGTGGCAACGACGGCGCACGACATTAAGTCAACGTTGTCGGCCGTATCCGGGTGCTTGCAGTTGCTGGCAGGGGAACGTTTAGGCTCGGTGACCACGGGACAGCGAGAATGCATGCGGGACATGGAAGCGGCGTTGGCGCGGCTGCGAAAGTTCTCATCGGAATTGTTGACCTATGGTTCCCGGAATAACAAACAGAATTTGAGGTTCAAGCCAGCGGATATTGGCATCTGCGTTACCGAGATCCACCGGGAGTGGGTTTCGGCGTACCAAGTCAAGGGGGTGGAGCTGAAATTGGAATGCCACGGTACCGTACCCCCGTTCCGCTTTGATAAGGAGAAAATCCAGCGCGCCTTGGCCTGTCTTTTGGATAATGCCTTGAAGTTCACGCCTGCGGGCAGGTCGGTACGGCTCGCACTCGAGCCCCACTATTGGGAACGGCGTTGCGCGGCGCAGGCGGCGGTGGTCGAACGGCGGAGGGGCGCAAAGCTGGGGCCGAATTCGGTTTTGAGCAGCGTCATCGACGAAGGGCCGGGAATAGCCCCGGAATATCAGCAGGAAATCTTTGAAGGGTTTTACAGTATGGCCTGTGGTGGCGCCATGCCCGGGACAGGACTGGGACTGGCCATAGCCCGCGATATTGTCCATTTGCATGGCGGCAAGATTTGGGTGGAGAGCCAACCGGGCGCCGGCAGCAAATTCTGTTTTGTGCTGCCCTATGTGCAAAGAAAGTATTGAGGGAAACCGGAGGAAGCAAGAGTTCTCGGGCGGGCATCTGCCATTTTCGCGTATGAGAATTTGGAAACCGGCGCAGGCCGGACGGCATCCAAGGGAGGTATATGGCTGCGCACGTTTGCGTCGTTGATGATGATCCCAGCGTTCTGCGGTACATGCGCAGGTTGCTGGAACTGGAAGCGTGTACTGTACAGACATTCGCCAGTGGCCGCGAAATTCTGGAACACGTTGGCCAAGGCGCCTCCCCGGATTTGGTGCTGCTGGATGTAGCCATGCCGGAAGTGGACGGGCTCCAGACCCTGGAGCACCTGCGCAAGAACAATCAGCACTTGAAAGTCGTCATGCTCTCTTCGGTAAGAGAGACGGCAAAGGTGGTTCGAGCGATACGCTTGGGGGCTGAGGACTACCTGCATAAGCCGTTGGATGGAGCTGCCCTTCACGATGTATTGCGGCGTTGCGTTCCCGACGGCGAGCCGGGTGTGATGCCCGCCAGCCGGGAAGTCGAGGAATTGCCCGGTGGCATGTTCTTTGTGGCCGGGTCGCCGGTGATGAAGAAGATTCGCTCGCGGCTCGAGCAAGTTGCTCCCGTCGAGGTTCCGGTGTTGCTGTTGGGAGAAAGCGGGGTGGGGAAGGAAATTGCCGCCCTGCTGATTCATAAACTTTCGCAGCGCCGGGAGCGGCTTTTTCTAAAAGTGAACTGTGCCGCGATTCCTTCCGAGCTGCTGGAAAGCGAACTGTTTGGTTATGAGGCGGGAGCGTTTACCGGCGCGACGCATGCCAAGCCCGGGAAATTTGAGGTGTGTAATGGCGGCACGATCCTGCTGGATGAGATCGGCGAGATGCCTCCGGGGCTACAGGCCAAGATGCTTCAGGTGCTGCAGGAACAGCGGTTCTTTCGCTTAGGCGGCCGGTCGCCGGTATCCGTCGATGTGCGCATCTTGGCGGCGACCAATGTAAACATTGCCCAGGCGATCAAGAAGGGAGTACTGCGGCTGGATCTCTATTATCGCCTGAACGCGTTCACCATCGAAATACCGCCGTTGCGCCAGAGACCGGAAGACATTCCCGTGCTTTTTAGACACTTCATGCAACGTTTGGCGGCGCATTACGACCGGCCTGAGCTCTCCCTGACCGACGAGGTGCTGGATGCATGCGTGCATTACGCCTGGCCGGGAAATGTCCGAGAATTGCACAACGTGGTCAAGCGTATGGTCATTTTAGGCGACAAGTCGCTGATGCCGACTGCGCATCGCGAAAGTCAGCCGAACATTCCGCGGCTCCTGGCCGGGGCCGGGGGAGGACACGACCTCAAGGAGTTGGTTAAGACGCTGAAGTGCAGCGCCGAGGCTGAGGTGATCGCGCAAGTGCTGCGGCAAACGAATGGCGACCGGCGAAAAGCTGCGGCCCTTTTGAACTTGAGTTATAAGGCTTTGGTCTATAAAACCCGTCAGTATGGTTTGGAAGCATTGTCTTCTCTTTCTTCCCCTCCTCCGGTTTCTTCCGGTGTTCCAGTGGCCGGAAAGAAAGTGATTTGAATCAAGACCCCGGCTGTGTCAGTGCGGGAAGCGCTCCAGTCTGTATGGCACATTGGTTCCGGGGGCGCTTCCGCCTATTATCTCGAGAGACGAAGAATATCCTGGGAGAATCAAGGCGTGGGGATGACAGCCGGGACCTCATTGGAGTAAACGCTCTCTACTCCGTTATTATCGACAGCGGTAACGACGTAGTAGTAAGTACTTCCTGCTACTACCGCTGTGTCCGTGTACGGAGTCCCCGCCACCGACGAAGCAATCTCTGTATAGGGTCCGCCGGATTGGCTGCCACGGTATATGTTGTAACCGACCACGTCAGTGGAAGCGCTGGCGGTCCAGGAGAGCTGGACTTGGTGAACGGGCGCGGTTCCCGTCCCGCTTAACCCGATGGTGAACGGGGAAGTGGCGCCGTCATTGGTGAGGTAGACGCTCCCGCTGGCGCTGCCCGCGCTGCTGGGCGAAAAGCTTACGCTGAAACTGCTGCTCTGGCTGGGCGTAAGCGTCAGCG